>Ga0233426_10000163_pt1 | contig 77632 bp, 58 predicted proteins | sample SI_118_April2016_6_FD_179875 | JGI IMG/M metagenome (GOLD analysis project Ga0233426, IMG submission 179875) | Seawater microbial communities from Saanich Inlet, British Columbia, Canada - SI_118_April2016_10_MG | ecosystem: Environmental > Aquatic > Marine > Inlet | place: Canada: British... | reverse complement strand
CTTTGATTGCGTCAAGTGCTATACGTGCCTTCAATTCCTTGCTGTACTTTTTTCTGCCCATTCTGTATCTCCTTTTTTAATTGAAAATACACCTTAGCACATTGTCTCATTTATGGGGTCCACTATAAATGGGTATAAATATGTAGGTGAATGGAAGGATGCTAAAAGGAATGGTCAAGGAATAATCACTTACCCTGATGGAAGTATGTATGAAGGTGAGTGGAAGAATGGGAGAAGGAATGGTCAAGGAACAGAAATTTTACCTGATGGAAGAAAATATATAGGTGATTACAAAGATGGGAAACAAAATGGGCATGGAACTGAAACTTGGCCTGATGGAAGAGCATATGTTGGGAAATGGAAGGATGGATCTCCAAGTGGACAAGGGGCTTACACTTTACCTGATGGACAAAAGTATGTTGGGGAATGGAAGGATAGGAATTTGTGGGATGGAATAAAACATGACAAAAACGAAAGTATTATTCACAAGTATTTTAATGGAGAACTACAACAGGGTATCTTGTATGGAAATATAGTGAATGGTGATTTTAGATGGTATAAAAGTGGTGCTGAGAAAAAAGAATTTAAATATGTGGGAGAAATCAAAAATGAATTACCCAATGGTCAAGGAACACTCACTTTTGATGAAGACAAGTATGTTGGAAAATGGAAGGATGGATCTCCAAATGGTCTAGGAACTTACACTTTACCTGATGGACAAAAGTATGTTGGGGAATACAAGAATGGTAAACGAAATGGTCAAGGAACATTGACTTATTCTAATGGAAGTAAGTATGTTGGAGAATGGAAGGATAGTAACAGAAATGGTCAAGGAGCATTAACTTATTCTAATGGAAGTAAGTATGTTGGAGAATGGAAGGATGGCCGAAGGTGGTACGGAATACAATACGACAAAAACGGAAACATCTATTTAAAGTGGGGGAATGGAAAAAGAATAGAACAATAACCCCCCAAAATACCCTCAAGTCAAAAATCTCCCTTTTATTGTAAAACAAAACGATTGATGTTATATATTGGGTTCTCTTAAACCACTTATAAGAAACCAAGTGAAACACTTACTCATAATCCTCTCATTCCTTCTTTTTTCTTCTCCCTTGATTGGAGATAATCACAAAGGTGAAACTCTTTATGTGTTGGGTGAATACCCTGATTGGAAATGGGTGGCATCTGGGGGAAAAGAAACTCAACATAAGTATCATGGTCAGGTAAAGGATGGGAAACCAAATGGTAATGGTGTTTTAATTTCAACTAATGGATGGAAGTATTTTGGGAGTTGGAAGAACGGGGAAATATGGAGAGGAACAGGATATAACAAAGACGGAAACATCACAGGAAAGTATGTGAATGGAGAATGGATAAAACAATAACTACCACATAAAACAAACCAATAACTTTATAACTGTTGACAACTTGTAAATGCTAAAAATGGTAACTGAGGAAAGTACTGCTAATTCAGCGTAAAATACTTCGCAGAGTGGTAATTTTAAGCTGTTGCTCCCGCGTCGTAGCGTAGCGTTCCGCATGTATTAATTGTTTGAGCAGTTTCTTGCTGAATTCCGGATCAGCTTTTGTGTCTGTGCTTTCAAGATTCAGTGCCAGAATCGACATTTGCACGTTTCGAATAATCAGTTTCGGCATCGTACGCAGCAAGATGTCTCTCTGTTTCAAAGCCTGGGCGATTTGGATATCAACTACTGCCGACAATGCCGCTTGTTTCAATGCCTTTAAAGCAATAAAATAAGTTTCGATCCTGTCGTCTGTGTTCAACTGTGCCTGTGCCTCACGGATCAACCCAACGGCTTCCATGTAGTTTCTCTCAAATTCGGTCTCCTGCTGATCCGGTGTAAAAACCGAACGAGGCAATTGTCCAACAGCGCGTGATGCCAACAGGTCCGGTGGCTGAGTCAGACTCTGATCCGTAGAACTGTAAAAATTAACCACGATAGAATTACGACCTGTAATTTCAATAAATGGAGGTAAATTCAAAGCGTCCGGATTAACCATCGCACGCAGGATAACTCGTTTCTGGTGTTCTACATCTGTATCAAGTTCTACAAAACGCAAATATTCATGATTCTTGAAACCAGAAATTGCACCTGTTTTTTCTGAGTTTGGAAAAATAATCTGCAGAAAAAATTGCGCTTTATATCTCCCTGTTTCAGGATCCTTCAATTTTAATTCAACCACTTGATAAGGGAAACTATCCGGACTTGTCTCAATCGGTCCGTCAAAAACAACCTCAATTCCAAAGCGCCAGATGTCACGCAACTCATCTTCTATCTGCAAAGGAATTTTTTTCAATTCTATGACTTTAAAGGTTTTCCTCAATACTTTGACGTTTTCAGGAACCTCAGCTAAAAAGGCAGAACGTTGCAGCAAAGCGAAAGCATCGTTATAAGTGAAGAATTCGCGTGTACCGTTTTCCAGTTCTAGAACATAACGATAACGATCACCTAATTTATCGGTGCTTAAAAATTTACTGTCTTCAGGTTCGAGAATGCGAAAACGCTGGACTCCTAATACCAGGCTTTTAGCTTCAAGAATGTCATGCCTACCGTAAGTTTTAACAAATGCAGTCGCGGTCAGAACACTGCGGTAAAAATCATTCTTCTCCAGTACGCCAAAATCAGTGCTTTCCGCAGAAGGAAAAACAAGCGCCCTGTTGTTACTGAGTATCAGTTCATCCGTTTGTGTCCACTCACGAATACGGTTTAGCAGCCACTTTCGGCTTGATCCGTCATCAAGAATTGCCTGCAGATAATAATCCTCTTTACCTCTGTTCTTTACAAAGACAGAGGATATTTTTATGGCTTTGAAATATCCATGATCCAGGACCGCAGCCAGTGCGAGAGCTTTTTGCCGTGAAGTATATTCCGGAAAAGCAAATGCTGACTGGCTTAAGCAAGCTTGAAAAAGAAAAACCGCAAGAGTGATTATGTATATTTTTTTATTCAAAATTCTTTCCCACATAAATTTCAACATCGGTTGACAGCTTATTGTTTCTGCTTTCCGGAACTGGTTCAAGCACCTGTTCTCCCGGCAGGACCTCTGCCAGAATCAAAGCTGCCTTTAACAAGTTTGCATGAAAATATATTTTTGTTTTGGGCAGAATCGTCTGTTCACGTACCGATGAGATATTGACTATATTCAACTTCATACCCATCCGCTTTTCTATTGTTCTTTTCTGCTTGCGGTCCAGCATTACAGCAAAACTCTGTGCTGCTCCGAGATTAGGTGAGGCGTTTAGCACTGCGACATTCAGTTGATCGAAGTGACGGTATGCCATTAGGGCAGTTACAGGATGCAGTAAGAGCTGTTCACGCGGTGTTATTTTGACTGGTCCCAACTCAGCTTTAACTGGACTCGTAATTTGCATCCCTTCGGAGGCAACAGCGGAGACCACCTTTATTTGCTTTCTTTGTAAAGCAAATGTTAATTGTCGTGAATCAGATCTTTTTGTATCAAGCACGAGGAAGTGCTTTTCTTTACTTGAAACAGTAAATGTAACCAGGAAGTTGATTTCACCGTTTTCTGTTTTTGTAATTTTTTCCGCCAGGCTCATTTTATCCAAAATACCGGACAAAGCAAAAGATGTAATATCCCGTTCAGGCAGCAGGATATTATTGATGAATGTATTGGGGAGAATAACTGTGGTTTCAGTCTTCGAGCTTCCCTGAGTTATATTGATATGAGGGAATTTCCCCGGATCAAAAAAACCCTTGAAGGTCAAGTATGGTATGTTTTTGTCTACAAACAATTCGAATCGATCAAGCATATGACCGGAATTCGCTGACAACGACAAAGTCGCTGACAAAAACATAAACAGCAGACTGAGAGCTAAAGTAGATGAAAACTGCTTCATTAAATTGCAGTGGCTAAGGTGCTTGATTAGGGTCTCCTAACAGTACAACCCCGGTGGAGACCCGCACTCTTAAATGCAGAAAATGAGCCACTAGAACAAAGCAATCACGAATCTGAAGAATCGTCAGAGCTAGGCGTGTCTTGAGGTTCCTCAGGAACGTCTTGCTGAACTATGTTTTCAGGAGCATTATCCGGCCCTGAGTCCGCTGTTGCGTCTGTTGAATTTTCACCGGCAGGTGGATTTTCACCGTCTTCCGCAGTTTCTTCACCATTCTCTTCTTCGATTACAGGCGCAATACCAATCACCTGTTCATCCTTCTCAAGGCGTATCAACCGGTTACCCTGAGTGACCCTGCCTATTGTACGGATATTTTCTACAGGAATCCGGATCAATTTGCCAAACTGCGTGATCAGGAAAAGCTGGAAATGCTCTTCAACTTCTAACACATTCACAACCGGTCCATTTGCTTCAGTAATCCGGATGGTACGCATTCCGTAGTTACCCCTGTTTTTCGCTAGTGTATAATCTGCGATCGGTGTCTTTTTGCCAAATCCGCCTTCAGTAACAGTCAATACTTCGCCTGTACCTGTGAGCGCCAACGCGGAAACCACCCTGTCACCTTCACGAAGTCTTACACCTCTAACTCCACGTGCCTGACGTCCCATTGGCCGTAAAGTAGACTCGTTAACTCGCAGACCCATTCCGTCACGTGTCGCAAAAAACAACTCCTGATCACCGTCTGTCAGCTGTACTGAAATGACTGAATCACCCTCATCAATAGTAATTACACGCAGACCAGTCACGCGAATCTTTGCGCAATCGGGCATAGGCGTCTTTTTAGCAACACCGCGTTCAGTGCAGAGGAAAATATATTTGTTCTCAGCTTCCTTCGGAACATTCAAACAGGAGCAAATCGTTTCACCTTCACGTAAAGGCAGCAGATTGATAGCCGCTTTTCCACGTCCGGTCGGACCGGCTTGTGGCAGTTCAAAAACTTTCTTGCGGAAAACCTGACCTTTGTTAGTGAAAAAGAGCAAATAATCATGCGTTGATGCGACGAAGAGCTGTTCCACAAAATCTTCATCTTTGGTGCCCATGCCCAGACGTCCTTTTCCTCCACGACGCTGCAATCTGTATTCACTGACTGAACTGCGTTTGATGTAACCTTCCCGTGAAAGGGTGACCACCATGTCTTCTTCATTAATCAGTTCTTCAATGAGAATTGAACTGTCGCCTTCAATAATTTCTGTTCGACGTTCATCACCATATTTATCCCTGATTTCGATACTCTCGTTACGGATAATATCGATGACACGTTCATCTTTGTCCAGAATATCCTTGTAATCCGCAATCGCTTTGCCGACTTCCTCATGTTCAGCACGTATTTTATCCTGCTCCATACCTGTCAAGCGTTGCAATTTCATGTCTAATATTCCATGTGCCTGACGTTTTGACAGTCCATAATCTTCCATCAGCACCGCTTCTGCGGCAACTCCGCTTTCTGCTTTGCGAATAATTTCAAGCACTGCATCCAGATTTTCGAGCGCAATCATCAGGCCTTCCAACAGGTGCATCCTGTTTTCCGCCTGTCTCAATTCATAACTTGTACGGCGGACAACTACTTCAATCCGGTGCTGCAGAAAGTACTCCAGCATCTGCGACAATGCCAGTATTTTGGGTTGCTTGTCCACAATGGAAAGCATAATAATTCCGAAACTTGACTGCAGAGAAGTATGTTTGTAAAGATTACTCAAAACAACTTCAGGATTTTCTCCACGTTTCAGTTGGATGAAGATGCGCATACCTTTGCGGTCAGATTCATCACGCAAATCCGAAATACCATCCATTTTTTTATGACGTACCAAATCGGCGATTTTCTCCAATAGTGTCGCCTTATTAACCATGAACGGCAGTTCTGTTACAATAATCAGTTCACGCCCGTCTTTGGTTTGTTCAAAATGACTTTTTGCGCGTATCCGGATTATCCCGCGTCCTGTTGTATATGCGTCATAGATTCCACTTTTTCCGATGATTGTTCCGCCGGTTGGAAAGTCCGGTCCAGGAATATACTCCATCAAATCCTGAACTGTAGCATTTTCACGATTATCCAGATAATAAAGCAGAGCATTCATGACCTCAGTTAAATTGTGCGGAGGGATATTACTTGCCATCCCCACAGCAATTCCGGTCGAACCATTGGTGAGTAAATTCGGAACTCTGGAAGGTAAAACAGAAGGTTCAATCAACGAGTCATCATATGTTGGAACAAAATTAACCGTATCTTTTTCCAAATCCGCCAGCAATTCATGCGCGATTTTCCGCATCCGGACTTCTGTGTAACGCATCGCTGCGGGAGAATCTCCATCAACTGAACCGAAATTTCCCTGACCGTCAATCAATTGATAGCGCATCGAAAAAGGCTGGGTCAAGCGTACCACAGTGTCGTAAATTGCCTGGTCACCATGAGGATGATATTTTCCCATCACGTCACCTACCACAGTTGCTGATTTGCGATAAGGTTTATTGAAATCGTTCCCCTGCTCACTCATCGAAAACAATACACGCCGATGCACAGGTTTTAAGCCGTCCCGGACATCCGGCAGAGCACGGCCGACAATGACGCTCATCGCATATTCCAAATAGGAATCTCGCATTTCGTGGACAATGTCCGTTTCAAGAATAGTTTCACTCATTGTTCAATATTATTTAAATATTAGTTTGCTTTTCAGGATACTGCCTGTATTTCAAGATAGTTGGAATAAGTGTGAGGTGCTGGACTTAAGCTTCATCAGAACTCAAATAGTTTCAACTTCATAAAGGTGATCACGTTTTTGCAGTACCACAACTTTATCCATAAAGTCACCCTGCTGAATTTCATTGACAACTTCCAGGCCGTCAGTGACTTTTCCGAAAACAGTGTGTTTCCCGTCCAAATGAGGAGTAGGCCCGTGTGTGATAAAAAACTGGCTGCCGTTTGTTCGCGGACCTGCATTTGCCATTGAGAGTACTCCTGCACTGTCATGTCGTCGTGCCGGCGTACATTCATCATCAAAATTATAGCCTGGACCACCTGTGCCTGAGCCTTCAGGACATCCACCCTGGATCATAAAATCGGGAATTACACGATGAAAATTCAGTCCATCATAATAACCTTTCTCAATGAGAGAAATCATGTTGGCTACAGTGTTAGGTGCGTCGTCTTCAAACATTTCGATTGTCATATTTCCACGATCGGTCTGGATTTGAATTTGTGGAAGTCCCTCTGAAATTTGTATTTCGCTCATAGTCTTTAATTATTTGTGTGTTTGTGTTTATTAAATTCTGATTTAGATTCCGGAGAGTCCGCTTGATCACCGGCAGATAAAGCTGAAAGATCGCCCAGCCCAAGAGAGGAAAGATCGAAGTTCGAAACTGCTGCAGAGGTTTCTGCATCAACCCATTGATCGTTTTCAAACATGAGCAGTTTAGCTACTCCACGGAAAGGATTAAAAATTTTAAGGTATGAATCTTCATCCTCTCCTTCCAGTGTTAAATGAGTATCGGTCTCTTCAACAATTTTTCCAGCATATTTTACCGATAAGCCTTTTGGGAAAGTTACTCGTTTTTCTTCAATTTTCATAATTATCCAGTATATTATTGGCGCTTATAATCAATCATCTCTAGCCCCTAAGACCACTGAGGTTTTTTCTTATGGTTCCTGGTAAACTTAACGGCTATTATTTTGTTAAGCCGGCGTCAAAGTTTCTAAACGTGCAATCGCATGAACCGGCGCATTACTTCCGGCCATCAAGTCACCAAGAGCAGCATAGACCAGCCTTTGTTTTTCAAGTGTACGTTTTCCCGCAAACACCGGAGACACTACCTGAATTTCAAAATGCCTGCCGTCACCTCCAACTTGCGCGGTTGAATCCGGCACTGATGTTTCAATTGCCTGCTTGATTTGTTCTTCAATTGTTAGTTCACTAGCTGTTTCATTCATAAATCATCCTGTCTACTAATTACATCCAACTTGGTTGAAAACGTTCTTCTTGTTCAGGTGGTTCAAACATAAATGATGTTTTGCAACCGCATGAACCCTTTGCCGATGGATTGTTGAATTTAAGCCCACGGTCCATCAAACCATAACTCCAGTCTATTTCTGTATCCTTGATGTAGAGATGGCTTTTTTTATCAACCAAAATTTTCAAATCCTGTGATTCAAACTCCAAATCAAATTTCGTTTTTTTTGAATCAAAATCCAAAGTATAAGTAAAACCGGAACAACCACCACCCTTGATACCTACACGCAGGCAGACATCATCTGTAACTTCGTTTTCCTGCATTATTTTGTGAATTTCCTTAGCTGCTTTTTCTGTCAGTGTTATCATAACGTCTCCTTTATCAGTGATCTTCGCTAACCAAGTTTCGATTCCATTCCGGTATTTCTACGATGATGGATTGAGATCCGTTCGGTACGCACTGGCAGGCCAAACGTGATTGTGGCTCCAGTCCGGGCGCTAAATCCAGCATATCTTCTTCATCATCAGTTGCCTCGTTACAGCTTTCCAGCCCCTGCCGTACAACGATATGACAGGTGGAACAAGCACAGACGCCTCCGCAGGAGTGGTCCATCTCGATACCTGCAGCTAAGGCAGCATTCAGAAGTGAACCCGGAAGACCATCGTTTTCAGTTGTTATTTTTTCAGCTACTATTTCTACCATTTTCTTCATCGGTAGAAAGGTAACATTATAGTTTTGCTGAGGCAACTCAAACTCAGCTTTCTCTATATAAGGATTTTTGCCTGCCATTATCTGTTTAAACAATTTTTTAGGTGCAACTTCAATCCTCAAATTATACTGACTTTAACGCAGAAAATCAATGCAAGAACCAAGATTTTAAGTTTTCGTCTCAAGAGCATGCCGGCCCTTAAAATGACCCAGAAGAACTTCGCTGAAAGTGGCAGTAAAAATGAGAATAAAGAAAATTATTTTGCCCCTTCGACTTGGTATTTGAAGGGTATCTGACTGGGTAATCTGAAAAAAATCAGCTTACATCCTAAACAGAATTGTCTGCAGAGATTATAGGTTTTGCTTATTATTAAGCATGACCTCTTACTTAAGACGGGAATCTATAAACGCGAGTAAATCTGGACTTGCCCAATCCCGTATACCAAGAGCTCTACCGAGGACAATACCATCCGGATCAATCAGATAGGTAACCGGGATATTTCTAACTCCATAAAGTTTAGTTATTTCCATTTTATTGTCTGCCAACAGAGGAAAGGTGAAACCGTATTTATCGAAAAATGCTTTTATCTTTTCGACACTTTCTCCCATCCCGACCGCAAGTACCACCATTTTTTCCTGCCCCATCTGCAGGTAAGCTTTTTCCAGGTCCGGCATTTCTTTCAAACATGGAGAACACCAGGTGGCCCAGAAATTCAACAGTACAAAACGCCCCCGATAGTCCTTCAAATTTACTGTCTTGGCATCCATCATTTCTCCGGCAAAATCATGAGCCTCGATCCATTGTGTCGCTGGTGTGATACGCAAACTTTTCAGCGCCTTTTTTTCGTCTGCAGACAAAGGTGACTCTTTGCTCTGTGCAGGAGGCACTGCAAAAACAAGCAACGTAAACAACAGTAAAAAGCTTTGCAATATTATTTTGGGTAAAATTGAATTAATATTGTTCATGATAATCAGTTGAAATAGTTTTCAGAGGGTATTCACTTATTTTTGAGGCAAAGCTTCTGGAAAGTTCTCTATATTCATTTTACGTCAAAACGAGCGGCTTCACAATCAGCAATACAAAATATTCATGGGGAACATTCCGAAACAGGAGGCCAGTTATAAATCACACGTACAAAATCCTGGTTCTCAATAAAACCATTTTTTAGCAGTAATTCCGAAAATTCTCTTTGTCCTGCAGCATCACCGATGGCCAAAACGATCAAAACGTCACGGAATTGTTGTAGAAATTCCTTAGGTGGCAAATCCGGAAAACCCCAGGCCGGTCGACCTTTGACTTGTCGCTCAGGAGGTCCCTGACGATTGTCTACAAAACCGAGCAGCTTAACCTTCCGTTTTTCAAAACTTTGCGCAGCCTGCCTGCCCGTTGGTCCTGAGCCAACTACGAGCACACCCCTGCGATTTTTGAGTCGGCCAAACTCCAGCAGATAATTGGTTTTTGCTTCAAACATCGCCGGACGTTTATACATCGCTTCTCGTCTGGAGAGACGTCCAGGAGCATGATATTTGCGCAGAAGAATTTCAGGATGTTTGCCAAATTTTGCGCCTTTTCCGTATGCTCTTAAAATTACGTCATAATCCTCTGCCCACGGATTTTCGGAGTAACCGCCTATTTTGTTAAATAATTCCTTCGTCGCAAAAAAACTTGGATGCACAATTGGAGATTCCGCAAATAAATCCCGCTCAATCTGTTCATGAGAAATCAAGGAGTTGCTCCATGACTGGTATTGAATTCCGCTTTCCGGAAAAGTACCGGAGTCTGTGAAACCTTCGACCCTGCAGCCGATCAAATCCAGTTCCGGATTTTCTTGCATGAACTCCAGTTGTTTTCCTAGCCTGGTTTTTTTCATTCTATCGTCGGCATCCATACGAGCGATGTAGTCCCCTTTGCACTCCGCCAGTCCAGTATTTAACGCAGAAACTATTCCATTTGCGGAAGTCCGAATTATTCGTACTCTTGCATCCCTCCCTTTCGTTTTTTCCAAAATATGTGGAGTTTCATCGGTGGATCCATCATCGACAATCAAGAGTTCGTAATTTTCAAAACTCTGTTTTGCAATGTCATCGAGGCAGTTGGCTATGACAGAGGCATCGTTCCGCACAGGCATCAGGATGGAAATTAAAGGTGAGGCTTTCAAAATATTATCCGGAAAAATCAGTTGCTAAAAGCAGTTTTAGAATTTCATCACGCCGGTTTTTTGGCTGATTGAGCAGGATCACAAAATAGCGTGGTTTACTGCCTGGCAAATAACCGGCCATCGTTGAAACTCCATGCAAAGTTCCAGTTTTGTATAAAATGCCCTTATCTCCGTGAAGCAGATTTTGCTGTGCCGAAAAAGCTTTTAGCATTTGCCAAACTGCTTCAGTGGTCAGTCGGTTTTTCCGTGAGATCCCTGAACCTTCCACGATACGGAATTGTTTTTCCGGAATGCTGAGTTCATCGCGTAAATATTCTTCGAGCGCACGTGTTCCTTTTTCCAGTGTGGCCGGTGCTCCATAACGCTTTAAGCCAACACTTAATAAAAGTTGATTTGCCGTAAAATTGTTAGAGTAACGCATCATTCCTGCGATCAGTTCTGTTAAGCTGGCTGAATTCTTGTGCGTGTAAATAAGACTGTCCCCGGAACTTAACGGACGAAGAGTGACATTTCCTGAATGAAATGAAAAACCTGCCTGAGCTAAAAAGGCGTGAACAAGTTCTCCTGCATAGATAATCCCTGAATCCGGCGGTATACTGATCCGATGTTTTCCGGGCGACAAATTATGAACTAAACGTTTCGCCAACGGTGTCAGCGGAGTTTGCTTTTCTGCAGAGCTAACAAGCCCTTTTGAGTTTATTTTCAGAAACACTGTGTTGAAATTAACCACCAACGCACCATTCCGCGAGTCGTATGGATTTTTTGAAGATTCAATCCCGGGAATTTTTATGTTTGCGCTGAAGAGCGAAGTGTCAAAAAATACTCCGTTCAACTGTTTTGGCAGTTCCGGAAATTGACTGAGTTTTTGCGTAATTTTCTGCCATTCCTCAGACACCAGAAAAGGGTCACCATGACCTCTGATACCGAGCTTACGGTTTTCTGCTAAATAAAAATCAGTACTGTAACGGAATTCCGTTCCCAGATAATGCAGGGCGGTCAATGCTGTGGCGAGTTTGAGCACGGAGGCCGGAACTAACGGCGGATTGGTCTCAGTAGGATAACGATAGAGAACATTTTTTTCATCCGCAACCAAAACACTGCCGTGGCTAACCAATGATTTTAGTTTATAATCCAGTTCGATTTGAGTTGGTTTTACGGCCTCAGAAAGAGAAGATGATAGAAAAAGGAATACCCACACAAACGCCGTGAAAAGTATTTTTCCTTGCACAAGACAAGTCTTCTCATTAGGATGGATCATTGATTTCAACAAAAAATATTAATTATAAAAAAGGCAGCATGAACACAAAAAAGATCCTCGTTACTCCCGGAGACGGTATCGGCCCCGAAGTCTCGAAACAGGCAATTCAGGTTTTGAAACATATAGCTCCACGTTTCGGACTCCAGCTTGGGTTAACCGAAAAACCAGTGGGCGGAGCCGCGTACGATTTGACCGGCACACCAATTCCGGATGAAACGCTCGAAGCAGCAAAAAATTCTGACGCGGTTTTGCTCGGCGCTGTCGGTGGTCCCAAATGGGAATCTCTGGATTTTGCGGTACGTCCGGAACGCGGATTATTGAAATTACGTTCCGAATTAGAGTTGTACGCAAATTTGCGGCCTGCAGTAATATACGGTGATCTAGTCAATGCTTCAACTCTTAAACCGGAAGTTGTCGATGGCGCTGACCTGATGGTGGTACGAGAATTGACAGGCGGAATTTATTTCGGACAACCTCGAGGTGTGGAGATTCGCAACGGAGAACGTGTTGGATTTAACACACTTGTTTATTCTGAATCTGAAATTCGCCGTATTGCAAAAGTGGGTTTTGAAATTTCCATGAAGCGTGGTAAAAAACTAACTTCGGTTGATAAAGCAAATGTGCTCGAATCAACTGAACTATGGCGCGAAGTTGTTACGGAAGTCGGCAAAGATTTTCCTGAAGTCGAATTGAGTCACATGTATGCTGACAATGCGGCAATGCAGATTATCCGCAATCCAAAACAATTTGACACAATGGTAACAACGAATATGTTTGGCGACATTCTCAGCGATGCCGCAGCAATGATGACAGGTTCATTGGGCATGTTGCCCTCCGCTAGTATTGGCGGGAGCAAGAAGGCTTTGCACGGAATGTACGAACCGGTTCACGGATCTGCACCGGACATTTCCGGACAGGACAAGGCCAATCCGCTGGCCATGATCCTTTCAGTGGGAATGATGCTGCGTTATTCCTTTGACCTCGGTGAGGCGGACGAAATCATCAAACAAGCTGTCGTTGAAACCCTGGATACTTACCGTACCGGCGACGTTATGGCTGAAGGAAAAACTCTCATCGGTTGTATCGAAATGGGTGAGAAAGTGCTCGAAGCGCTGGAACAATTTTAAGCTGACCCGAAAGCAGCAAAATCAACTTTCTGCGTTTTCTTCACGATTCACCAAATCCGGAGAAAATGCAGGAACACAGACCGACCAGTATTCCGCCTCTTCCTCAAACGGATTGGAATAACGTACTCTCGCACCCTTGCTTACCAGCAAAGATTCTCCTACTTTGAGGGTTATTGTCTCTCCATCAATTTCAATTTGTTTACGTCCGCGGACAAGCATCGTGTATTCATCAAATTCCGGAGTTTGAAAAGGCTCACTCCATCCTGAAGGCGCGACCATGTGTGCGATGCTGAGTCCAGGTTCATTGCTGATCACCCGCCCAACATGCTCCTCAATTAGTTTACCGTCTGTTGTTGGTACCACAAACGGTGCTTGCTGGATAACGTAGGATTTACTCATATTTTTATATCTTATTAAAGGTTTAACATAAGCTATCTCTAGCAGATTAAAAGTTGTAATGCTGTCGTAAATAATGAGATTATCAGTTTTTCTCAACCATGAGTTTTTTCTTTCGATATTTTTCGCTCTTAAGACAAAAGACCGTTTTGTCCCACCAATTAATTCCCTTGAGTTTAATGATTATCCTTAGGAATAAAGGGAAATTCGCTTTTGCAAATAACTTATTGTAGTTTTCAGGTGAGTGAAGCACGAGACTTGTGTCTGCAAATACGAATCGGTCATGATCACATGCCATTCACTTGAAAGATGCCAGTGGTGAGTCGGATCTGAATATCAATCGATGGATGAAACGTGCTACGTCGCTACCTGAACCGTTGCTCTTTTTTTGCAATACCATGCACTTCATTCATGAATTCCGGTATAGATGCTACATGTTCGATTACATGATTCGCATAAATAGTTTAAAAATTATCTGCAGGCAAATCCCCGAAGAACATTGTTCCGGTTCAGAATCTGATCCACTTCCGGATACTGAAAAATATCAAGACCACATGAATTTTCAACTCTTGACGGACCACAGCCTATATCAAGAATTTTATTATCCATAATTTTTTCATTGCTGGTTCATCCTAACATTTTCAAACCGCGCTGAAACTAGCGGTTTATGCTGAGACTGAGCCATTCGTCTGATCCTGAAACTGCATTTCATACAACTGCTGGTAACGTCCTTCTTTTGAAAGAAGTTCATCGTGTGTACCATGTTCAACTATCTGCCCGTTCTCCATCACACAAATCCTGTTTGCGTTACGGATTGTCGAAAGCCGGTGCGCTATCACGATCGTGGTGCGGTTTTCCATTAAATGCTCAATTGCCTGCTGCACTTCAATTTCCGATTCTGAATCAAGTGCAGAGGTAGCTTCATCCAAAATAAGAATCGGCGCGTCTTTAACCAAAGCACGTGCAATAGAAATTCGCTGCCTTTGTCCTCCGGAAAGTCGCCCACCTTTTTCGCCTATCACTGTCTCGTAACCTTCAGGCTGCTCTGTAATGAATAAATGTGCGTTTGCCGCTCGTGCTGCGGCATACATCCTTTCTTTTGAGCAATCCGGCTGCCCATAAGTAATATTACTCGCAATGGTATCGTTAAACAGGATAGTATCCTGAGTCACAATCGCAATCAATTTACGCAGTGAAATCAAATCCAGATCACGTAAATCATGACCGTCTATGCAGACTTCTCCTCTGGTGATGTCGTAAAAACGTGGGATTAAATTTGCAACTGTCGTTTTACCTGAACCACTACTGCCGACGAGAGCCACTGCTTCACCTTTCTGTACACTGAGCTTAAAGTCCCTGACCGCAGGCACATCTTGTTCAGGATAATGAAAAGCCTTAATATTGAGCTTTATTTCCTGTTTAAAGTGGGTTATTTTTTTAGCATTCGGTGAAGTGACAATTTCATCTTCAACATCCAGAATGTCAAAAATTCTACGTACTGCAGCAAAACCTTCCTGCAGTTTTAAATTGAAACCGTTCAGCTTTTTTACCGGTTCATTCAACATAAAAAAACTGATCACAAACGACGTAAAATCGCCAGGAGTGATTTGATCGTTGATGATAAGATAACCTCCATAAGCCACAATCGCTGCTCCGGCGGCGGCACCGATTATTTCGATGATCGGATAAGAGTAAGAATCTATCATAACTGAGCGCATGTGATTCTTATAAAGATCATCGTTGGCTGCTTTGAAACGTTTGCTTTCATACTTTTCCATTCCAAAAGCTTTTACCACACGTACACCGGAAATCGTTTCCACCAGCAAACTGGTCAATCCGCCAAAACTGATTTGCCTCTTACTAACTGCGATCTTGTTGCGCTGACCAAAAATCTGGATAAAAAAGACTGCAATCGGAATCAGAATCAAGGTTACAAATGCCAATTGCCAACTGCGGTAAAACATAATGCCCAGCAAAAGAAAAAATTGCGGAATGTCGCGGAAAGGTCCAGTGACTCCAACCTGCAACATGTTTTGGAAAACCTGCAGATCATTGGTGAAACGTGAAATAAGATCTCCGGTTTTGGAACGTGTAAAAAAGGTGAGAGAAAGATTAACGAGGTGGTCAAAAAGCTGTTGTCTCAGTTTTACAATGAGGCTTTGGACAAGGTGACCTACGCTGTAATTGTGACCAAAAAAGAACAAACCCTTGATCGCAAAAACAATCATCAAGCCGAGACCGACCAGAAAATACTGTTTGAGTTCGGGATTATCACCATAAGCAATCGCGTCAACAATATCTTTGGCATAATAGGCAGGAGCAGCAGTGAAAATATTGTAACCTGCCATACAGAAAATGCTGAAAATAACCCAGCCTTTGAGCGGAGCAATAAGGTCAAAAAGCCGCCTTGCGATATGACGTGATTGTACTTCCTTCATAGCAAATTAACCTTGTTTAGAGTTTTTGACACAGACATTCAACTTAGTTTTTGTCTGTCATCTCCCAGGTTGTTCCTTCCGCTGAATCTTTGAAAACAATACCCAAATCTTCCAGACGTTCACGGATCAGATCAGCACTCTCAAAATCTTTATTTTTACGAAAGTTAGCACGCAGTTCAAGTAGGATTTCCATCACCTCATTCAGACGTAGATCAGTCTGTACATCATCGAGTGTCTCCGGAATTATCCCAAGAACACCTCCGCCTAAAGTAGAAAATAAATATTCTGCATCAGCAACTGCTTGCGGATCAGGACTTTTTTCGGCGAGTAAATTATTTGCTTCACGGCTTAAATCAAACAGTACCGCAAATGCCTGCGGTGTCGAAAAATCATCGTCCATCGCTTCACAAAAACGTCTGCGATAATCTTCAAAATATTTCCCGGAAACTTCCACTCCGGCGGTTTTGCATTTGCGAAGATTACGGACTGTTTGATGCAGACGCTTCAGCGAAGAACCGGCAGCACCTATGGCGTTTTCACTGAAATCCACGACAGAACGGTAATGACTCGCAGCAATAAAATAACGAACAATCAACGGATCATATCTTTCAAATAATTCCAGCAGGGTTACAAAATTTCCGCTGGACTTACTCATTTTTTTACCTTCAATGGTCAGCATGTTGGAGTGCATCCAGTTACGCGCAAACGGTTTTGCAAGTCCTCTGGCCTGTGCGATTTCGCATTCATGATGCGGAAATTTTAAATCCATTCCACCACCGTGAATGTCAAATTCCTCACCCAGATAACGTGTACTCATTACCACACATTCTGTGTGCCAACCGGGATAGCCCCATCCGCTGTATGGATCACGCCAGCGCATCAGGTGGCCACTTTCCGCACGTTTCCAAAGAGCAAAGTCTCCGGGATGACGCTTTTCCGAACGTACTTCTATTCGCGCTCCGCCCTGCATCTCTTCAACGATACGGTTTGAAAGTTCACCGTATTTTGGATCTTTGCTAATATCAAAATAAACTGAACCATTTGCTTCATAAGCCAGGTCCAGTTCAATCAATTTTTCGATTGCTTCCAGTTGTTCTGGAATATGCCCTGTCGCCCGTGGACTAATATCCGGACGAATCACACCCAACCGGTCCATCACTTCAAAATGCCTGCGTGCAAAATTTTCCGCAACCGCCATCGGCTCCTGTTCCAATTCACGAGCGCGTTTAAGTAACTTATCCTCCCCTTCATCGTCATCACCCAACAAGTGCCCCACATCAGTAATGTTTTGCACATAAAAGGTTTTGAATCCGCAATAACGCAGATAACGCACAATTATATCAAAACTAACATAGGTTTTAGCGTGACCGAGATGACTGTCGCTGTAAACGGTAGGGCCGCAAACATAGAGTGAGGTCCGGCCTTCATGAACCGGTTTGAAAGGTTCTTTTTGACCAGTAAGCGTGTTGTAAATTTGAAGAGGCATATTTCCTAGTTCATCACTCACCTACATTCCAAACCAGTATTTTTGATAATCCGGAACTTTCTGCTTCATCTTGAGCAAAGCGTGGTTCCTGCGATTTTACCAGTTCGATGTAGTGGTTGATGCTGACTTCAATGCGCTCAAGGAAAGGTTGAGGATAGACGCCTAGGAAAATAGTCCAGAAGACAAGAGGAACAAGGACAATTACTTCGCGAAGTGAAAAATCTTGAAGATTTTTTACCAGATCTTTGGTTAGAGGACCGAAGATCACACGCTGCACCATCCAAAGCATATAAATCGCGGCAATCACAACACCGGCCGCGGCAATAATGCCATACCAGATGTTGACTTTGGCGGCACCGATCATCGCCAAAATTTCGCCCACAAAACCGTTCAATCCTGGCAGACCAACAGAAGCCATGGAAAAGAAAACGAGAAACACCGCAAATTTCGGCATTGTATGCGCGACGCCGCCATATTCGGAAATTTCCTGAGTGTGTGTCCGTTCGTAAATCATACCAACTGTGAGGAAGAGTGCGCCAGTAACAATCGCATGATTTATCATTTGAATCCAGCTTCCGGAAAGTCCCTGAATGTTCAGCGCAAATAATCCCAGCACGATGTAACCCATATGAGCCACTGAAGAATAGGCAATCAGACGCTTCATTTGAGTTTGCACCATTGCCACCAGTCCTCCGTATATAATGCCGATTAAGGCCAGTACCATGAAAACCGGAGCGAGATCATAAACTGCTGCAGGAAAAACCGGCATTGCAAAACGCAAAAATCCATAAGGTCCAAACTTCAACATCACTGCGGCCAGTTGTACGGATCCGGCAGTTGGTGCTTCATAGTGTGCGTCCGGCAGCCAGGTGTGTAGTGGGAAAAGTGGAATCTTTACTGCAAACGCAGCCGCAAAACCGAGGAACAACCAGAACTGAGTTTCTGCAGGAATGTCCATGCCGTACCAGTCGAGGACATTGAAAGACCATGCTCCATGCAATTCACGATAAATGTTTGCTGTATAAAGCAAGGAGATGAGCATCAACAGTGAACCGAACATTGTGTAAATGAAAAATTTGATAGTGGCATAAAGTCTGTTTGTGCCTCCCCAAATGCCAATCAGCAAATACATTGGTACCAGCATCAATTCAAAAAATACATAAAACAGCACCACGTCCATTGCTGCAAAACAACCAAGCATACCTATTTGCAGCAGCAGCATCTGAATTTGAAACTGCCAGTTGCGTTTAGCGACATTCCACGAACCAAGCAGAGTAAGTGGAGTGATGAAGGTTACCAGCAGAAAAAAGAACAGATTAAGTCCATCCAAGGCCAGGAAATAATCAATGTTGAATTGAGAAATCCATGTGGAACGCTCCACCATCTGCAAATCAGCAGTGCTGGAATCGAAATTAAACCAGAGGTGCAGACTCAGAATAAAAGTAATTACGCTGCTGACAAGTGCCGCCACTTTGGCCGGTATACCATTACCTTCGTCTCTGAACATTAATGCGAAGGCAATGCCCAAAATTGGCGAAAATATAATTAGCGAAAGAATTGGAAGTGCTGAAATGTCCATCAGAATTAGGTGCTAAAGTTTGAAGCGCTGGTGTTAATGAAAGCAAGTGATTTAGTCTGCTCCGCAGATATGTTCTTCCAGCAAAGATTATCAACCGATAATAATCACCGGCGACAAAATAAAACTACCTATAAAACTAAGAGAATTAGCGACTTAAAGCAAGATCATTTTGAGCTATCAGAACTTTAGTTTGAGGTGCCGAATCAAACTTCGGCGCCTAAACGCCCTAACAAAGGTTTCATCAACTCTCCTACAGTTATATTTTCAGGAAAACTACATTCTAGACCCAGCAGCAAATCCAGTGGATGAACTACAGCCTGAGCCTCATCAACGTAGCGTCCGCTAGTGAGAGCACTGATGTTAACTGTGCGTACAGCTTCCTTTTCCAGCAAATCAAGTTTGAGCCACCTGCGTTTGAATTCCGCGAGATATTCAACTTGTTCAAAACTACCAAAACAAGTCAGACCATTGATAAAACTCAAGCTCGTAAAAACTAAAAAGAGGCCCGGACAGAGACGGCCTGTTTCCAGTTCATGAATTATTTTTTGCTGCGAAAGTTCGAGCTGATAATTCTGACTCTTTAACATTTCATCCTGAATAATTAATGCTTCCTGGCGAATTTTGTTTTTGTGAAGAACCTCAACCGTGAAGAGCGGTGTCTCTGCCGGAAATTCAGCAAAAACGCTTTCACGAATTTTTCGCTCGAACAATAAGCGGTGAAGAGGGTGCGTGGAATTTTGCAAAACCTTCAGCAGATAATTACGGATAACTTCGTTAAGATCAAAATAGAGCAGTGATTTTTGCGGAATTATTTGACGCAGTTGATTTGTGCAAAACTGAGAAGCCCAGACTGTGAAGTCATCTCCGCTGACGGTGGCTGGAGAAATTTTACGAATTGGATCTGCAAAGAAGGGTCGCAGATTGACAAGTTTTTGCGGAATCCTGCTTTGAAAAACACGGGCATCTCTCATTTTTCCCGGAATTAGCGAGATACGTCTTTCTGCTGAGTCACGGGAACGGTCCGCATCCGAGCGTTTCAATTCTGTAAATTCAGCAGCTTGAGGCGAAATGAGCGCTTCCAAATCAAAACGTTTACTATAATTCAAACATCCTGACCAGGCGGAATTTGCAAAAGGGACTCCGGAAAATGAGCCTACGAAATAAGTTTCATGTGGAGGCAGACCCAGCAGAGCTAACTGATGTAAAGCCAGAAACGTCGGCCCTTCTGTTGCTGTCAGGTGAGTAGCGGTTTGTAAAATTCGAGTTTTTTCCAAGCTGTCGCAAAATTCCCGCGCTTGTTCGTAGCTCAAACCTATTCTGCAAAATTCACTTTCAAATGCTTCCTGCAGTGCTTTTTCCATGGGCGGAGTGGAGGCCGGTTTTTCCCAGAGAGAGGCTGAATATTCTAGCAGCGGTAGTTCCCACAGTTTTTCCAAAATATCTGCCAGCACAGGACGATTTGCGTTTTGGAGCAACGTTCTGATGGATTTTCTGTCAAGGGGCATGCGTCAAAGCTTGAATATTTTTTGTTAAATTCATAAACTCTTTAAAATTAAATTTTAGTCTATTAAAGGCAAAATATCACAAAGTTTCAGAGTTTCACACGGCAACACTGTGCCGCTAAAAAGTTTCAAAGTTTAACACGGTAGCCCCGCACTCTGTTGCGGGGGGAAAGTAAAAAATATTTTGGATTCTACACCACTTTTAAAAATTTGCTGTCATTATGACGGCATGTCAATTCCCAAACGTGGACATGAAACAGATGCAGGCATTGACTTGACTGCCATGTCCGTTGAACAAAAAAGACCGGACATTTTCTTTTTTGACACCGGAATTTCAATACACTTGAGTGACGGTTATTATGTTGAAATAGTCCCGCGTTCAAGCATCATAAAAACTGATTTTTTCCTGGCAAACAGTGTAGGAATCATTGATCCGGACTACCGTGGACGCATCTTCCTGCCTCTCCGTTATGTTGGTGCGGCTGACGGCATGCAAGCCGCAGAAGAACTTTTACAGCAGCGAGTTGCGCAAATGCTGGTACGCAAACTTGAACCCTGCCGGATCGAAGTCGTTGACTCCCTGGAAAATACTGTTCGCGGAACCGGTGGTTTCGGCAGTACGGGTAGCTGAACATCCGCTTCTGCTTTAATCTTCTATCTCGCTGATCGGTTTTATTTCAACATCAAGAACTTCCCAACTGCGCGGATTTCCCCGTAAGTTTAATGAAACCGTCACCAGCTTTCCTGTATCTTCGTCACCAACTCTTACACGTACCAGTGAAGGGTTTTCCGCATTTACCCGCAAATCCAAATGCATCTCCGGTTCCTCAATGTCAGGTGCCTGTTCCAGCAGTTGCTGCAAAGATGAGTGAGCACGAATCGCCTGCTCCGCAGTTTGATAAGCCGCTGTTTTTTCAATTCCGGAACGTTGAAACAAAATTGCTGCTGAAAAAAAACCAAATAAAATGATGTTACCAAGCAAAATACGTAAAATCGGCCGCATCGCTTTTTGGTCATCAAGTACTACAGTACCCCACCATTTGTCCGCTAGACGTCTCGCATAAGCATCACGTACAAGTACCACACCTTCCACAGGAAAAAGCAACAGCAGCAGATTCCTTTTTAAAAGTATAATCAGCGGCGGCCGCTGTGAAAAATCATCAACCTTCCGAATTGTCATACCCAGCAGAAGTTTCCCAAGACTACGTCCGAAAACATCTTTAACAATTAACACAAAAACAATACTTCCATAAAAAGGCAGCAGGTCGGCTAAGTCTCGTGACTGCATCACTAAATCCCAATGCTCTTTGCGGAAAATCTGCACAAGGGTATTTGCGAGCAGCAGAGCAAAAATAAAATCGAGCAGCAGGGAAAACAGACGTTTGCCTGTGGACGAAACCTGCGGGCGCATGTCTTTAGGTGTTTGCGGATTTTCTGTTTCAGTTGTTGTTAGAGAACTCATGCTTTCCCAGAAATTTGCTGCAGAAATTCACGAATCACCACAGCGACTTCTTGCGGATTATCAAGATGCAGGTGGTGATCTCCGCAAACTTTCCGGTGCTGTAAATTTTTTATGTACGGTATTCGTTTGAGCAACAGTTCTTTCCATTGATCCTGCTTGGCATTTTCTGCTTCAATCAGCAAAACAGGAGCAGTTATTTGCTCCAGGAAAGCACAGGCTTGATCTTCAGTCAGGTAGTGTCGTGATTTTATTTTTAGCCGCGGATCACTGCGCCAGGTAAAACCTCCGTCTACAGGCTGCAAACCACGTGCGACCAAAGTCCTGACAGATGACTCCTCGATTCCGCCAACATGATGACGTACTTTGACTGCGGTTTCTACATCAGGATAAAGCGGCAGTTTTTTATGCGGAAGCTGCTGCCATTGTTCAGCAGATTCACGTAATATTTCAGGCATTTTTTCTGCTTTCTGAGCCAATGAACCTAAACCTTCAATTAAGATTACAGAGCTGATTTTTTCCGGAATTGTGCCAGCAAGATAAGATGCAACCCCGGCTCCCATCGAGTGACCGAGCAGGGAAAAACGCTGCCAACCCAAAACATGCAGCACTTCCAGCACATCCACGATTATGTCGCTGAAATGATAAGACGAGCCGGAAGACCGGTGCTCCGATAATCCATGTCCCGGCAAATCGAGTGAGACCAGCCGAAACTCTTTTAAATATGGTGCTAAATGATCAAAAGTCGCCGCATTATCCAGCCAGCCGTGAAACGCGAGCACGGGCATTCCTTCAGGATTCCCCCAGCATTTTGCTGATAAACGCAGGTTTGAAGTCTGGATTTCCAATTCTTCCGGAACTCCGGCAGGAGTCTGGTAAAAGTTATTGTTCATCTTTTTCATCTTAAATTATTATCCTGTAAAAATTCGTTTACTGTTTTTTGGAAAGCAGCCGGCTGTTCAACATGCAGCCAATGTCCGCAATTTTTAAGCAGCGTAATTCTGCTTTCCGGAAAATATTTTCGGATCAGCGCATGATATTCAAACTTAAGATAAGCAGAATTTTCTCCACCTATAAATTGTACCGGGCCTTTAAAAACACTTTTCAGATCCGGATAGTTTAACAGATCCGGCATGCCTGCAGCAATCTGTTGCAAACCGATACGCCACTGAAATTGTCCATTTTGACCATTTAAATTCGTCATCAAAAAAGAAAGCAGGCGTTTTTCAGGAATTTTAAGTGCCAGCTTTTTTTCAATCTCACTGCGCGACATTTCCGCCGCTAAGTGGAGTTCCTGCATGGCCTCTATCAGTTTCAGCTGTTTATGCAGATGATCATAACAGACTGGTGCGATATCCACCACAATCAACGCCGCAATTCTATCTGGAAACTGCAAGGCAAGCTGCATTGCAGTTTTTCCACCCATGCTGTGACCGAGGAGGATTACATTTTTCAATTCGTTTTCAGCAAAAAAACGGGCAACATCTTCTGCCATTTGCTGATAATTCATCGAATCCGCATGTGGTGAATCACCATGATTACGTGCATCGAGTGTCCAGACTTGAAAGTCCTCCTCAAGAGAGCCCGCGAAACTGCGCCAATTTTTTCCGGAACCGAATAATCCGTGAAGCACAACAAAGTCTGGACCGTTTTCTCCAACTTTTCTTGAATACAGTGCTATTGTCTGCGTAGATGATTGAGCATTTTGCCTGTCTGACGAATTCATTTATAAATGTTCTACCTGCTTGAGTTGTTTTATTAGGTCTCCATCAGAGCATAAAATGAAAGATTGCTCAATCCATTCCGTCTGCTTTAAGTGACTGCTGAGACAAAATATCTCGCTGCAGACAGGACTTTCAGTCCAAACCAGTGCACGCTTAAAAGTGGCATACTTCCTCTGTTTCAGTTAAAATGCAGACTATATAATCTTAAAGCTAAAACAAAAATTGAAGACTGAATATTTTGCAAAACTGATTATAGGTGCCTTGTATGCTGATCCGCATTGGCTGGAGCAGGCCAAGCTAAAGCTGCGTGAGCTGAACTGGATCATTCAGCAACAGTCCGCAGAATTACCGTTTGACAAAACGGATTATTATGCAGAGGAAATGGGTAGTCAACTGAAACGCTGCTTCTTGAGTATAGAAGGTCTGCAAAGTCTCGAGTCTGCAGTTGACTGGAAGCTCAAGACACAGGAAATTGAAAACCAGCTGAGCCTTGACGCTAACAGAAGAATTAATCTTGATCCGGGTTATCTTGATTTTCACCGTGTAGTTTTGCTTTCCGGAAAAGAAGGTGCGCAAAAAATGTATCTGCGGGAAGGGATTTGGGCTGATCTTGTTTTGCTCAAAGACAAAAGTGGTTATCGTGAGTTAGCCTGGACCTTTGCTGATTTAAAGGACGGTTGTTATAATGATTTTTTTATGCAGGTTCGTGCAGATTTTAAAGCAGAAATAAAACTCAACCAAGAGCTTCATGAAAGCTAAATCCTTTTTAGCAGCAAAAAACGGCAATAATATTGGAGTTACTCTGCTCCAAAATACATTTCTCAAACTTTTCAGTTTTGCATCAGCAAATTAATTATCAATGAATAATACCTCAGCAATTGTGGTAGTAGCTGGCCCAACGGCAAGTGGCAAAAGTGATTTGGCGCTGCGTCTAGCACAGGAATTTACCGGAGAATTAATTTGCTCTGATTCTATGCAGGTCTATCGTCAGTTTGATATAGGCACAGCGAAACCGACATTGTCAGAACAAAAACTGGTCCCGCACCATCAACTGGATCTGATTGATCCGGACGGAAATTATTCAGCAGGAAAATACGAACGTGATACTGCCAAAATTATTCAGCAAATTCAGCAGCGGGGGAAGCTGCCGATTTTGGTCGGCGGTACTGGTTTGTATTACCGTGCGTTGATGTACGGAATTAGTAATATTCCGGAGATTCCAGAAAATATTCGCAAGGAACTTATCAGCCTGCAGGAAGAACACGGCACCTCATATTGCTGGGAGCAGTTGCAAAAACAAGATCCGCAAACTGCAAAGCGGCTGCATCCAAACGACACTTCGAGGATTATGCGCAGTCTGGAAGTTGTACTGGCCACCGGAACCAGCATAGCCGATTTTCAGCAGCAGCAACCGTTTGCGGGAGCACGTTATCCTGTGCTTGCTGTTGCATATGAGTGGGAACGGAGCGTGCTCTATGAACGGATTAATCAACGTACCCATAAAATGCTGAAATCCGGCTGGATTGAAGAAGTCGAAATGTTGTTGGAATCATATCCACCTGAACTGAAAGCTCTGCAGGCGATTGGTTATCGGGAAATTGTGGAACATCTTCAAGACAAACTGAATTGGGAGGCACTTGTTAAAAGAATTCAGCAACGTACCCGACAATATGCAAAAAAGCAAATGACATGGTTCCGAAGAGAAGCAAAAATAGCATGGCATCAACCCGACGATGAAGCTGCAATCTTGGACAATATCAAAGTTTACCTTGAAAAATAGGTGCTTTATAGGAGAAAATAAGGGTGATAATTTCGCCTTCGAATTCACAAAAACACAAAAGGAGACTTCGTGAGACAATATTCGGTTGATCATCAAAATTACCACATCTTCAAAACTGAGACTGGCGAAAAAAACCAGTATGTTCATTTTCAATGGGGTAAATTTGATTTCCGCATGACCTTTAACACCGGTAGCAAAGATGCTGTGCGGGAAAATCCAAAAAAGGCTTTTGCCTCAGAAAATGGTAAACAATATCTGGCAGGACTTTTTGAAGTACTTTACCAGAGTGAGTGGTTTGAATTTATCAAACCCACTGCCCACGGGATGCAGTTGGAGGAAACATTGTGGTCAAGAAACGGTCAGGATTATTATGTGGAGTTTCCGAAAGATATCCGCAGTGTCGCTCAGGTAATCTGCGCCGAAGAACTTGGAATGTCTCCGCTGGAAGTTGTTTCTGCATAAAACATAATGTTATCCAACTAACTGAAAATATGTCGTTTTCAGGCTTAAATAATTAGCATATTTCATAACCATTTATAATACAACCAATGATGAAAAAGCATTCCCAAAACGTGGAGACTGCTAAGAAAGTCCACATTCAGACTTTCGGTTGTCAAATGAATGAATATGACACTGAAAAAATGCTGGAAGTGTTGAAGCACGAAAATTACAGCCAGACCAATTGCCAGGACGAAGCGGACTTAATTATTCTTAATACTTGCTCTATTCGTGAGAAAGCTGAAAACAAAGTCTATAGTGAGTTGGGACGATTAAGGGAACTCAAAGCAACAAATCCGGATTTAAAAATAGGCGTCGGCGGCTGCGTTGCACAGCAGGAAGGAAAGGCCATTTTACGACGGGCAAAGAATGTCGATTTTGTCTTTGGAACAGACAATTTGTTTGAACTACCAGAGATGCTGAGCAAGGTCGCTGAGGGACAAAAGATTTCGCGGACTGAACGTCATGCACGCCAAAAAGTACGCAACTTTATTCCGGATTATACATTTCAGCAAGCGAAAAATTTCGGTGTTAAAGCACAAATAGCAATCACGAAGGGCTGCAATAATCACTGCTCTTTTTGTGTAGTACCTTTTACTCGGGGAGTGGAAGTCAGCCGTGAACCGGAACACATTATCGCAGAAGCTCAGCGGCTCGTTGCTGCAGGAACAAGGGAAATATGTCTGCTGGGACAAAACGTGAATTCATACAAAGCCAACGGCACCGATTTTGTGGAACTTTTACGGCGTCTTGACGGACTTGAGAAACTGGAACGTCTGCGTTTTATTTCACCTCATCCAAAAGATTTTCATGCAGAATTGGCTGATGCCTTTGTAACTTTACCTTCACTTTGTGAGCAAATGCACTTACCGCTGCAGTCCGGATCTGACAGAATTCTACGCAGAATGAGACGCTGGTACACTATGGAAACTTTTTATGAAAAAGTAGCCCTGTTACGTGATCGTCTTCCGCAGGCCACACTCTCAACAGATCTGATCGTAGGTTTTCCCGGTGAAACTGAGGAAGAGTTTGAAATGACCTTGGAAGCAGTCCGTAATGTACGTTTCGATCTGATTTACTCCTTTAAATACTCTGCGCGTCCAGGAACACGTGCGGCTGAATATCCTGAACACTTAGCAGAAAACGTTAAATCAGAACGGCTGAAGAGACTGCTTGAAACACAGGAAAAAATCGTTCGCGAAAAAAATGAAGCCTTGACAGGTTCGCTTCAGGAAGTGTTGATTGAAGGAAAACATCACCGTAAAGAAAACACCGCAACCGGGCGTACACGCGGCTACCACTCAGTGTCTATTAAAGACTGCAAAACAAAAGCAGGCGAACTTTTAGCGGTACGTATCACAGGCGCAAATCCAAATTCCCTGATTGGAGAAGCACTTTCCACAAGCAATGTTTGAGGATAATCTCCTTAAATGCCTGCCGATTTTTCATGATAAGATTAAAAAAGGGTAAGCGTTCTTAGTCATTTTCGGTTTGAACGCGTGTCTGTGGATTTGGCGCAATACGCGGTGACGGCTTACGATCACACAAATCATGATCGGTGTAATTTATCACACGACGTAAAGGTGGTTTTTCGGAAAGTTGAATGCAACTGTCCCCACTATTTTTCCAAACATTTTTGGCGCAACTGACGAAGACAAATACCGTTATCGTCAAAAAAATTGCCTTAAATAATAATATACGTCCTGAAATTATCTTTTCAAAGCAGGAAATATTTTTTTGATTTTGCATAGGATGAAGTTCGCCCTGTGAGGCATCTTGTGATTTTGCTGCGCTTAAGGGAGACTTTTTTCTAGAATTTAATTCTAACAGTAATTATCCGTTTTGAATAGATTTGGGTATTATCCAACAGAGCAATCCGGATGCCATGTTTTTTTAACCTGCTATTTGTGAGTAGTTGTGAACCGTGTAGGAGTAGGTCTTTCAAAAGAAACTGATCCAGATCTTGCGATCGCAGAAGTAATAAATTCCGCGGTCACAGAAGCACAGCTTCCGGAAGTGAACTGGGTGCTAATTTTTTTTACCGAGGAGCATTTTGTTCATGCAGGACGTTTACACGAACTGATCCTGGAACAAACACAATGTGAATGCATAACCGGTTGCAGCGGAATGGGAGTGATTTCGCATGAAGAAGAAATCACAAACGGTCCTGGATTGGTGTTAATGGCGGGTTATACTCCTGAAATACGTCCACTCGCATTAGCTAAATATCAGGAACTCGAGTACAGCGCCGGAGTTACTCAACAACTGAGTGAAGCTCTCAATGACTGCTCAGAAGAGCAACCCCTCTTTTTCTTCTTTCCGGATGTTTTTCAGCACCAGCCTCACAACTTTATCAACATGTTTAATTTCCTCAACAACAAAACTGCGGTTTTTGGGGCAGGCTCCTGTAATGACGGGAGTCAAGAAACTTCGATTCAATTTGGCCCTGATATTGTCACTCTCAATGGTGCAGCAGGTCTGGCTTTTGAAGGAGTTCCGGAGTTTCGTGCAGGCGTAACTCAGTCTTGTGCAACCCTCGGTGAACCCATGTTTGTCACAGAAGTGAAAGACGATCTCATTCTTTCTCTTGATGGAATTCCGGCTTTGGAAGTCTTTACTGAAATTGCAAAAGAGTTGGATTTTAAGGATATGGAGGAAGCAACTCAGCAATTACTGCTTAGCTTCCCACTTGATCCGGAACAACCTGTTTTCAATGGAGAAGGCGCTCTTGCACGTCATGTTACCGGAATTGATATGGCCACACAAGGCATCACTACTGCAGAAATTGTACATCAAGGCGGAGTTCTTTCTTTTGCCTATCGTAGTCCTAAAAGCGCAGAAGATGATTTAAGGGAAATGCTCCTGCGTTTAAAAAATCAAAACTCCGGCAGTCCGACTTTTGGATTGTATTTCAACTGTGCCTCCCGTGGTGAAGCGCTTTATGGACGGCCAAATGTGGATACGCAGTTAATTCGGGAAACACTTGGAGATTTTCCGCTGATAGGTTTTTTTGGTGCATACGAATTGGCGCAGATGCCGCAGGGAGTGCAATTGTATACATACACCGGTGTACTCGTTTTGGTTTATCTCTAAATTTTTTTGACTGAAATGCGTTGAATCTAGCAATAATTACAAAGACTCCAGCATAAATGATGAATCTGTAAAAAGCACTGAAATGTATAATATTCACCATGAGCCACTGAGTTCTTAGAGAAAAATATATAAAAACCGTTCTCTTTGTTCTCTGTGACTCTATGGTTAAACACCTTTTGTATACTTTTTTACTTTTTACGAATGTATCATAATAATAAAATAGAAATTCAGACTCAAGCCATGACAGACAAACAGTCCTGCTGGATACTGGAAACGAAACAGGGATAATTTATATAAAGGTGTATTTTGCAAAATCCATCAATTTTAGCGGCAGAATTTTATATTAAAAAGGGTGTTATATTTCTTTCTTATTTTTTGGGAATTACACTCTGGATTTTCTTGTCCGGATGCGGTTATGTAATTGAAGGCAGCAATCCGGTCTTACCAAATGAAGCAAAAACCATCGCACTGCTTCCTATCCAAAATCAAACTTTTAAGGCAGGACTTGAAACCGATTTGTCCGAGCAGCTCAATCTCTTGTTGCGCTCAAACAGTTCGGTGAAAATCACTCCTGCGGGAATTGCGGACCTCCAGATAAATATTACACTGCTCAGCTTGAAAACGGATTCAGCTGGTTTGAGCAAGGCACAAATATCATCAGGGGTTAAGAGCATAATTCAAGGGCAGGTTTTTTTAGAAGACAGGCGAACAGGCAGAATAGTCTGGGAGGAATCCGCGCTCGAAGTTAAACTTACTGAGTCGGACGAGAATGAAACTAACTCTGTTTCCAGTTTTTCTCTTTCAGGAAGTATACGTGAATTGATCAAGCTTTTTGCTGCTACAATATATGAGCGTCTCTTTACTACTTTTTAAGTTTATGAGACAAACATATGCAGTAAATACTTCCCTTATCTTTGCAAATATTTTATAATACAGAGTCAATTTTACACATTTTTCACACAAGAGTTTTCGCTTTAGGAATTTGGAATGGAAGAAGCACAACTAGAACAAATAAAAGTACGTTTAGAAGAAATGCAGGCTGAAATACTTGGCGAGTCTGAAGAAACTGTACACGGCATGCAGGAAGAGAGCACTCTCTATCCTGACCCTAATGATCGTGCATCTCTGGAAACAGAACACATCAACAATTTACGAATACGTGACCGTGAACGAAAACTCCTTAGCAAGGTTGAAGAGGCCCTGGAACGCATAGAAAACAAAACATTTGGATACTGCGAAGAATGCGGGAATGAAGTTGGGGAAGAACGCTTACTTATTCGTCCCGTAACCACTTTTTGCGTTGCCTGTAAAGAGTCTCAGGAAGCGGTAGAAGATAATAAGTGATACTGAACAAATATCATCTTTAGGATCCTACCTTAAAAGATAATTCACAAATAATAAGCTAAAAAACAAAAAAGGCGGGCCAGCTCTCAAGCCGACTCGCCTTTTTTTATTCAGACAGGATACTGAACGGAAATTACATCATTCCGCCCATGCCTCCCATTCCGCCCATTCCGCCCATGTCAGGAGCACCACCCGGCATTCCACCGGCTGCTTTTTCCTCAGGAGCATCATGAATTCCTGCTTCTGTGGTCAACAGCAATCCGGCGACGGATGCAGCATTTTCCAGTGCAGTTCTAACGACTTTAGTCGGATCAATAATTCCGGCAGAAATCATGTCGGTATATTTTTCGCTGGCAGCGTCAAAACCTTCGTTAGTGCTGCTTGCTTTTACTTTATCGACAATCAGTGCACCTTCGAGTCCTGCGTTTGCCACAATCTGACGCAAAGGAGCTTCGAGCGCCTTAAGAACAATTTCAGCACCAACTTTTTGATCGTGTTGTTTAATGCTTTTAATTGTTTTTTCGACAGTCTCAATTGCACGAATTAAAGCAACTCCGCCTCCAGGAACAATCCCTTCTTCAACAGCTGCGCGTGTTGCGTGCAGTGCATCTTCAACTCGAGCTTTTTTCTCTTTCATCTCAATTTCAGTTGCAGCACCAACGTTAATTACTGCTACCCCGCCTGCCAACTTGGCCAGACGTTCCTGCAACTTTTCACGATCATAATCAGAAGATGTATCTTCGATCTGTGCACGAATTTGACTGATACGAGATTTGATACTTGCTTTATTACCACCACCGTCAATAACGGTCGTGTTGTCTTTGTCAATAATTACAGACTTGGCTTTACCAAGTTTAGCAAGTGTCAGGTCTTCGAGTTTCATTCCCATATCTTCGGAAACGACATCTCCACCTGTAAGAATCGCGAGATCTTCAAGCATCGCTTTACGACGATCACCGAAACCTGGTGCTTTTACTGCTGCACACTTCAGGGTACCGCGTAGTTTGTTAACAACGAGTGTAGCTAATGCTTCCCCTTCAATGTCTTCTGCAACGATCAAGAACGGATTTCCTGTCTTGGCAATTTGCTCAATTGCAGGAAGAATGTCCTTCATGTTAGCCACTTTCTTTTCCACCAAAATTATATATGGATCTTCGAGTGAGACTTCCATTCGTTCTGAGTCAGTTACAAAGTAAGGTGAAAGATAACCCCGGTCAAACTGCATTCCTTCAACAACTTCTAAACTTGTTTCAGCAACCTTTGCTTCTTCAATGGTGATAACACCATCTTTACCAACTTTCTCCATGGCTTCAGCAATGATATCCCCTATTACGGAGTCATTGTTTGCTGAGATAGTACCTACCTGAGCGATTTCTTTAGATCCGGAAACTGATTTAGAAATACTGTGCAAATGTACAGTTGCAGCAGTTACAGCTAGGTCAATTCCACGCTTGAGATCCATTGGATTTGCGCCTGCGGCCAAGTTACGGTGACCTTCTGTCACTACAGCTTGTGCCAACACTGTAGCAGTGGTAGTTCCATCACCTGCAACATCTGAAGTTTTAGACGCAACTTCTTTAACCATCTGCGCGCCCATGTTTTCCAGCTTGTCTTCCAGTTCAATTTCTTTGGCGACTGTCACGCCATCCTTAGTGACCAACGGTGCACCAAAAGATTTGTCTATTAATACATTGCGGCCTTTTGGTCCCAAAGTAACTTTAACTGCATTTGATAGGGCATTTACGCCTCTAAGCAGTTTTTCGCGGTTTTCTGCCGCAAAAATAATCTGTTTTGCCATAATATCTCTAATTATTAAATTGTTAATGTTTTATTAAGTTATGTAAATTTACATAACTCCTAAGATGTCATCCTCACGCATAATGATATATTCATCTCCATCGACTTTTACTTCTGTCCCGCCATACTTGCTGAACAAAATTTTGTCACCTTTTTTTACTCCCATTTCCTGAATGGATCCATTGTCAAGGCGCTTTCCTGGTCCTACTGCGACCACTTTACCTTCTGAAGGCTTTTCTTTTGCTGTGTCCGGAATAATAATACCGGAAGCTGTCTTTTCTTCGGCTTCGACGCGTTGCACAAGCACGCGGTCCTGTAAGGGACGAATCATAGTTCTCCTTATTATGATTATTGTTAAATAAAATTAATTGAGCTATAACAACAAAAAGCGTATGCTGAGTTGCTCAAGTGAATCAGAAATTATGAAAAATCGTCTAAATTCTTTTCACTGTATTATTCTAGCTGTATTTTGAATTCAACACAAGTAAAAAATAGCACTCGCTAGCGAGTAGTGCTAATTATTAAATTAGCTGACCTTTTTCTATGATTTTGGAGAAGGTCAACAAAGAAAAAGTTATTAAATGGACAACAACGCAGATCAACAACAAATTCGGCTGGGCAAGCTGGAAAAGATACGTAATTTAGGCACAGAGCCGTACCCTTATTCATTTAAAAGGAGCCACACTGTTCCTGAAATAATAAAACAGTCGGAACAGCTCATGGAGAACGAGCAAACCGTAACAATTGCGGGGCGCTTGCTAGCAGTACGTGGTAAGGGCAAGGCAAGTTTTGGTAATATCCAGGCACAGCACACACGCCTGCAAATCTATGTGCGTCTTGACGCAGTAGGAGAAACAGCATTTGAAATGTTTAAGTTATGTGACATTGGTGATCACCTTGGTATATCTGGAACTTTGATGCACACCAAAACAGGAGAACTAACTCTACGTGCGAGCGTTGTTGAACTGCTATCAAAGTCCATTCGTCCAATACCGATGCCTAAAGTGGAGGAAAAAGACGGTGAACGCATTGTTCATGATGAAGTTACAGATAAAGAATTACGTTACCGCCAGCGCTATCTGGATTTAATACTGAACCCCAAAGTTGCTGCTGTTTTCCAGAAACGCACCTTAATCTTCAATACTATTCGTGATTATTTACGTAAAGAAGGTTTTTTGGAGGTTGAAACTCCAACACTCCAGGCAGTTTATGGAGGAGCAAACGCCACCCCTTTTGTAACTCATCACAAAGCACTCGACCAAAAATTTTATTTACGTATTTCGAATGAGTTATACTTGAAACGTCTCATTGCGGGAGGTTTTGATGCAGTCTTTGAATTTGTCAAAGATTTCCGTAACGAAGGTATTGACCGTACCCATAATCCCGAATTTTCGGCACTGGAATTTTATCAAGCATATGTCGATTACAACGAAATTATGCGTCACACGGAAAACATCTGTGAACTCTGCGCAATTGCGGTTAACGGAACTACGGTCATAGAATATGAAGGCCAGACGATTGACTTAACAGCGCCGTGGCCACGTTTAAGCATGCTGGACGCAATTCAAACATTGGGTGGAATTTCATTCGAAAAAATGAGTGACGTCGAAGTGAAAAATCTGCTCAAGGAAAACGGCTGGGAACTGGACGCTGATTATAACCGGGGACTGGCAACCCAACTTGTCTTTGAAGAAACTTGTGAAACCCAACTAATTCAGCCCACTTTTATCACTGATCATCCGAAAGAGACAAGTCCGCTTTGTAAACAAAATCGGGAAAATCCAGAATTGCTGGAACGTTTTGAAGCTTACATTAACGGTTGGGAAATTGCCAATGCATATTCAGAATTGAACGATCCTGTGATTCAGCGACGTCTGATGGAGGAACAGGTCGAACGCGGACGCGGAGGAGAAAAAGAAACACAACCTCTGGACGAAGATTTTTTACGTGCGATGGAATATGGAATGCCACCGATGGGTGGAGTTGGTATTGGTATTGACAGAATTGTCATGCTGTTCACCGGTCAATCCACTATTCGTGACGTTATCTTATTTCCTACCATGCGCCCGGAAGCTTAAGAAGGAGAGCTGATGTCAAATACTGAAGCCGAAACAACAGAAAAACCTAAAAGCAAACTCTCAATCTCGGATTTAGCTTTTGATAAGCAAGGTGGTCTATTGCCAGTGATTGCCCAGGATGAAAGTTCAGGTGCTGTTTTGATGTTGGCTTATGCCAATATGGAGGCCGTTAAAAAAACTCAAGAAAGCGGATTCGCGCATTATTGGTCACGTTCACGTAATGCTCTCTGGAAAAAAGGTGAAAGCTCCGGTCATTTGCAGAAAATTGTAGAAGTTCTGGTGGACTGTGATGAAGACACACTGCTTTATAAAGTACACCAAAGTGGTGTTGCCTGTCATACCGGCACACCTAGCTGTTTTTTCAGGAAATTGCCAACTAACACAAAAGGCAAATAAAAATGAACTGGGATATTCAACTGAATGAAGAAGTAGACATGCTGCGGGAAACCGTGAGGCAATTTGCAGAAAAACGCATTGCACCGATTGCTGAAGAGGTGGACCGTGAGAATGAGTTTCCTCAACATCTGTGGAAAGAATTAGGAAATTTGGGATTATTGGGCATGACAGTTTCGGAAGAATATGGCGGTTCCGAAATGTCTTATTTAGCCCATCTGGTTGCTGTTGAAGAAATTTCAAGAGCATCTGCTTCGGTTGGTTTGTCTTATGGCGCGCACTCAAACTTGTGCGTAAATCAACTTCAGATCAACGGCAGTCAGGCGCAAAAAGAAAAGTATCTGCCAAAATTATGCTCCGGAGAACATGTTGGCGCATTAGCCATGTCGGAACCAGGAGCAGGTTCAGATGTAGTGGGCTCGATGGCCTGCCATGCGGAAAAACATGGTGATTACTGGGTTGCCAATGGTTCCAAAATGTGGATTACTAATGGACCGGATGCGGACACCTTAATCGTGTACATGCGTACAGCACCTAAAGACCAGGGTTCAAAAGCCATGACCGCTTTCATCGTTGAAAAAGGAATGAAAGGTTTCTCAACAGCACAAAAATTGGACAAACTCGGCATGCGGGGTTCCAACACCTGTGAACTGGTTTTTGAGAATTGTGAAATTCCGGATGAGAATGTTGTGCTTGAAGCAAACCGTGGAGTAAAAGTCTTGATGAGCGGACTGAATCTAGAAAGGGTTGTACTTTCCGGAGGACCTTTGGGAATCATGCAGGCCGCACTGGATGTGACATTGCCTTACATTCATGAACGCTGGCAGTTTGACCGGCCGATCGGAACCTTTGAACTGATGCAGGGCAAGATTGCGGACATGTACACAGCTCTGCAGTCTTCACGTGCTTTTTGTTACCGTGTTGCCGAAAATTGCGAAAAGCATCAAGTCTCCAGGCGGGACACCGCTGCCTGTTTGCTATTTGCTTCAGAGAACGCGGTCAAAGTCTCTCTGGAGGCAATCCAGTCTTTAGGCGGAAATGGTTACATCAATGATTATCCGACAGGCCGACTGCTACGTGACGCCAAGCTATATGACATCGGCGCGGGCACCAACGAAATACGTCGCATGCTGATCGGCCGCGAACTTTTTGATGAGTCCGCTTAGCTTTATTATGCCGCGTCAATCTGCCGGTTAAATTCTACAATCAGTTCATCAATTTGAGGCGCGAGGGCAAAGATATTCTGCCAGTATTCCGCGTGCCCATACCATTGATCATTCAGCTCTGACAACTCGCGACCCTGTTGCTCGATCCAGGTGAAGTATTTAAGGTTATGTATCCGCTTCTTTTCATAATGCGTTAACTCGAGCACATTATCAATTCCTGAGTCCATCAGCAACTGCATGTCTTTGTGAGCATCAATGTTTGTGTATTGACCCCGTTCCTCAGCAAGTTCTTCGATACGTGAACCGTAAAGTTCCATCGAATCCGTGAGAATTGTCACCACGTGATCATCTTCAGTCAGTTCGTAATATTTTGCGAACTTGATGGCTGCGAGTACATTTCCAATTCCGGAAATACCCAATAGCTCCAATTGCTCCACAAATGAGGCATCAACTCCATAATGCGCGAGACAATCCTTTCCGGATGCTTCATTGAAAAGTCTCAACAAACGCATAGCAGCCTCATCATCAACACCAATCACCATATCTGTGTTTTTACAATCATGAATCCATGGTACATGTTTGTCACCTATGCCTTCGATACGGTGATCACCATAACCGTTGTTCAGCAAAGTAGGACATTGCAGCGCTTCCGCAACTACTAATTTTGATCCCGGGAATTTATCCTTCAGATAGTATCCAAAAGCCATTGATCCTCCAGATCCGGATGATGATACTGCACCGGCAAATCTGCTGTTAGGCCCCATTTCCTTGTGCAATACTTCCTCTGCAGCTTTTCCTGTCACCATATAATGCCAGAGCGGATTTCCAAACTCTTCAAACTGATTAAAAATTTGAATATCGTTGCGTGTGTTTTTGAGCTCCCAGCATTTGTCAAAAATTTCCTTCACATTGCTTTCGGAACCCGGAGTAGCAATCACTTCTCCAGCGACTTTCTCCAGCCATTCAAAACGTTCACGTGACATATTTTCAGGTAAAATCGCAATCGAATCACAACCGAGCAGTGAGGAAACATAAGCACCGCCTCTGCAGTAATTGCCTGTAGAAGGCCAGACAGCTTTAGTTTCCGCAGGACTGAATTGTCCGGTAGTCAAAGCTGGTGCCAGACAACCATAAGTTGCGCCAACTTTGTGTGCTCCTGTAGGAAACCATTTGCCGACGAGAGCAATTATTTTGGCTTTTACTCCTGAAATTTCAGGTGGAATAACGATATAATTTACGCCGCCGAAACCACCGCCTTTGGCAACCGGTTCATTCTTCCAGGTAATTCTAAACAGATTTGCAGGATGCGATTCCCACAAACCGATGTTTTTCAGTTCGTCTTTGATCTCATCCGCAATTGTTTCCGGATTCTGCATCTGCCCAAAAGTAGGCAGTTTGATATAAAGTGACTTGCAGTGCTTCGCGTTTTGCTGAATCTTTTCTTCATTTATAGTTAAATCAATCATATTTTTTACTCAGTTAAAATAAAATTAATGTTCGAAAATCCACTAAAAAAGCCACAGATTTTCACGGATAGTAAAGGTGCTTATTTTTCTGTTCTAGTCCAGCTGAATCTACGGTTAAAACATTTTGCATTTGAAACTGTCACTCTAATTCATCCAGCGAGTTGATGGATTTTTCAGGAACAACAATTTTTGCAGTTGCAGAGTTAATATCTTTGAGGCCATTTCCTGTGAGAAGAACAACACATGTCTCGCTTGAATCTAAAGCTGCTTTCTGTTTCAAAAATCCTGCATAAGCAGTTGCTGCTGCAGGTTCCGAAAAAAGTCCGTAGGAAGAAGATAGTTCTTTTTGCGCGGATAGGATCTCTTCGTCCGTTACCGTAAAACAATGTCCATCGAATGTTTTTAAATTTTTCACCGCAAGGTGGCCGTTGCTTGGTATATCGACTGAAATTGAGTCCGCGACTGTCTTTGCCGCTCGCACTGGGATTTCCGGTTGTCCTTCAAAACTTCCGGACTCCATAGCCCGGCAAATAGCGTCACTTCCAGAAGCCTGAACCGCGTGTACAACAGGTATTTTTTCGATTCGCCCCAATTGAAGCAGATCTCTGAAACCTTTGTAAACTCCGGACAAGATCACTCCATCTCCCACACTTACAAAAACATGATCCGGTGCTTTTTTCAGCTGATTGAAAAGTTCGAAGGCGACCGTTTTTTTACCTTCAATCGTCATTGGATTGTACGCCGTGTTGCGGTTCATTCCACCATGTCTATTTGAGTATTCCAGTGAAAGTGAAAATGCCTGATCATAATTTTTATCCGCCAGCACCAAGTCTGCTCCATACTGCAGAGCCTGAATCATTTTTGCTGGAGGAGCGGTTTTTGGTAAAAAGAGCTTTACCTTCAGCCCGGCAGCTGCACCGACCCCGGCCATTGAAGATCCAGCGTTGCCTGTAGAAGCAACCACAACCTCACTGATGCCGTGTTTGCGGGCAAATGCCGCCACCAAAAAAGAGGCTCTGTCTTTCAGGGAACCTGTTGGGTTAGCTCCATCATCTTTCAAATACAAATCCGGAAAACCGTATTTTTTTAAAAGATTTTCCGACGGAACCTCAGGTGCGGGATGCCAAAGTGGAGTATTGCCCACAGGAATTGCAGGAAAATACTGCCGTTCAACTGGTAAAAAATCCAGAGGATCATTGCTCTCCAAAGTTCCGCTAAGTTCGACCTCCAACACTCCGTTCAGTGGTTGTCCGGATATGTGAGTTGAAGAACACTTTGGGCAAAGCATTAATTCCGGACCTATCTCATAACTTGCGGAGCACTGACTGCATTTGTAGTTAAAACTTAACAACTATCAATCTTTCATAACGTGATTTAAAAGGCACTGCGATTGAATTTACACCAGCCCCAGCATACTAAATACAAGTTCAATAAACGAGATATTTTCTCTCATTTAATGAAGTTTGCTCTGTGATGAATAGCTGAACTCCAAAGTATGGAGAGGCAGGAGTTCTTCAAGTTCTTCAATTAAAGCGGAGCTGAAACTAATCCGCTCATCAGGAGTGATGGTCACAGAGGTTGCTTCAGGTGCCTGAACCGAAAAAGTGAACGGTTTTTCTCCAGAATATTTTTGCAGTGTACTACGCAACAAAACTATCGCTTCCGGAGGCAGTGGAGCTGAGCCAATTTTGATAGACATGCATTTTGCTTCTGTTTCCCTGATTTCACTCAAGCGACGTATATTATCAACAAACATTCCCACTTCCTCATCTCGAATATTTACTCTTCCGGAAATCAGCAACGGTTCTTCACTTTCGAGCAATTCTCCATCTTCCTCATAAACCGTGGCAAAGACAGGAAACTCAAGAGTGCCGCGTGTATCTTCCAGGGTAGCAATAGCAAACTTTGCATTGCTCTGGTTCAAACGTACTGTGTTATTGACAATAATTCCGATCAGGGAAACTTTGTTTTTTTCCGCGTGGGCGCCTTCTTTTAATTTGTCCGTGGTCGTGGCCAGCAGTTTAATTTCAGAAGTATAACTGTCCAGAGGATGGCCTGAAACATAAAATCCCAGTGCTGCCTTTTCCTGCTGGAGACGTTCCCGTTTAGCCAAGTTACGTACTTCCGGAAACTCAAGCTGAGTTTCCGTTGCTGCTGCGTCACCTGCATCCATCAAGGAAAAGAAAGAATCCTGCGATGATTCTTCCGCACGTTGAAATTCCTGCGCTAAATGAAACGCCTTATCGAGGACAGCAGATAATTGAGCACGATTTTCATGCAATGAATCAAAAGCACCGCATTTGACCAGAGTTTCTAACATGCGGCGGTTAACTTCATTTAAATTAACTTTCTTCATGAATTCCATAAAATCCGTTAACTCTCCATACTCACTTCTGACTTTCAAAATAGCATCAACTGCTTTTCCACCTACATTTTTAACAGCATTCAAACCAAAACGAATCACTTCAACTCTTGCCTCACTGCGCAACCATGATGCAAAAGTGGAGCTTGAATTTAACAGCAATGTTTGCTTGAGTTCACTTTCAGCTTCTGTGTGTTTTGCTATTATTTCCAGCAATTCAGCTTCATCCTTAAAATCTTTATTTTTTAATGTTTTCAGAGATTTACGGAGAGCTTCCAGCAAGTCTGGCTGGAATGTTTCGTTAAGCTGACCGCTGCTGGCAAAATCACGTTCAAAATGTGCTAAGGTAATATCGGTTATTCTAAACTCCGTTAGTGCAACCGTAAAAGTTTTTGAACTGAGATTTACATCCGGAGGCAAAACTTTGATCCCCATCGCTTTACATTCACTGATGTAACTGATGATGTTGTCCTGATTGTTGACCGAGCCATTAAACAACGCGGCCATCAACTGCGCCGGATAGTGTGCCTTGAGATAAGCTGTCTGATAGGAAATCAAACCATAAGCAACACTGTGAGATTTGTTAAATCCGTAACCGGAAAAATAGTTAATCGTGTCAAATATCTCATTAGCTTTGGTTTCAGGAGTACTCTCCTGTGGGCAATGTTCCACAAATTTTGTATTATTCAAACAGCCTTCTACAAATTGGAAGCGCTGCTCAGCTAATATTTCAACCGTCTTTTTACCAATTGCACGACGTAACAAATCCGCCTGACCCAAAGAAAATCCCGCCAAAACCTGTACACTTTGAATAATTTGTTCCTGATAGACCATCACACCGTACGTTTCCTTCAATATTTCCGCCATCAGCGGGTGTGGGAAAACAACTCGCTTTCGCTTATGCTTACACTGCACATAATCTTCGACCATTCCGGAACCTAAAGGTCCCGGACGATAAAGAGCCAAAATCGCCACAATGTCTTCAAATGCGGAGGGCTGCATGCTGGACACAAGACGTTTCATTCCTGAAGATTCGAGCTGGAAAACTCCGATTGTATCCGCACGGCAAAATAATTTAAACGTTAACGGATCGTCCATCGGAATGCGGGTGATGTCTACCTTTGCTGAGTCAGTACGGCTTTTACCGATCAAATCAAGTGTATTGTCAATAGTGGAAAGATTTTGTAAACCGAGGAAATCAAACTTTACCGCGCCTTGATCTTCTGCATATTTCATAGGGAACATCGACTGCAGCGTCCCCTCTTTCCCTGTGCAGACAGGCATCACCTCACGGATATCCTGATTCATGATAATCACACCTGCAGCATGAGTCCCCAGGTGAGTATTCAAATCTTCCAACTGTCGACTGAACTTAAGCAAACGCTGTTCATTTTCACTGCCTTCAGCGGCGAGTATTGCCAATTCAGGCTCCTTTTCAAGTGCCTGATCGAGAGTGATATTCAAATCATTCGGAACAAGTTTTGCTATTTTATCTGCTTCAGAGTACGGAAAATTCAGTACCCGCGCTACCCCACGTACAACAGCTTTAGCTTTGAGAGAACCAAAAGTGGCGATTTGACAGACATTTTTATCTCCATATTTTTCACGCACATGCTCAATCACTTTTTCACGACCCTCTACATCAAAATCAATATCAAAATCAGGCAAACTGACACGGTATGGATTTAGGAAACGTTCGAAGAGCAGCCCATAACGAAGAGGATCAACATCGGTAATGAGTAAGGCATACGCGACCAGTGAACCTGCTCCGGACCCCCTTCCGGGACCAACCGAAACGCCGTTATCTTTGGCCCATTTGATAAACTCTGAAACAATTAAAAAATATCCCGGGAATTCCATTTGAATGATAACTTCCAATTCAAAACTTAAACGCTCCGTGTAAGGCTGCTTAAATTCTTCAAAAGAGACTTCAGGCGCATATAGTTCGTAAAGTTTTGTTATTCTTTTTTCCAGGCCTTTTTTTGCATCATCAGACAATTTTGAATCAACAGTTTCATCTTCTTTTGTGGGAATTTGCGGTAGAAAGATTTTATTATTTTCAAGAGTCAGTTCACATTGCTCTGCAATTTTGCTTGTATTTTCCAGTGCAGCCAACGGAAGTTCTTTAAATGCAGAAAGCATTTCATCAGCACTTTTTAAGTAACGTTGGTTTCCTGACTGCAGTGGAACCTCGTCGTCTGTCACTCTACGCTGTTGGCCCATCAACCAGAGGATATACTGAGCTTCCGCTTCTTCCGGAGTGAGATAAAAACAATCGTTTGTTGCAACAAGTGGAATTCCTAATTCATGTCCGAGGCCGATTAACTGTGTGTTCAATTCCGTTTGTTCCGGAAGTCCTGTATTTTGCAGTTCAATGTAGTATCGGTCGACAAAAACATCCCGGTACCACATCGCAACTCTACGTGCGTCGTCCGGACGTCCTGCAAGAAAATGACGGCTGATTTCTCCGTTCATTCCTCCACTAAGAGCGATCAGACCTGAGTGATATTTTTCCAGTAGTTGATGATTGACACATGGAACCCCATCTACTTTACCTTCGGTATAACTGAGACTCACCAAATAGCCGAGATTGTGATAACCCTCACGATTTTGACAAAGAAACTGTGTCTGTCCAGCATTAATTCTGTCCCGCCCCGATTCACCTCCTGTCTCAGAAAAAGCACCCTCAATCACAGACGCACCCACACCGATAATCGGCTTCAATGCTGCTTCTTTCAAGGCATGATAGAACTCAATCGCACCAAACATGTTGCCGTGATCAGTAATGGCGCAGGACTCAAAGCCTTTACTTTTTAACGCAGGAACCAGATCTTTAATACGGATTGCTCCCTCAAGCAAAGAGTATTGACTGTGAAGATGGAGGTGGGTGAACATGTTTTTATGGATTCTTTCTGGAAGTGGGATAAGCATGCATACTACATGAAATATTTTTTACGGGCAAGATTCTTATCTGCTTTTTCTTTGAAAAATTGCCTTATAAATTGAACGCCGTCTTAAGGTTCACAGATAAATAAAATAAAATTTTACAAATATATTTTTTTACTCCTTTAAAGTTGTCATCAGGACTCTCTTGAGTTAGTCTGTTGTGCAGACAAAAACTTTTGAAAACTTGATTCATTTAATTTTCCTGCTTTTTCTTTTTATTTTAAAATTTACCTATGATTCCATATTTTAGACCAGACAATCTCGAAGACGCTCTCTCTGTGTTGAGTGAGCATTCCCTGACTTTGCTGTCTGGAGGGACAGATTTCTTTCCTGCCCGTGTCGGCAAGCCGATTACGGATAATGTGCTCGATTTAAGCGGGATCGAACAACTACGTAAAATTCAACAAACAGCAGATGGTTTTCTGCTTGGTGCTTTAACCACCTGGACTGATATTGTTGAGGCACAGCTTCCACCTGCTTTTGATGGTTTAAAACAGGCCGCGAAAACAATTGGAGGAGTGCAGACTCAGAACGCAGGAACTCTTTGTGGAAATATCTGCAATGCGTCTCCTGCCGCGGACAGTGTACCAAATTTGTTAGCACTTGAGGCTCAAGTTCAATTGCAGTCTGTGCGTGAAACAAGAATGCTGCCCTTAGAAGAATTCATTCTCGGCAACCGTAAAACCGTTAAAAAAGAGGATGAACTCATCAGCGGAATTTTCATCCCTCAGCCTGCCAAAAAGGCACGTGGTAATTTTGAAAAATTAGGCACACGAGCCTATCTCGTTATTTCAATCGTGATGGTTGGAGTAGTCGCAGAGTTGAATAAACGTGATGAAGTTTTGAATTTAAAAATCGCAGTTGGCGCATGTTCACCTGTTGCACAGCGACTGAGATTGCTGGAACAGGACGCTGTTGGTCAAAAACTAAAATCAATTGAAATAATACCTGCACATTTTGAATCTTTGGAACCAATTGATGATATTCGCGCAACTGCGGATTACCGAAAAAGAGTCGTTCCTGAATTACTGCTACGTGCAATCAAGGGAGTTATTTAAACTATGAGTACTACTGAAAAAACCACTGTTTCATTCATTTTGAATGATATTCCGCAAACCATTTCTGTAAATCCGCTGCGACGTTTTTCGGATGTGCTTCGTGAAGATTTAGGCTTGACCGGAACCAAAGTCGGCTGTGATGCTGGAGATTGTGGTGCCTGCACCATCCTTGTAGATGGTGAACAGCGTTATGCCTGTTTAACTGCAGTCGGACAGATGGAAGGCCATAGCGCCCTTACGGTGGAAGGACTTGCTAAGAACGATGATTTGACCGCACTTCAGCAAGCGTTTCTTGATGAAGGCGCGGCGCAGTGCGGCATCTGCACACCTGGAATGTTGATGGCAGCACAGTCTTTACTGGACCGAACGCCAAACCCTACTGAAGAGCAAGTTCATGACGCAATCGGCGGGGTTTTATGCCGCTGTACAGGTTACACAAAAATAGTTGAGGCTGTACTCAAAGCAGTCCAAGGTTCCTCTTCTGAAGCAACTCCACCATCAGGATCAGCAGTCGGTTCAAGCATGGTTAAAGTTGATGGAAAACAGAAACTCACCGGTGAAGAAATTTTCTCTGCTGATTCTGCACCGGAAGATTCTCTCTGGCTGCGAGCCATTCGATCACCTCACCCGCGAGCAAAATTCAGACTTACGGATCCTGAAAAAGTTTTGCAAAAATATCCGGGAATCGTCAAGATCTTGACTGCGGATGATGTTACAGGAAACAACGGTTTCGGAATTTACCCCCATATCAAAGATCAACCCGTTTTAGCAAAAGACCATGTTCGTTTCCGTGGAGAAGCTGTGGTTGCTCTAGTTGGTGAACGTGAAAGTGTGGAATCTGTGAGCGAAGAAGATTTGGGATTAACATGGGAACCGCTCGAAGCAATTCGTGGTTGGGACGCAGCAATGAGTGGAAAATTGGAACCGGTACAGTCTGAAATTGCGGACAATATTCTGGCCGAGGGTTTGCTGAAAAAAAATGATGTTGAAAAGGCTTTTGCGGAATCCTTCGCTGTGGCGGAAGGAGACTGGACAACTTCTGCAGTAGAGCACGGTTACATTGAACCGGAAGCGGGTTATGCCAGAAAAGTTGGACAGCGACTTGAAATTTTTGTCTGCACACAGTCACCTTACATGGATCAAGCAGAAGTTGCCCAGGTTTTAGGACTTGAGCCGGCTCAAATTAGAATTATAGCTTCCGCGGTTGGAGGTGGTTTCGGTGGAAAACTGGATATTTCTGTGCAACCTCTGGTGGCACTTGCAGCCTGGATTTTGGATCGTCCGGTACGCTGCATTTACACACGTCCGGAATCCCTCGCTTCCACAACCAAAAGACACCCTGTAAAAATGCGAGCCAAAGCCGGCTGTAGCAAAGATGGAATGTTAACGGCTTATGAATATCATGGAGATTTCAATACCGGAGCTTATGCTTCATGGGGACCGACGGTTGCGGATCGGGTTCCGATTCACTGCAGTGGACCTTATTTTGTGCCAAATGTGCTCGCCCAAACCCGGGCACTGCTCACAAATGAATCACCTTCCGGAGCTTTCCGTGGATTCGGTACCCCTCAGGCAGCAATTGCAAATGACGCACTGCTAGATGAGCTCGCTGAAAAAGTCGGCATTGACGCGCTTGATTTCCGGATTAAGAATGCATTGCGGAAAGGTGATCGAACTCCCACCAATCAGTTGCTGGAAAATAGTGTGGCACAGGTAGAGTGTTTGGAATCCCTCAAAAGCCGTTGGGATAACTGGCGCAAAGAGGCCGCGGATTTCAATCAACAAAGCACAACCGTCAAACGTGGTGTCGGTTGCGGAAGCGCCTGGTATGGATGCGGAAATACTTCACTTTCAAATCCATCGACAATACGTGTAGGCATTAACGGTGAAGGTAAATTAACTTTATATAGTGGCGCAATGGATATCGGCCAAGGTGCGAATACGATTATGGTTCAAATTTGCGCAGATGCTCTGGGACTGCCGGCTTCACAATTTGAGTATGTGATGGGTGATACAGACTTGACTGCAGATGCCGGAAAAACGTCTGCTTCACGTCAGGCTTTTGTTTCCGGAAAAGCAACTCAACTTGCCGGAGAACATTTACGTACACAAATTATCCACCTTGCAGAAACATCCGAAAATGTGACTCTCCGCCTTGAGCAAAGCGAAACTTCCGGATCAGGAAAACTAACCGTAGAAGATGAAACCGGTGAACACATCATTTTCCTTGCGGATATCCTTCCTCAGCTAAACGGTGATGTACTAACCGGAGAAGGAACCTTCGATCCGCCGACAACCACGCTTGATGAAAATGGGCAAGGAAGTCCCTATGCGACTTACGGATTTGGAGCACATATTGCGGAAGTTGAAGTGGATACTATGCTAGGTACAACCAAAGTGCTGAGACTTGCTGCCGCCCATGATGTAGGAAAAATCATCAATCCGACTCAAGTTGAAGGACAGATTCACGGTGGAATCGCACAAGGACTAGGATTGGCTTTGATGGAAGAGTATATCCAATGCGTCAGTGAAAATTTGCACGATTATCTGATGCCGACAGTGGGCGATATGCCGAAAATAGAAGTCATCCTGATAGAAGATCCGGAACCTTTAGGACCATACGGAGCCAAAGGAATCGGGGAACATGCCTTGATTCCAACCGCACCTGCTATTCTTGGTGGAATCAAACACGCCACCGGAGTTTCAATCCGTCATGTTCCGGCAACTCCGGATCGGGTTTTTACCGCGCTCCAGGAAGCAGGAAAAAATAATGGGTAATTCTGTAACGAATAATTTATCCACAGAAAAAGTCAATTGCGATGCCTGTCCCATTCTGTGCAGAATCAGTCCTGGAAAAACCGGTTCCTGCGACCGTTATGGCAACATCGACGGGAAACTGAAACGCATGGATCCTGTAATCCTCACCCAAAAAGCAATCGCTCAGAATCAAACGCTTGTTCCGTTTGGAGAACAAACTCAGCAATGGGATGGATCTTTACTCGCACAGGACGTTCAGCTTAATCCGGAATCAATTTTTCCGACTGCGATCGGAGTCGGAACCACATATCCGGATTATAAACCAGCCCCATTTATCATTGGCAGCAAACATGATGAAGTGGATATGGTAACGGTGGTAACGGAAGGCATTTTCAGTTACTGCAGCTATAAAATCAAAATTGACACCGATCGCTATATCGGCCCAGAACAGGCTTCTGTCTACTGTCAGGGAGAGCAGGTGGGGCACGTGATGACCGCAGAATACGGATCGCAAATGCTCTCTCTTGGCGGGGTGCATCATTTAACAGGTGGAAGCAAACAGGAAGGGCGCGCCACTTGTCAAATGATGATGGAATTAGGGAACAAAAAAGCAGTGGAGCTTGAGGTGAAGGAAGGTTCTAAATTGATAATTCAAGCCGGAGTCGCACCGATCATTGACGGAAATCAGGAAGAAAGAATGCGGGTGGGCTGCGGTTCTGCAACCATCGGAATCTTTGCCCAGCAGTGGTATGGACATGTGGACGAAGTTATTGTAGTGGACGAACACATAACAGGAATGCTTTCTGAACATCAGGCCGGCCGTTTTTTAGGCATGGAACCTTCCGGAATACGTGTCCGCGGACGACGCTCCACTCCTGGAAGATATTTTCAGGTCGCGAACCCGGGACACGGCTGGGGCGGAACCGATGTTTCTGATCCGCTTGAAATTATCGAGCGCATTAAAGAAGGGGTCGCCTATCCCGGTTTGAGGCTCTTGATGGTCAGCACAACCGGTGAAGACGCAGCTTACTTTGAACTGGACGAAAATTTAAAACCTGTCTCGCAACCACTTCCGCAAATACTTCAGAAAGTAGTGGATCGGATTGGCGAAAACTGTGAACCGGCGCTCTGCAGCGTTTTGTTCATGGCCGGAGCCGGAGGAAGTTTAAGGGCCGGAGTTACAGAAAATCCGGTACGTCTGACACGTTCAGTTCGAAGTATGTTGACACGAACGACCTGCGGCGGTGCTCCTGCGTATGTCTGGCCGGGCGGCGGAATCACCGTCATGGTAGACGTAACAAAAATGCCTGATAATTCTTTCGGTAGTGTGCCCACTCCCGCCATTGTCGCGCCAATTGAATTCACCATGAAACTCAAAGATTATGAAATCCTGGGAGGACACATGGCTCAGGTGCGGCAACTTGAAGACCTAACTCAGGAGCGGGAAGCCATAATCTCAAACTGGAATGAGGATAATCCCTGGCCCTTTTCTTAAAACCTACAAAGCTGCTTGCCGATGGCAGATGATCGATTACATTTACAGCATGGGCCGATAGACCTTATTATTCATGTTGACGCCTCGGAAGGGATTAGGAAGCGTTTATATTCCGCTGTGGAAAAAAGATCTCGCACAGTTTTGGAAGAACTGGTTACTGAAATGGAATTGCTGAAACTGCCTTGGAACTCCGCCCAATCGGAGCCAAAAGGAAGTATTGCGAAAAAAATGTTCGGCGCAGTTTCTGATTCCGCAGTTTTTGTCACGCCGATGGCCGCAGTAGCAGGAGCAGTAGCGGATGAGATGCTGGAAACTATGCTTTTGGAAGCACAAATTCCTGATTCCTGTTTAGAACATATCAGCAGAATGTATGTCAACAACGGCGGTGACATTGCATTCTGGCTAAATAGCGGAGAATCATTTTCGATTGGAGTAGTGGATAATCCGGAAATTCCGAAACTGAACACGAAAGTAAATTTAGCTTACGAAAGTCGAGTGCGGGGAATTGCGACTTCCGGATGGCGCGGACGTTCTCTTAGTTTAGGCATTGCGGATGCCGTCACAGTTTTGGCCAAGTCTGCGACAGACGCTGATGTTGCCGCGACTTTGATTGCAAATGAAGTGAATGTGGATTTTCCGGGGATTGAGAAACGTGCGGCTTCAGAGGTCAAGGATGAAAGTGATTTAGGAATGATTCCTGTTACGGTGCATGTTCCAGATTTACCAGAGGATAAAATTTCTTTTGCGCTGGAACAGGGGGCAAAAACAGCGAGGAAATTCATCAAAGCCGAGAAAATAACTGCCGCCTATCTTTCACTGCAAAAGCAGAGACTTATAATTGATAACAAGTCTCTGCTGCTGTAAATAGTTGGCATTCCTCAGAAAACGGGAATCCAAAAACTTGTTAGTATTTAATATAATAGCTGTCTGCCTTCGCTTGAGTGATACAAAAGTATGGTAATATGACTGCTTTCCAGTTCAACATCAAAAACAAAGGAAACATTCCATGAATGATTTAATTAAAGTTAGAAAAATTGTAACTCATGTCGAAAACATTTTTCATGAAGGAGGCCCGCCTCATACAGAACCAATCAAAAAAGGAGCGGTACTGATTGTGTTAGAAAATCCGTATGCCGGTAGTTATGTTGAAGACATAACACCAATGATGGAAGCTCTGAAACCGATTGGACTGGATGCGGCAAACCAACTCATCGAATTACTTGGTGGAGTTGAACAGATTCAAAGCTATGGAAAGGGTTCAATTGTCGGCGAAGCTGGAGAACTTGAACACGGGGCACTCTGGCATGTTCCGGGGGGATATGCAATGCGTGAAGCCCTGGGGGGCGCACTGGCCATCGTTCCTTCTGCCAAGAAGGTCGGCGGAATAGGCTGTCGTCTGGACATCCCCATCACGCACATCAACGCTTCATATGTACGCAGTCATTTTGACACACTAGAAGTTTACGTTCAGGACGCGCCAAGAGCTAATGAACTTATTTATGGACTGGTCATGACAACTGGAGGACGTACCCATCCACGTGTCGGTGGAATGACAGTCGAGCAGATTTCAGTTAACGACGGGCAGCGTTGAGTTAAAAAAGATTTTCTCAAATGAATAAAATTACTGCGCCGCCTATGATCGACTATACTGATATAATTAATATTTTACTTATGTTCGAAATGACAGTTTATCGCATTTCCCTGAGTTTTTCGGTAGCCTTTGCTTCTACTTCATTTTGTGAATTCAGTACAACTCCGAAGCGTTCTTGAGCCTGCTGTAATGAGTAGTATCCTCTTTGTACGTCATGCATGACGAATTCAGGATTACGTAGAAACGGATCGTCATAACCGCCTCCTCCAGGAGTTGAAACATGAATTGTATTTCCTACCTCAACGAGGATATTTTGATCTTTTGATAGATGCGGAGGAATGTAAGTTTCACCGTCCCTTTCAACATGCACTCGATTCACCCCACCGTCACTTCCGCCTAAAACACCTTGAGGTCCGAAACGACCATGGTCCATCACCATCGAAACTTTCGCCGTACCTCTGCGGAGTTTTATTTTATAATTTACTCCAAATCCACCGCGCTGCTTTCCCGAGCCTCCGGAACCTTCGTGTAATGAATATTCTTCAAACAAGACTGGATAAAACTGTTCCATGACTTCAACCGGAGTAGTCTTGGAAATGCCAATTGTTGAGCAACCGTTTGAGAGTCCGTCCCCGCTTGAGTTACCCCCATAACCACCGCCGCTGATAACATACATCACATAATTACGGTCAAGTTTTGGGTCATATCCGCCGATACAGAGATTGCCACTTGTACCTGCGGGTGCAGCAAAAAGTAGTTCCGGAATTGCTTTGACCAGTGCCGAGAAAACGGCTTCGGCAATACGCTGACTGACTTCCGCAGCACATCCGGAAACAGGTCGCGGATATTTCGCGTATAAAAATGTTCCATCCGGATCCTTGATGTGCAGAGGTTCAAAAGTACCGGCGTTAAGCGGTACTTCCGGAAAGATATGTTTAATTGCCAGATAGATGGAAGATTTGGTTGTCGCAATCACACTGTTCATCGGTCCCAGACACGGCGGACTGGAGCCATACATATCGAAATAAAGCTCCGTACCTTCTTTACGGATTTTCATTTCAATTCGCAGAGGTTCATTGACCACACCGTCAGAATCCACAAAACCTTCACCTTCGTAAAGTCCGTCCGGTATTTCTTTAATCCGTGCCCGCATTTGTTGCGCCGCACGTTTTTTAAGTTCTTTGATTGAACTTGTTACTGTCTCAGCACCATAACGGTCAATAAGTTCGGTGAAACGTTTTTCACCCACAGAAAGAGCCGCGGCTTGTGCTTTGATATCCCCGATACGTTGGTCTGCAATACGGATATTTGATAACACAATAGAGAGAATTTCCTCATCCAGTACTCCTGCTTTATAAAGTTTAACCGGCGGTAAGCGCAGACCTTCCTGTTCAACTTCGGTCGCGTTTGCTGAAAATCCACCCGGCACGGCTCCTCCGGTATCAGGCCAATGTCCCGTGTTGGCCAACCACGCGAACAGTTCTCCCTTGTAAAAAAACGGTTTTACAAAACGGACATCCATCAAATGAGTCCCGCCAAGATAAGGATCGTTGACGATGTAAACATCTCCGGGATGTAAATCCTTAGCACGTTCAATAACGCACTGAGTGCCGAACTGCATTGTTCCCACAAAAATCGGCAAGCCCAATTCGCCCTGAGAAATCAGTTCTCCGTTGTCTTTATCGTAAATCCCGTCTGAGCGGTCCAAGGCCTCAGAAATTACTGGACTAAACGCGGAACGCACGAAAGTCAGGTCCATTTCGTTGCAAACTTGCTGCAGACCGCTTTGAATAACAGTTAAGGTAATGGGGTCCAGATTTTTCATCATGTTGTTTGTTTAATATAAAGAAAATTTACAGGTCTAAAGCGAAATAATTAAATTGCCCTCCAAGTCGACTTCAACTTGATTTTCCGGTTCAACAATGATTGTTGTATCCAATTGCTCAATAACCGCGGGGCCGTTGAATTTTGCCTTTACTGGCAGGAATTCTCTTTTGTAAACAGGAGTCTCTTTCCAGCCTGCTTCAAACCAGACACGCCGGATTCCTGTAATGCATTCATCAATTGTATTTTTTTGTTCTTTTGCGTTCGTCAAGGCAGCCAAAGGTACAGGTTTACGACGACCGATAACCGCAGTGTGCAAATTAACTAAAACCGCACGGATTTCAGGAAGTTCAACTTCGAATCGATCCCAGTAGGCTGTTTCAAATGCACTTTGTAATGATTCCCGGCTGAGTCTGGTTTCCTGAACTGGAAAGTTGAGGATGTGCGTTTGTCCCTGAAACTGCATATCAACATCGTGAATTACGAGCAATTCCTCAATTTCGACACCTTCCGCTTCAATGATCTTTTTTCCTGCTGCTATTTGTATGCAAAAAATTTGCTCCACCTGATCCATATCGGCGTGTGCCAAGGGGATATTGATGGAGTTTACATAATCATGTCTCACATCGGCAACCACGCAGCCGACCGCATTAGTGATTCCGGGTCGCATCGGTACCAGAACTTTAGGAATACCCAGCTCACGCGCAAGGGCAACTGCATGTAATGGACCCGCACCTCCAAAAGCAAACAGTGCAAAATCACGTGGATCGTATCCTCTCGCCAGTGAAACTAACCGTAGGGCACCTGCCATATTCATGTTGGCAATTCTCACAATTGCCGCGGCGATTTCTTCCGCATCCTTAAGTCCCAACTTTACACCGACTTCTTCAACTAAAGAATTCCGCACAATTTCCAGCGAAACCGGATTATCAACAGCCAGCAAAGCATCAGGATTCAAACGTCCAAGCACGAGGTTAGCGTCAGTAATGGCTGGTTTTTGACCGCCGCGTCCGTAACAAATCGGCCCCGGTTGTGCTCCCGCGCTTTCCGGACCAACCTGCAGTAAACCGGCGGCATTGACCAATGCCAGGCTTCCCCCGCCCGCCCCGATGGTGTGGACATCAACCATTGGAACATGAATCGGCATCGCATATTCAATTTCAAGCTCTGAAGTAACCTGAGGAATTCCGTTTACAATCAGCCCCACGTCACAGCTTGTTCCGCCCATATCATAAGTGACCACCTTGCTAAAACCTGATTGTGAAGCAGTATAAGCAGCAGCCATTACACCTGAAGCCGGTCCTGACATTACAGTTTTAACCGCGTCTTCCGCAACTATGCCGGCGGAAACTGTACCACCGTTGCCCTGCATGACCAGTAAATCTTTGCTGTACCCTTCCTCTTTGAGTTTTTCCTGGAGACGCTCGATGTAGCGGTGCAAAACCGGTTGAATGGCCGCGTTGATGGCAGCAGTTGTTCCACGTTCATACTCACGAAATTCTGAAACCAAAGCACTGCCGCGGGTGACAAATGTGTTCGGCCAAATTTCTCTGGCGATTTCTTCCGTTCTACGTTCGTGAAAATCATTTTTGTATGAATGTAGAAAATGAATCACCAGCCCTTCTGCACCTGATTCCAGCAAATTTTTCACGGCGCTGCGGACATCTGCTTCATTCAATTCCTCCAAGACTTCACCATCACAATCAACCCGCTCTCTTACTTCAAGTCGTAATTCTCTGGGAATAATGCACTCAAAACTACCTGTCATTCCGTATGGTTTGGGGCGAGTGCGGCGGCCCAATTCCAGGACATCACGAAAACCTCTGGTCGTAATTAAACCAACACGACTGACCTTGCGTTCCAGCAAAGCATTGGTCGTTACAGTCGTACCGTGAATGAGCGAATCGAGTTTTTCAAGAGAAACACCGACTGATTCCAGCGCACTCATTACACCAAAGGACTGATTTTCTGGTGTACTTGGAACTTTAGAAATTTTAACGCTTTCTGTTTCTGTGTCAAAAATAACGAGGTCCGTAAAAGTACCTCCAACATCGACACCGACGATTTGAGTCATAAATAATTTGTTTTAATATAAGCTAAAATTTTGATTGTTTCATTATAAGTCTGAATTACACCACGCAACTAAATCAGCAATCCGGAGTAAAAATTAATCCATAATTTGACAGCTGCAGTGTCATTTTCATCCATCAAATAAACGGTGTCAGCTTATCACAGGAGTAGAAAGCAGCCAAAGCCCAAAAACTGTATATGCGATCATCAACAATGTTGCCGGAAACTGTCCCTGCAAAGTTTTTGCTAAAGTCCGATTTTCATGCAGTTGCAGTAAGTGAAACACAATTACCGCTCCAACATGTGCCAGTACAATCCCTGAAATTTGCAGATACCAGATCAAAACAGCAGAATCATAATTCGCCAGAATGGATGAAGAGACAACCCATTCGGCTGTACCAAACAGGTTCCAACCAATTCCAAAAGGATCCGTAAGCGCAATAAAAGCATACTGAATATCAACAATAAATGTCGGCAAATAATGCGCAAAGTGGTAGCCAAAAGCAATCGGAATCATCGAGTAGATAAAACTGCTTGTCTGCTGAGCTTCAGGATTCAGCCATGAAGCAAGTCTCTGTACGGAATAAAACGCGCTGAAAAAAATCATGAATGTAATGCAAAGTCCTAAAGTGTTGGGCAGCATCATTTCCGTACGTCCGGGATATTCCAGCGGATTCTTTTCCACTAAGGACAACCACCAAAATGTTTTCGATAATCCGTCAAAAGAAACCGTGGCAAGCACCAGTAAAACAAAGGCAACTCCTCCTGTCGGCAAACTCTCTGATCTGAGCAGTCCGCTACAGGGCCAACGTATTCCTATGCTCAGCAAACTTTTTCTATCTGGAGAACTTTTCAGATAAAACGGAGCCAGCCAACCGACCATCCTGAAAAAAACTGAAAATGGTTCTACGTTTTTTAGCCAGAATTCTGCACCAAAGATTTTTATTCCTAAAGTTGTCAATAACACATAGAGTGAAATAAATCCTGCCAGTGTTTCCGGATCCATCGGTGAAGGATGTACCAGTTCCAGCCACGCAAAGCCAAAAAACAGGATTACCGCCGGCCAATAAGCCCAGCGTTCAGTTTCTCCAAATAATCTTTTTTTATTTGTTTGAACACCAGTGAAAAGCTGTAACAGTTTCTGCAGAATCGGCCACGGACTTATAACTGCCCAAAAGTTGCCAAAAAGAGCGGTAAACATTGTAAACCCAATCCACCAGAACACCCAGACTGTCAACGGTAGCAAATTCTGTATCGGATCCCGATTCCCGGTGAAACCTATCCAGATCAATAACAGCAGTGTCAGCAATGAGAGCAAACTCAAGCAGTAATTCGGCTCAGCTTCTTTTTCATAATTTTGCGAAATTTGATGCTGTCCTGACAAAGGCTGCCGAACCACAAATATCATTAGCGCAAATGTAACAGCAACAACCGCGGCCCCGCCAACGATGTATAATTGTGTAGGCAGAAGCAGCACATGCCCTCTGGAACCGGCATGCGCAAAGGCGAGTTGTGGAAAAAAGGAAGCAAAACCTGCTGACAATAAAAAAGTGCTGCCTTTTTGAAGTCTCATTATTGTTTAGTTAGAAAGAAAACTGCAATCATTTAGCATGTGCTTTCACACCGACATACTTAGCCAGAGCTTCCGGATTTTTGGCAAGTGCCTGAGGGTCTGATTCTCCTCTCATAAATCCATTTTCCATAAATACTATCCGATCAGAAACCCGCAAAGTTCCTTCTATTTTTTGTTCAACCAAAAGAACTCCGACTTTTTCTTTTTTGAGTTTTTCGATTGTATCAAAGATAGTTTCAATCATACTTGGCATCAAGCCTTCACTGGGTTCATCCATCAGCAGAAATTTAGGTTGAAGACACAAAGCCCGGGCTGTGGCAACCATCTGTTGTTCACCCCCACTTAAAGTTCCTGATTTTTGTGACATCCGTGTTTTCAACACAGGAAAGAGTGAAAGAGCCCACTCCAAAACATCATTGGAACTGTCACGTACCAAAAGTCCCATTTTCAAATTTTCTTCCACTGTCAGTTCGGAAAATAAACGGCGACCCTGTGGGACATAACCGATTCCGTTTTTTGGAATTTGATGAGTCTCCAGTTCGTTTAAAATGACCTCATCCATTGAAATGCTGCCTGAGCTGACTTCAACCAACCCCATGATGCTTTTCAATAAAGTTGATTTTCCTGCTCCGTTACGTCCCAAAAGGCCTAATACTTCGCCTTCCCTGACCTCCAGAGAAACATCGTTCAGAACCTGTACCTGAGCATACTTGCTTGAAATTCTATCAATTTTCAGCATCAGTTTCCTAAATATGAAGCCTGGACAGCATCATTATTTTCAATTTCTGCCGGTGTCCCTTCAGCCAAAATTGAACCATTGTCCATGACAGTGACATGCTCCGCCAAATTGAAGACAACCTCCATATTATGCTCGATCAGAAGCACATTAACAGATTTTGAAATTTCCTGAATCAGTTGGGTCAGATTTTCAATTTCGGCTTCAGCCAAACCCTGGGTTGGTTCGTCCAATATCAACAACTTTGGGCCGGCAGCCAAGCTCATGGCTACCTCCAGCAGCTTTTGATGTCCGTAAGGTAAAGTTCCCGCAATTTGCGTTTGGACACCTTCCAGCCCAACTTCAAGGAGATATTTTGAAACCTCCAGTTCAATATCAGCTTCGCTGACCATGCGCCATTTTCCGAGCAGCGAAGTTCCTTTTTGGTGTGCTCTCAAATTTCTTTGTACAGACAGAGCAATATTCTCATAACAACTCAAATTACTAAAAATACTTGTAACCTGAAATGTATAAACAATTCCGGCCTGCACACGTTTCGCGGAAGAGAGACCTGTAATATCGTTTCCTTTGAAGTTGATTCTGCCTGAAGAAGGAGTTGTCCGTCCGCAGATAAGACTGACGAGTGTGGTCTTTCCGGCACCGTTTGGACCGATGATGGCGTGAATACTTTCCTGATAGAGCTTGAAGTTTACATCATCAACAGCGACAAGACCTCCATACTTACGAGTCAATCCATGTGTACTGAGTAATTCTACGGTAACCATTTCATCCATTTTTGTCTAAGCGTTCCCATGATACCCATTGGAAACCAGATGATCATTAAAATCAATACCACCCCCACCACTAGCTGGTAGTTGCTGGTTATTCCACTGATAAAATCAACGAGATAAAACATAATTCCGGTTCCAATAAACGGACCGATAACAGTGCCTGCTCCGCCGAGCAGAGTCCACAGAATTGGTGAGATTGAGTGGTGAATTTCCGCAAATGTCGTTCCGACGTAACTAAAGAGCAAAGCATGCGTCGCACCTGCTATTCCGGAAAAGGTGCCTGAAAGCACGAGCGCAAATAATTTATAGTAAAAGACGTTGTAACCTAAAAGCTCCGTCCGGGACTCATTTTCACGAATTGCGATTAATATACGTCCCACTGGTGAAAACATGATAAAGGTCGTAATCAATAAGTAGGCTGTCAACAAAATCAACGCAAAATTGTAGCGTATGTCAGGATTGCTATAAAGATATTCCTTGTTAAAGATAACCAATTTTCCTAAATGTTTAGCCATTGAAAAACCATCCTGCCCGAAAGTGAATTCGTTGAAATACAGAATTGATAAATAGAATGTTTGACCAAACATCAGAGTTACTATCAGAAAAGAGACACCACTTGTTCTGAGGGCAAACAGGCCAAATATCAGTGACATCACCAGTGTAAATCCCGCACCAAAAAGTAAACCGCCGAGGGCGGAAAGTTCCAGATAATAAATCCCTAATCCTGCCGCATACATTCCGGCGGCAAAAAACATCGCATGTCCGAGACTCATTAAACCGGTATAGCCCAATAAAAAATTATAGGCTACCGCATAAGAAGCCAACACCATTATTTTGGAAACACTGCTGTGGTGATAAGTCGGCAGAATGAATTGCAGAACAAAAAGCAGCAACAAAATTCCGACATGAAAAAACAGTGAGTAAACCAGTGATTTTTTTCTCATGCCACTTCCTCACCGTAAAGTCCGCTTGGCTTCAGGACGAGTACCATTGCCACAAACAAGGTTGCCAGCATTTTGGCTAAAGTCGGTTCATAAAAAACCGAGATAATACCATCGCTGATGCCTATGATAAAAGCCGCTACAATAGTACCACGGATACTACCGAGACCTCCGATGATTACTACAATGAACGAAAGCAGAAGCGGTTCCAAACCCATCAGATGATCTGCCTGACGAATTGGAACTACGAGTACCCCAGCCAATGCGGCTAATCCGCCACCAAGGGCAAACACAGCTGCATAAATTTTTTGGGTGGGTACACCGTAGGTTTTTGCAATTTCAATATCCTGTTGAGTTGCACGCATATAGAGTCCGAGTTTACTGCGTATCATCAACAGCCAGACACCAAGCAGACACAACGCTGACATTCCAGCTACTATCAGTTTGTATCCGGAATAGCCAAACCAGGGAAACTGGATGCGAAAGTACAAAGGTGCTTCAACAGCCCGTGCCTCCGGACCAAAAACCATCAGCGTAACTGACTGAATCACGTAAAGTAAACCAATCGTGGCCACAATCGTACTTTCCGGATGATACTTGACTTTACGCAGGATGAAACGGTCAGTAAAAACAGCAATGCCACCGACTAAAGCTGGGGCAATTACAAGAGCAAGTAAAAAACCCCAAAGCGGATCATTTGTTAAATCAAATGCAAACCAGGAAAAAACTGCGCCCAGCATAAAAAACTCACCATGCGCTATATTGACGATCCGCATGACGCCAAAAACAAGCGACAGCCCTAAAGCAATCAAAGCCAAAACAAAGGCCGTAACTGTTCCATCTAACAAAGCCAAAAACAACAAAGGCCCGTTTTCATTAATCCAAGAAGACACGATCCGGTAGGGAAAGAGACAGGTTATCCGGAGGAAAGGATCTCCTCCGGAAGATTTGAGTTATTATAGAGACTGTTTGGTATAATCGGTTTCCGGCTCGTACATACCGTCTGCAATCGATGTTTTGTGAATCACGTTTAATTTACCGTTACTCACTTTTGAAACGAATTGCTGACCGTAACATTGATGTGTTTTACCACTAAAAGCCTTCGCGCCCTGCGGATGAGCAATTCCTTCGTTGAAACCGGTGAAACCTTCCATTGTTTCAATCAAAGTTGAATAATCTTTTTTGCTCTTGTATCCACTTTGTTCGACAGCTTCTTTGATGGTAAACAGCGTTTCCCAGCAACCAAACATATGTGAATAGGCAGCAATATCTTTCGAATCGGATTTGCTTGCTCCTGAATTATCGACACCTACAGCATTACGGTAGAAACGTGAACCCGCTGAGTCAGACGCATCAGCATAACGCGGCATCGCTTCCCAGAAATAAGAGCTATCCAGAAAATCAAGGCCAGGACTGCTGATATTAACACCTTCCAGTGAATCAATAAATCCGAAAAGTTGAGGATGATTTGGACCAAAATGTTCACCTAGTTCCCTTACAAAAGTCAACACCCCGGGTCCAACCATGACATGATAAATCACATCAGTGTTTTTTGGTATTTTGACAAAATAACGTGTGAAGGAACTCTCTGAAGGCGGAATCGCGATTTTAGCGACAATTTTTCCTCCATGCTTTTCTGCTGCAGCACTGGCATAATCACGGTGATTATATCCGAAAGCATAATCTGGATATATGAGGGTTACATTTTTTCCAAGGTTGTTAAACATCCAGCCGGAAACCGCAGATATTTGAGCCCGGACATCCGTAATACAAGGCTGGAAAACGTAACGGTTAAGGGCACCACTTGCTACATGGTAGCCTTCACTGACCACAAAATATGGAATTTTCAGTTCACCGGCACGAGGCGCGGAACCCATCACGACATGCGAAAACAGCGTACCAAAAACAAAATCAACTTTGTGCTGTGTTGCGAGTTTTTCTACCACATCCGCACCGCGTTTAGGATCAGTACCATCATCTTCTGTTATAATTTCAAGCGGACGCCCGGCGATCCCGCCGATACTGTTAATGTACTTTGCAGCGGCGTTTGTAGTACGTTCATACCACCTGCCGTAAAGCGCGCCAATTCCAGTTCGGTGGGCTTGAAAACCGATTTTGATCGGATTGTCGCTTCCCGCTGCATGAGCAGTCCTGGCAATTGGATCAATCATTTGGCTACCGAGTATTCCGGCACCCGCAACAAGAGCACCAGCACCTAAAACATTACGGCGAGTCAAATTCAGCTCACTTGCTTGATCAATTTTTTCTACATCTTTTTTAACCATGTTTATCTCCCCCCATCAGGTTTAAGAATTAACTAACGAAACGTGGATATTATAGTTTCCTTTTAATGAGGTCAAGCTATAATTTTGCAAATTGAATATTTATTTTCTCCTGTAAAACTATAACTATTGTCCGGTGCAATCGTTAAAAGTTTTAAATCAGCAATTTGTAATTTCTACAACAGGGAGGAATCTTAATGCTCTTAGAGTAGCCGCTTCAACAAGATTTCTCGCTTCGTAAGCAAGGAGACAGTTTCATGGTTTATTATGAGACCATCTTGTTCAGGGCAAATTTATTTCATTTAAAGAACAACAATCGGTTTTGGTTTAATCGGGCTGGGCAAAACACTTTTAACTTGCTTCCCTCATACGGCATCAATTAGCATTCTATTTAAAATTAATCCAAGAATAAAGTTCCATCAATTTCAGCAAGCAGTGAGGTAAAGAATGTCTGCAGAAAAAATTCTCCAAGAAATAACTGAATCAATGCCGCTCTCAAAAGCAGGACTTGATTTGCGTGAAAAAAGCCAAGGTTTTGGTCTGATCATCGTGGATGAGGTCAACGGTTTTGCCACAGTCGGCGCAGGAAACCTTGCACCTCAAACTCCAAATGAACAAGTTTCTGTGATGGTTTCAGAAACAGATCGACTGGCCCGTGCTTTCACTAATCAAGGAATGCCTGTGCTGGCATTTCTAGACACACATGATCCCGGAAAACCGGAACCGCCTTATCCGCCGCATTGTGAACGCGGAACTGGTGAAGAGGATTTAGTTCCGGAATTGAAATGGCTGGAAAATGATCCGCAGGCAACCTTAGTTCGTAAAGACTGCATTAACGGTTTCATCGGTGCGTTTCAGCCGGATGGATCAAATTCTATTGTTGACTGGGTCAGGGAAAATAAGCTGAAAAATGTTTTAGTAGTAGGCATCTGTACTGACATCTGCGTGATGGATTTTGTGTTGACGTTGCTTTCCGCCAGAAATCACGGGATGCTTCCCGGTCTGAAAGAAGTCCTCGTTTATGACAAGGGCTGTTCCACCTATGATCTTCCAAGGAGTGTGGTTGAAGAGATCGGACTTCCCGTCAGCGCCAGCCATCCGCAGGAAATCACCCACTACATGGGACTCTACTTCATGGCTTCACGTGGTGCTCAGTTGGTAAACAGTGTTCAAGTTTGAAAATTGCTTTTGCTCGAAATGACATATTTACAGGGCTTTTTGCAGTTTCATCTTAGTTGATGCATGCGTAATTAATTGTCATTCCCGCGCAATTTGTCATTCTGCACAAGCGGGAATCCAGCTTCTGTTTTTACTCCTTTATTTCCGCACACGTTCGCTTTTAGGATCGTAAAAAGCCCGAAGAGATGGACGTGCTTTGTAACGTTCTCCGGCAACTTCGATTTCAAAATTACTTGATTCCAGCAAATCTTTTGTCACACCGTCTTCGTGCGAAACATAACCCATACCGAGACAGCTTCCGATGGTGTGACCGTACATGCCGGATGTGAGGTCACCAACTATTTTCCCGTCGCACCAAATTGGTTCATTGTGATAAAGCAGCGGTTCCGGATTTTCTAAAGCAAACTGCACCAGACGTTTTTGCAAGACTGCGTTTTTCGTTTTGGAAATTTCCTCCTTTTGCCGCAACAACGCCTCGCGGCCAATGAAACCTCCGGGTTTATCAAACTTAAGCGCAAATCCGAGTCCGGCCTCCAGCGGAGTGTCTTCGTCAGCAATGTCGTGTCCCCAGTGCCGATAAGCTTTTTCCAAACGTAGTGAATTGAGAGCATGCATTCCTGCTAACCGTAAACCGTAATCGTTTCCGGCCGAAAGAATTTTATCGTAAATGTCCTGAGCAAATTCAGTCGGCACGTAAATTTCCCAACCCAATTCTCCAACATAAGTCATGCGTAGGGCAAGGGCGGTACCGAAACCAATTTCGATTTCCTGCGCGCTGCCGAACGGAAACGCTTCATTCGATAAATCCGCCGGAGTGAGTTTGGCCAGTAAATTACGTGATTCCGGACCCATCACACTCAACACGGTATATCCAGAAGTTACGTCTGTGACAGTGACATGCGCATCGTCAGGAATATTTTTCCGCAGCCAGGCAATGTCACGAATTTGACTTGCCCCCGCCGTTACTACCATAAAAACATCCTCACGCAAACGAGTCACCGTCAAATCAGATTCGAAGCATCCACGTTCATTTAGCCACGCAGTATAAACCGCTTTTCCGCAAGGTACGGAAATATCATTGGCACAAATCCGGTTCAGCACTTTTTCCGCATCGCGTCCCTGCACCATGAATTTCGCAAAGGACGACATATCAAACAGCGCTACTTTTTCACGTGCCGCATGATGTTCCGCGGCAGAAGCTTCGAACCAGTTTTGACGCGCGTAACTGTATTCATAACGTGCTTCCATGCCTTCCGGTGCAAACCAGTTAGCACGTTCCCATCCGCACATTTCACCAAAACACGCTCCGGCTTTTTCCAGCCGTTCATGCAAAACGGATTTGCGCACACCACGGCTGGTTTCCGGTTGGCGGAAAGGCCAATGCATAGCGTAAAGCAAACCCAAAGTTTCTTCGGTACGCTCCTTCAAATAACTCGCATTAATCTGAAACGGATGAAAACGGCGGATGTCCACATCCCACAAATCAAGTGGCGGATGTCCGTTAACGATCCATTCAGAAAGCACTTTTCCCGCACCTCCACCGGACTGAATGCCGATAGAATTGAAACCTGCCGCGACATAAAAGTTTTTCAGTTCCGGAGCTTCACCTAAAATGTAGCGGTCGTCCGGAGTAAAACTTTCCGGACCGTTGAAAAAAGTCTGAATTCCCGCATCTTCCAATTTAGGAATACGGTGAATCGCGTTGAGCATGGCCGGTTCAAAATGATCCCAGTCTTCCGGAAACTGACCAAAGGAAAAATCTTCCGGAATTGTTTCTAAAGGACGTGGTTTTGATTTTGGTTCAAAACAGCCGACGAGCATTTTACCGGCGTCTTCCTTGGCATAAATCCAATTCTCCGGATCACGCATCACCGGAAGTGTCGGGGGCAAACCAATGTCATCAGAGACAATATAAAAATGTTCTGCGGCATGCAGCGGTAAATGTGCTCCGGCCATCAATCCAACTTGACGCCCCCAAAGTCCTGCGCAGTTGACGACGATCTCCGCGGATATTTCTCCAGTTTCTCCGTTTTCCCTTTCAAATGCTACTCCGGAAACCTGTTTCGCACAGGACGTTCCAGCGTTTTTAGTTTCGATTCCGGTAACTTTTACATTTTCAAATATTTTCGCACCGCGCATTTTCGCGCCTTTGGCCATGGCCTGTGTTACATCAATCGGATTAGTCTGTCCGTCTTTCGGCAAAAAAACCGCGCCTTCGAGGTCGTCAATGTTCAGGAGCGGATACAACTCTCTTGCTTCACGTGGTGAAATCACTTCCACTTCCAGTCCAAAACATTTTGCCATCGAGGCTCCACGTTTTAGTTCCTCAAAACGTTCGGCATCTGGAGCAACTGTGATTGAACCATTTTGTTTGAAACCGGTCGCTTGTCCTGTTTCCTCCTCCAAAGTCGCATAAAGTTCGCTCGTGTACTGAGCCATTTTTGTCATGTTTTTTGTCGCCCGTAATTGTCCCACGAGTCCGGCCGCATGCCAGGTTGTGCCGCAAGTCAATTCCCTTCGTTCCAGCAAAACGACATCTGTCCAGCCGAGTTTTGTCAAATGATAAGCCACACTGCAGCCGATTACTCCGCCGCCGATGATCACCACTTGTGCTTGCTTCGCTAATGTTTTCATATAGTTTTTCGAGAAATAAATGGAATTGATTGCGTCTTTGATGAATTGCGAGAGAATTAGTTTTACATCTTTGAGAATGCAGGGTCAACCACATATTTAACCGAATGAGAAATTTATGACAAGTTGTACGTCATGATTCCTTGTCTTCTTAATTGCGTCTTGTTGAGCTAAAATAATCCTGCCATAATAAGCACCGTTAAAATAACTCTAAACAGAACAACTACAAGCCGCCCCAAAGCATAATTTTCTACTAAATGTCTCAGGAAAAAGCAGAGCAAATCATCGTCATCGGTGCTTCAGAACACAATCTTAAAAATGTCAGTCTTAAGATCCCTCGTGATACATTGACTGTTTTTACCGGCGTTAGCGGTTCCGGAAAATCATCGCTGGCATTTGATACTATTTTCAAAGAAGGTCAACGCCGTTTTGTGGAATCACTTTCGGCGTATGCACGACAGTTCCTTGGACAATCTGAAAAACCGAAAGTTGAACACATCGAAGGACTTAGTCCAACAATTTCCGTTGATCAAAAAACTGTTAACCGAAATCCACGTTCCACAGTCGGCACTATCACAGAAATTTATGATCATTATCGACTGCTGTTTGCACGTTTAGGCAAACCGCATTGTCCGGAATGCGGAACACGTATCAGCTCACAGACACCGGAGCAAATCACAGATTTCGCCTACGTGGATGCGCTGAACGAAAAGTGTATGATACTTGCGCCAATGGTGAGGGAACGCAAAGGTGAATACCGTAAAGAACTTGAAGAATGGGCGGCTGATGGATTTGTGAGAGCCAGAATCGACGGAGAAGTGCGCAGACTTGATGAAGAAATTCAACTCGCACGTTACGAAAAACATACCATTGAACTCGTGCTGGATCGACTCACCATAACCCCACAGGAAAAAAGTCGTTTTACTGAAGGTGTTGAAAAAGCGCTCCTGCTCGGAAATGGTCTGGCAATTTTACATTATGCGAAAAAAAGTGCAGAGCAAAACCCGGAAAATAAGCTTGAGCAAATTTCGCAAACTGATCATTTGTTCAGTCAGTTGATGGCATGTCCGAGTTGCCAGATTGCCTTACCTGAAATGGAACCGCGTTTATTTTCTTTTAATGCGCCGCAGGGAGCATGTCCAACCTGTAACGGAATCGGACAAACGAGCACCTTTACTGAAGAGAAATTGTGTGATCCTGAACTTTCTATCCGTGAAGGTGCAATCAAATGCTTTACTGAAAAAGGGAATTTACTCTACACAAAAGTCGATCAGCGCCACGTCAGCAGTTTACTGGAAAATTTTGAAATCAACGACAAGACATTATGGAAGAATTTAAGCGTTGAGCAGCGTCAATTGATTTTGTACGGTAACACAGAAATGAAACTCGGTGTTTCCAATGTTTTCCGCTTTCCGGCACAATTTCTCAAAAAACTGGAAAAACAGCACTGGGCGGGTTTTATTCCAATTTTGCAGTTCGTCTTTCGCTTCGTTAAAGGTCCGCTTGAGAAATTTCAGCATACTTCCGTCTGTCCTGACTGCGCAGGTAAGCGACTCAACAAGATGGCTCTCGCAGTCTCTCTGCACGGTCACAATATCTACAGCCTCGCCAACGAAGCGATAGAAGCTTCTGTAAGTTTTTTTGAAAATTTACAACTCACTGAAACTGAGAAAAAAATCGGCAGGGACATTTTCCGTGAAATACGGGACCGCCTCAATTTCCTGAATGATGTTGGTGTAGGTTACTTGTCTCTTGACCGTTCGGCCGCAACTTTATCCGGTGGAGAAGGACAGCGTATCCGGCTTGCCTCACAACTTGGTTCCGGTTTGCAGGGTGTACTTTATGTGCTCGATGAACCTTCGATCGGACTGCACCAGAGCGACAACAAAAAACTGATCCGCACTTTAAAGAAATTACGTGACCGCGGAAATTCGGTTTTGGTGGTTGAACATGACGAAGAAACCATTGAATCCGCAGACCATTTAGTAGACATTGGTCCAGTCGCAGGACAGGACGGCGGACACATCACTGCACAAGGTTCATTAGAAAATATAATCGAAGCACCGGAATCCGTCACCGGTCAATTTCTCTCCGGCGCAGAGCGAATCAGCATTCCCGAAAAACGTCGCTTAGCTTCCGCTAAAAAAATTACAATTCAGGGTGCAAGTTTCAACAATCTAAATAATATAAACTGTGAAATTCCTCTGGGAATTTTTGTTGCGGTGGCCGGTGTTTCCGGTTCAGGCAAATCATCGTTGATAGACGGTATTCTCAAAAAAGCACTATTCCGGCACCTAAACCCCACCAGTAAAGACCTACCAGGACCGCACAAAAAAATCTCCGGACTCGAAAATGTGGATCGCGTGATTAAAATTGATCAAGCGCCAATCGGACGGACTCCCCGCAGCAATCCTGGGACTTACACAAAAGTGCTTGATCCGATTCGTGATCTGTTTGCGTTGATGCCGGAAGCAAAAGCGCGAGGTTACAAAAAGGGGCGTTTCTCATTTAATGTCAAGGGCGGGCGCTGTGAAGACTGTCAAGGTGCAGGTCTGAAAACCATTGAAATGCAGTTTCTGGCTGATGTACAAATTCCCTGTGATACTTGCCGTGGCAGACGGTTCAATACCGAAACCCTGCAAATATTTTATAAAAACCGTACCATTCACGATGTGCTGGAAATGACGGTTAAAGAGGCAGAAAATTTCTTTTCCGCATTACCGAAAATTCACCTTATTCTGCAAACTCTACTCGACGTTGGACTTGGTTACGTGAAGCTTGGACAACCCTCCACAACACTTTCCGGCGGAGAAGCTCAGCGTGTAAAGCTTGCTGCTGAGTTGAGAAAAACGGCGACCGGTAACACTTTTTACATTCTGGATGAACCCACAACCGGTCTGCATTTCAAGGACATCCGTCTGCTACTGACATGCCTGAACCGTCTGGTTGATCAAGGTAACACAGTGCTGGTAATAGAACATAATCTGGATGTTCTGAAAGTCGCGGATCAGTTGATTGAACTTGGTCCGGGCGGTGGCAAGTACGGTGGTGAGGTGGTTTGCACAGGAACTCCGGAAGATTTGGCGGCACAGCAAACTCTGACCGGAAAGTTTTTGAAAACTGTTTTGGAAAAAAATATTGAGGTATTCAGGCAGAAAGATGCTGTTCAGACGTTGAGTTTCAAAGAAGAAGAACAAAAGGGTTTCAAAGGTTCAGAGTTAAAAAGTTTCAAAGAAATTAAGAGTGAAGAAGTTGAGGAGCATTCCGCAGCTTTCGAAAGCTTGAGAGAATCAACAAATCACGCCCGTGACATTGTCATCAAAGGTGCGTCAAAGAATAATTTACGCAACATTGACGTTCGCATTCCAAACAATAAAATGACGGTCATTACCGGCGTTTCCGGTTCAGGCAAAACAAGTTTGGCTTTTGACACTATTTTCGCGGAAGGGCAGGCTCGTTATCTGGAATCACTTTCTACTTATGCACGGCGCTTTTTGGGTCGGATGGACAAAGCACCGGTTGATTCGATTGACGGGCTTTCTCCGGCAATTGCGATCAATCAGAAAGTCACCGGACGCAATCCACGCTCGACTGTGGCTACCACAACTGAAATCTATGATTACCTACGCTTACTTTTCGCACGCATCGGCAAAGCACATTGTCCTGTAACCGGCAAAGCATTGAGCGGTTACAGCCCTACTCGTGCCGCGGCATACTGCGTAGAGAATTATGCAGGACAACGTCTTGAACTGCTTGCTCCTTTATATCTGCCCGGAGCAGATAAAATACTTTTACTCGACCATCCTAAACACTTGCCGAATGTAATTGAGTCTTTACAAGAGGACGGTTTTGTACGGATTTATCTGAATGGCCAAGCAATCCGTCTGGATGAATGGGAGGAGCATTCCGCAAAATTGACGCTTAGTAAAAAAACCTCTGTGGATTTGGGCATTGACCGTCTACGTGTAAATCCGGAAGAGCAGAAAAGATTAGCGGAGGCGATTGAAAACGCTTTTCAACGTGGACATGGTTTACTTAAAATCTGTGTGACAGATCAAACTGAAAAAACTGAATATCTATCTGAAACTCCGGCCAATGTGGAAAGTGACTTGAGTCGCGCGTTTTTTCAAGAAGAAGAATTAACTCCACGCATGTTTTCTTTCAACTCTCATGTGGGTGCATGTCCAACCTGCGATGGTTTGGGCAGTTTCTCACGTTTAAAGGACCCTCTTTGTTCAGCATGTGCTGGGGAACGTTTGAAGGCGGAATATCGCGCAGTGACGATAAATGAAAGAAACATAAGTCAATTTTGTCAGTTCACTGTTCCGGAAGCACGACGTGAACTTGAAAGCTGGAAGCTTACTGAAAATCAGCGCACGGTTGCGGAACAGGCACTTGGAGAAATATTAACACGCCTCAATTTTCTGGAAAATGTAGGGTTGGAGTATTTGACTCTGGATCAGAAAGCCTCCACACTTTCCGGAGGAGAAGCGCAACGTATTCGGCTGGCCTCACAAATTGGTTCCGGACTTGTTGGGGTGATGTACATTTTAGATGAACCGACCATTGGTTTGCATCCGCGTGACACGGACCGGCTGCTCCATACGCTGAAGCAATTGCGAGATCGCGGCAACAGTGTGATTTTGGTGGAGCACGATCTGGACACAATCCGGCAGGCGGACCATCTACTTGATATTGGCCCAGGTGCTGGACATTATGGCGGAAACGTTTCCGCCTCCGGAAGTCCCGCTGAAATCACTGCAAAAAACGAAACATTGACTGCGCAATACTTGAGCGGGAAAAAATCGATCCCTCTGCCTCAAAAATGCAGACCCATGAATCCGGAACATCTGCTTTCAGTTTCCGGAGCTTCAGCTAATAATTTAAAAAATCTGGACGTCAATTTTCCACTGGGAATTTTTACTGTAGTAACCGGTGTTTCCGGCTCCGGAAAATCATCACTGGTAGTCGATGTTCTGCAAAGGGTGCTGGAAAAAGAATTGAACGGAAAACAAATCAAACCGGGAGCGTACAAAAAAGTTTCCGGAATTGAGCAACTTGAATCCATCATGGTGATTAACCAGGAAGCAATCGGCCGTACTCCTCGTTCTAATCCCGCGACTTATTCCAAAGTAATGGAACCGATCCGCAACTTATTTGCTTCAATGCCGGAGGCGAAACAGCGCGGATATGCCAAACGTCGTTTTTCATTTAACGCAAAAGAAGGCCGCTGTCCAAGTTGTGATGGACATGGCTTTCATTTAATTGAAATGCACTTTTTGTCGGATGTCTGGGTCAAGTGCGATCAGTGCAAAGGCAAGCGCTACAATCGTGAAACTCTGGCCATAACCTATAAAGGACACACAATCGCAGACGTACTTGAAATGGAAATTTGCGATGCGGTTCAAGTTTTTGAAGCACAGCCGCGTATCAAACGTATCCTCAAAACTCTGGAGGAAGTTGGTCTGGGTTACATGAAATTAGGTCAGGCCGGAAACACACTTTCCGGAGGAGAAGCTCAGCGTTTAAAATTATCCGCGGAACTTGCTCGACGTTCACGTGGAGCGACTCTCTATATTCTGGATGAACCAACTACAGGTCTGCACATCGATGATGTGGCGAGACTGCTTAAAGTCTTGCACCGTCTGGTTGATGAAGGAAATTCTGTGCTTGTAATTGAACATAATTTGGAAGTAATCAAAACCTCGGACTGGCTGATTGATCTCGGACCGGAAGGTGGTGACAAAGGCGGTGAACTGGTCTTCGAAGGTACTCCGGAAGACTGCAGCCGTAAACCGGCAAGCTATACGGGAAAGTTTTTGAAATCGTTTTTTAAGCTGAAGGCTCGGAAAAGAGTAAAGATTTAAATCCCATCAGCTTTTCTTTAAATGATTATTCTTAATGGCTCGGTAAAAAGTCTGAAATCAGGATCAAGTCCTCGATGAGAAGTTTCAAAATTTTTCGCTACGATCAATAACAAGGCACAAAATTTACTATCTGAGGCAATCTTGTTTTCAAGAGCTTAGGCTTGCTATATTATAAGAGCAATGCTAAGCCTAAAATATTACAACTATCACAGTTCTTAAAGTTAAAGTATGAACATTGAATCCATCAATTTCGAATTAATTATTTATTCCATCCTTTGTATTGTGTTAGGATTTTTTGCATGTTGGTTTTACCTGAAAAAAACGGTTTTGGCCCAAGCAGTTGAAATCGAGAACCTTGAGGAAGATTTTAAGCTCCTCCAGCATAAATATGAAACTCTACAGTTGGATAAAATTGAGATCGACAAGCAGTTTGCCGTCCTGACACAGGAAGCAAACAGGATTCCGGAAATCGAAGAAAGTCTTGAACTGCAGCAAAAACAATTTACCGCGTTGCAAGTACTGAATGCTACTTTGGAAGAAAGGCTGGAATCGAAAGAAAATGAATCAAGAGAAAAATTAAAATTTTTGGAAGAAGCAAAGAAGCTGATGGGTACCGAGTTTGAAAATCTCTCAACCAAAATTTTTGAAACAAAAGCAAAACAATTTTCTGAAGTAAATAAAGACAGTATCCAGAATCTGCTAAATCCTATTCAAACAAAAATGAAAGAGTTTCAGGAAAAAGTTGAAAAGTATCATCTTGAAGACGAAACCGGACGTGCGACTATCAAAGCAGAATTTGAACATTTCAGGGAAGTCAGCATAAGTTTAAGCCAAGATGCACAAAATCTCACCACTGCACTTACCGGTGATTCAAAACAACAAGGAGACTGGGGTGAAATGATCCTGGAGAAGTGCCTGCAAAATGCCGGTTTAATCGAGGGTGAGCATTATCAAAAACAAACTCAGATTAAGACAGAAGATGGTACTCAGCAACGTCCAGATTTTATCATCAACCTGCCGAATGAACGTATTATGATTGCGGATTCAAAGGTTTCGTTGACAGCATACAACAGTTATATGTCTGAAGATGATGAAGAAAGACGTAAAGCCTATGCCAAAAAACATCTTCTGTCAGTACGTAATCACATCCAGGGATTGTCTTCAAAAAGTTATCAGGAGGGATTCCAGGAATACGGTTCGCCTGATTACGTGCTCATGTTCATGCAGATCGAATCTGCCTACTCACTCGCTCAGAAACTTGACAGCGGCTTGACCTCAGATGCGTTTAACAAAAATATCATCATTGTTACTCCTGCCAGTTTAATGATGGTGGTCGGGATTGTAAATCAGCTCTGGAGACAGGAAAAACAGGTTCAGAATGTGAAAGAAATTTTTTATAGAGGTGCAAAACTTTATGAAAAAATACATGGTTTCCTGGAAGATTTTGTCAAGATTGGTGAGAAAATCAGTGATGCAAATAAGTCTTTTGAAAATGCTCATAATAAACTGAGTAAGGGCGGAGGCAGCATGGTAAGTCAGGTTCAAATGTTGAAACAACTAGGAATAAAAACTACCAAGTCAATTCCTAGAGAATTTAAGAAAGCCATCGAAGATTCCACTGACTAAGACTGTCAAACAGCAAAACGTCCTAGATCCTTGTCACCTCGTGTGATTCGAAAATCCTCCTTTACCCCTCTGGCTTCAGGCCGGGCAATACTTCCCCAACTGTAAGAACTAAGCTCTATTTACGACGAAGAATTATTGCATTTTGAAAAAAATAATTTTCTTTGTTTTTTATATTGACATCTTCCATTATATAGAACATAATTCCAACATATAAAACATAAAACTGATTCCACCCCAATATTTTTACTACAAGAGTTGATATGAATACTAAGATCACTTCAGCTACAAAAAAGACTTCACCAGCCAGCCTGTGCAGCAGTTATCCTTTCCAGTTCAAATTAAGTTCCTGCTGTTGTCCTGTTTGTTATAGTTAAACCACACTTTCCCATTGATTGATCATTTTTCTGTATCACAGGGGATTGATTTAGAAGCGGTCTTTAATACTCAGACAAACAAATACAAAGAATAACAGACAACGAGGGAACTTAAAATTTATCATGCTGCACTTTAAACAGACACATAAATAAACAAAAGGAGGTTTTATGAATAGCTGGAAAAATCAATTATCGGCACAAATACCCGTGGACCTGGGCAAGGAAATTGATATTTTTGCTACCCAGATTGAGTTACGTAAAAGAGGAAAACTCGATGAAAAAATATTCGCAGAAACACGCTTGAGGCGTGGTGTCTATGGTCAACGCTATGACAACGGACAACGGCATGACGGCGTCCAGACTAGAGATCTCGGTTATCCAGCTGGTTTATTCAAGGGGCCGGAAACTGTTTGGGACGCGCCGGGAATGTTGCGGATTAAAATTCCTTTTGGCGGAGTTACTCCGGATCAGTTGGACGTTCTGGCGGAAACCGCAGAGGAATATTCCAACGGGATCCTGCACGTGACTACCAGGCAGGATTTTCAGTTTCATTATGTTCATATTGAAGATACACCGGACATCATGCGCCGTCTAGCTTCGGTTGGAATCACAACCCGCGAAGCCTGCGGAAACAGTGTACGTAACCTGACCGCCTGCCCAAAAGCTGGAGTTTGTTCCGGAGAGGAGTTTGATGTAACTCCATATGCAAGTGCGTTGACAGATTTTTTGCTGGGACATCCTGACTGTCAGGACTTTGGGCGAAAAGTAAAAATAGCTTTTTCCGGATGTAAGGGAGAAGCCTGCGGGCTGGTGATGATGCACGATTTGGGTGCACTGGCGGTAAAAAAGAATCGGCGGGGTCAGGAAATACACGGCTTTGCACTATACGTCGGCGGCGGTTTAGGAACCGTTCCTTATCAGGCAAAACTGTTTGACGCCTTTTTACCACCCGAAGAACTTTTACCAATTTCGCAGTCTATTGCCCGTGTCTTCAGTAGACTAGGTGAGAAAAAGAACCGCGCCCAGGCACGCTTGAAATTTTTGGTAGCAAAACTCGGCATTGAAGAATTTCGACGTCTGGTTTGGGAAGAACGCCAAGTGTTAACTGACGATCCACGCTGGACTTCTTATCTTGAAGAATTGCCTGCATATGCTGAAAAGCCTTTGAGATTGCCTTCGACACTTTCAGAAGAAAAACCATTTCCTGCAGGTTTTGCGGAATGGCAGCATTCCAACGTCAAAGCGCAGAAGCAGCCGGGATATGCGATTGCGACTGTGGCTTTACCTCTTGGTGATCTCAGCAGTGATCAAACCCGTAAGCTGGCTGATGTTGCCCGACTTTATATCGGTGACAGCATCCGTACAACCGTGGAACAAAATCTTGTTTTCCGCTGGGTCAGTGAAGCAGATCTTCCGGATTTATATACTGATCTGCAGAAAATTGGCCTGGCTGATTCCGGTGCAAATACAATTATTGATGTAACCTCCTGCCCCGGAACCGATACCTGCAAACTCGGAATTTCCGCGAGCCGCGGTTTGGCGGAAGAATTACGCACCCGTCTGGCAGCAAAATCTTATGAAATGGATGAAGCGGTTCGGAATTTACGAATCAAAGTCAGCGGCTGTTTTAACTCCTGCGGACAGCACCATGTGGCGGACATTGGATTTTTCGGTAACAGCCGCACCCTCAATGGTTATAAAGTACCTCATTTTCAAGTGATCCTGGGCGGAAAATGGGCGGAAAATGCAGGTGCTTTCGGCATGACAATCGGTGCGGTTCCGTCTAAACGTATCCCGGAAGTGGTGGACAGGATTACGGATCACTATGTACGTTCTCGTAAACAGGGTGAAATATTTTGCGATTTTATTGCACGAATCGGCAAAAAAGAGTTGCGATCACTGATTGAAAACCTGATGAAAAATGCTCCGACTTTTGAGGAAAATCCGGATTTCTATCGTGACTGGGGCGATCCCCGTGAATTTACGATGCTCGACCGTGGTATTGGAGAGTGTGCCGGAGAAGTGATTTCATCTTCACAATTCGATCTGGCGGATGCTGAGCGGGAAGTCTTTGAAGCGCAGTTGGAACTGGAAAAGAAAAATTATGCAGAAGCTGACGCACTGGCTTATCGTAGCATGGTCGGCGCTTCACGTGCTTTGGTTAAACAACAGTACTATGATATTCCCGAACCTCCGGAAATCGTAGTTGAAGAATTTACACACCGCTTTTTGGACACAGAGTTATTTTACGATAAATACGCAAAAGGTAAATTTGCACGCTATCTGCTGCAGCGGCATCAACAAGGACCGGTTCACGCTGATGCGGATTCTGTTCATCAACTGATAGATCAAGCACAGTTGTTCATTGACGCGGCCTATGCCTGCTACGCCCGTTGCGCCGTCGAATAAACTGTCTTATGAAGCATTGCCCAGGATTCCGCCTAATTCAACAGGAATGCGGAAAAAACAGATGTTAATTCCCGGTGATTCTGTGCTTAAACAAACAACACTTTTTGGAGTATTTTATGGAACTGCAACGACTCAGCGTTAAATTACTCGCTGAAGAAACGAATATTAACGCAACTGAATTTGTGCCAGTCTTTCATTCGTGGATTCGTAATAAAAAACTGAAAGACCATTTAATGATTGATGTGGCCGACTATAATCATGTTCCTGAAGGTCCCGGAACTTTATTGGTAACTCATGAGGGAAATTATTCTCTGGCAAGTGATGATGGAAAATTGTCTCTGCTTTATCAGCGTAAACGTTTTCAGGAGGGTACAATCTCAGTGCGACTGAATACCGCTTTGAAGGCTGTATTGAATGCTGCGGAATTTTTAGAACAGGAAGCGGAATTTAAGGGTCGGCTTAGTTTTGAGCGGAAACGTTTTTGGGTGATTTCAAATGACCGCCTTAATCTCCCGAATACTGAACAAGCCTTTGAGCAGCTTCGACCTGCTTTAGCCGAAATTGTAGAAGAATTTTTTGCTCATGATCATTTCAATCTCAGCCGTCATGGAGAAAGGAAAGAACCGCTGAGTATCCTCGTTGAGTCAAATGTTTTAAATTGACACCCCTCCAATCTTAAGCGCTTTGAAAGCACCTGTTTCCGGGATTTTTTCATCATATCCCGGAAATTTGCTGCAGTTATAAAAGAAGCCGCCTTAGAAAATTCACAGAATAAGTTCTTGCGTTTAGCATACAAAACGTTCCTGATTTTTGAAATCTTCCTTAATATTATTAGATTACTTCTTTTTAAAAATGCGTGATGGTCAAAAAGGAGGTGTCTATTTGAGATTGTTTTATTAAAATTTTATGTAAAACTACTGGTGAAACAGTCTATTTTGTTGGTATAGTAGGAACATTTCAAGTAACAAAATAATAATCTATTTTTAAAATAATGAATTTATTAAGAAAGGATGCTTAGTGTCTATCCATGGAGCGGAGGGCCTTCAACGCGGATATATCGTGCCGATCGGCGGTGCAGAGGAAAAACTAAAAAAACCGATAATCTTACAAAAGTTCGCTGAACTCTGCGGAGGCAAAAACGCCCGGATTGCCATCATTCCTACAGCATCCAAACTCAAAGAAACAGGGCAACATTACATCGATATTTTCCGCGAACTCGGCGTTGATCATTGTACCAGACTACCTATTGAAGAACGTGCGGACAGCGAACGCGAAGATTATCTGCGTGAGTTAAAAGAAGCGAATGGTATTTTTATTACAGGAGGAAATCAGTTGCGTCTTTCGACTATAATGGGTGGTACTTCTGTAGCACAGATGATACGCCGTAGAAACGCGGATGGAGTCCATTTTGCTGGAACCTCCGCAGGCGCAGCTTTTGTTCCGGAACACATGATAGCAGGTGGGAAAAACAGCCCTACTCCCCACGAGGGAGGTGTTACTTTTGCTCCCGGGCTTGGATTAACAAACCGGATAGTGGTAGATCAGCATTTCCGACAACGTGACCGTTTAGGACGTCTGCTGTCCGCGGTGGCCTACAATCCGTTTGTTTCCGGAATAGGCATTGACGAAAACACCGCCGCTTTTATTGATCCGGATGGAATGCTTGAGGTGATAGGTACAGGTTCAATTACTGTAGTTGATCCCAGCGAATTATCTCATTCTTCAATGGGTTCTAAAAGCAGGGGTACCCCCATCAATTTGACAAATTTACGATTACATCTTTTAAGCGCTGGTGCAAAATACGATATTAACACAAGACAGGTTTTTCTGGACTGAGGCAGACTGACTCAAAACCATCACCGATGCATAGAGAACATGGAGAAGAAAAATAAATATCTTCCTCTATCTTATTAAGATTCTGTGCTATTATTTTTTTGTGCTTTTCGACTTTTTCCTAGATCATCTTTTCTGTCACTCTTCTTCTTAGCTCAATGAGGTTACATGAAAATCATCTCCACCAATGTTTATCAAGGCCCTAATCTGTATGCACATTTTCCGGTAATCCGGCACGTGTTGGATTTAGGCATACTTGAAGAGTGGCCCTCCGCAAAAATTGGTCAGCCATTTGTCGATCAACTCGTCGAGACTCTGCCCGGACTTGAAGAACACGGTTGCTCATACCGTAAATCCGGAGGTTTCATCCGCAGGATGCGTGAAGACGAAGGCACCTGGATGGGGCACATCATGGAGCACGTTGCCATTGAACTGCAATGCATTGCAGGTTCCGATGTGACTTTTGGACGTACACGGTCCACTGGAACACACGCTGAGTACAACATGGTTTTCCAGTACATGCAGCGCGATGTAGGTCTAAAAGCCGCTGAGTTGGCGTTGACTCTACTACTGAATCTTCTGCCGGAAGAACTCAGCAAGCAAATCGAAACCGTGCCTTCTGCGGATTTTAATTTTGAAGAGGAACGTGACGCTTTCATCAGTTTTTCGCAACGTCATGAATTCGGTCCTAGCACAGGCTCCTTGGTCAATGCGGCAAAAGAACGTGATATCCCTTACCTGCGGCTCAACCGCTACAGTCTGGTTCAGTTTGGTCACGGAAAATATCAACGCAGAATTCAGGCAACGATCACCAGTGAAACAAGGCAAATTGCGGTCGGCATTGCCGGTGACAAAGAAGAAACTCACACCATCCTCTATGATCTTGGACTGCCTACAACTACTCAGCAGATTGCCTATAATGAAGAAGAAGCACTCCAGCAGGCGCATAAAATCGGCTTCCCGGTGGTTCTCAAACCATTAGACGGCAACCACGGACGTGGAGTGTCGATCAATCTCACTAGTGATGAACAGGTAGTAGTAGCGTTTAATGAGGCTCAATCTCAAAGTACCAACAAAGCAACTATAGTTGAAAATTACGTGACGGGTCTTGACCATCGAATGTTGGTAGTAAATGGAGAATTGGTAGCGGTGTCCAAGCGTGTTCCGGGACATGTCGTGGGTGACGGTAAAAATACAATTGAGGAACTTGTAGAAATAGTAAACAGTGATCCCCGCCGTGGAATTGGCCATGAAAAAGTACTAACCCGCCTCAAATTTGACGAACAGGCCGAGCGTCTGTTAAGTGAAGCAGATAAAACCCATGAAACTGTGTTGGCCAAAGATGAAATTTTTTATCTTTGTGCAGCAGGAAATCTTTCGATGGGAGGAACCGCGATTGACATGACTGATGTGGTTCACCCTGATAATCGTGAAATGGCGGTGCGAGCCATTAAGTCTATCGGACTGGATGTAGGCGGGGTTGATTTTCTGACAGACGACATCACTCAATCCTACAAGGATATCGGTGGGGCAATTGTTGAGGTGAATGCTGCACCGGGATTCCGGATGCATGTTGCTCCGAGTGAAGGCAAGCCGCGTGATGTTGCAGCCTCGGTGATGGATATGCTTTTTCCTCCCGGTACTCCAAGTCAAATTCCAATTGCCGGAATTACCGGAACGAACGGGAAGACAACAACTTCACGGATGCTTTCTCATATCCTGAAAACCAGTGGACATATTGTCGGTATGACCTCAACAGACGGTGTTTATATCGACGGACACCTGACTGTAAAAGGTGACATGACCGGGCCTGTTTCCGCGCAAATGGTGCTCCGTGATCCTTCAGTGGATGTGGCTGTAATGGAAGTCGCGCGCGGCGGCATGCTACGTACAGGAATTGGCTTTCGCAATTGTGATGTTGCCGCCTGCCTCAATGTTTCAGGTGATCATCTTGGACTTCGAGGAATAGATACTG
>Ga0233426_10000161_pt1 | contig 77991 bp, 69 predicted proteins | sample SI_118_April2016_6_FD_179875 | JGI IMG/M metagenome (GOLD analysis project Ga0233426, IMG submission 179875) | Seawater microbial communities from Saanich Inlet, British Columbia, Canada - SI_118_April2016_10_MG | ecosystem: Environmental > Aquatic > Marine > Inlet | place: Canada: British... | reverse complement strand
ATAGCATTGATCTTACTTTTTTAGATGCTGTGTCAGATAATTCCCCTTTTGCAGCTTCAGCTAAGTAATCAGCAATTTCCACTTCCATCCTATCAGTAATATCTTCATATTTCTTAATTCTGGACATTAGGTTGTTAAATTTCTTATTGTCAGTTTCCGTCATTAATTCAGGTATCATCTTAAATAATTTACTAGATATCCTTCCGAACTTAGAAACTTCTTTTTTAGCTTCTAAAACTGAAAGCTCAGAAGTTTGCATTAATCCACTACCGATATGCTCTAAGTGAAACTCTTCATCTACATCACCTTTTGAAGGTTGCATTTTAATTACAATTCTTGAAATTAACGGCACAAACCATACGAGTAATAAAAGATTTATAATGTTAAATAATGTATGGAAAATTGACAGTCCGATTGGTACTGCTTTTGCATTATTAAGAGGTGAAGTAGTTACATCCTTTATTGTTGCAATTGATGCTGCAATTTCTGAATTATTATTTGACCAGTTTAATATTTCCTCATTATCGCTAGATGCAATTAAGTTTGCAAAATCATCATTAACTATTAAGTAACTGTTTTTAGCTGTTTTGTATTCAGTAATTGTTAATCCTTTATTGGCTGTTATCCATGATATAGTAGCTGTATCAGTACAGTTAAATATCATTTCATCTCCCAATGATTCTGTTTTTGCATTAGACTCAACAAGATTTTGAATAAACCCTTTATTATTTTGCATAAATCCATCAATGCTAGTTATGAAATATGAAAAAGCTATAATCATCCATATCACCCCAAAAATATTAAATATAAAGTGGGCTTTAGCCGCTCGTTTTGCATGTACATTTCCTACTACTGCTGCAACATTTGCTGTTATTGTTGTTCCTATATTTTCACCCAATACCATTGCTGCTGCAAGCTCAAAAGGAATGTATCCCATATTACACATAATAAGAGTAATTGCCATAGCTGCTGATGAGGATTGCACAATAAGTGTAAGCATAGTCCCCACACCAATAAACATTAATGTAGAGTATATTCCCATATTAGCATAGTTCGCTAAAAAAGATAGAAATTCAGAATTAGCTTGTAAATCAGGCACTGCACCTTTTAAATGGTCTAATCCCATAAATAATAAGGCAAAACCAATTAAAACTTCTGCCCATGATTTCATTTTTCTATTTGAAGAGAACATCATTGGCATACCTATAGCAATAATAGGTAATGCTATTGCTGATATTTTTACTTTAAATCCGAGTAGTGAAATAAGCCAAGCTGTAATTGTAGTTCCTACATTAGCTCCCATTATTACTCCAATTGATTCTACTAATGTTAAAAGTCCTGCATTTACAAAACTTACTATCATTACAGTTGTAGCTGAGGAGGATTGTAAAAGTGCAGTAATTAAAAATCCTGTTGCTACTCCAAGAAAACGATTGGATGTCATCTTACTTAAAATTCCTCTCATTTTACTCCCAGCAACTTTTTGTATTCCGTCACTCATTACCTTCATTCCGTAAATAAAGAAACCTAGCGCCCCTATCAGTGTGAATAATTCATAAATCCCAAATTCCATTGTATATCTTTTTAATTATTTTCTGCAAAAATAAACTATGCGCCAAGTTCTAATGTTAAGGAATTGTTAAGATTCGTTTTGTTAAATGTTAATTTTGTGTTAAATCTTTAAAAGGCTGTATTTTGCATACTATTTGTTCTTATTTTTGCAGTATGAGTTACAAGATCCTATTAGTTGATGATGATCCGGATATTTTAGAAATTATAGGATACAATCTTAAGAAGGAAGGTTATGAAATCTTTACTGCTGAAGATGGATTTATAGCTATTGAGCAAGCTAAAAAACATCAGCCAAATTTAATTATTTTAGATGTAATGATGCCGAATATGAATGGGATAGAGGCTTGTACTAAAATTAGAGAAATCCCTGAGATGAGTAAAACAATTATCACTTTTCTTACTGCAAGAAGTGAGGATTATTCTCAAATTGCTGGGCTTGAAGCTGGTGCTGATGACTATTTAACAAAACCAGTAAAACCTAAAATTCTATTAAGTAAAGTAAAATCATTACTTAGAAGATTGGAAGGAGAAAAAGAAGCTTCAGTAATTTTATTTAAAGGTATTGAAATTGATTCCAAGAAACATAAAGTAGTACAAGATGGAGCTGAATTAAAATTTGCTCGTAAGGAATTTGAGTTGTTGCAGCTTCTTTTTTCAGAAATTGGGAAAGTTTTTACTCGTGATGAGATTATGAATACAGTTTGGGGTACAGATGTATTTATTGGCGATAGAACTATTGATGTGCACATTAGAAAATTAAGAGAAAAACTAGGTAACGATATTATAGAAACTATTAAAGGTGTTGGTTACCGCTTAAGCGAGTAATGAAGTTAAATTCAGTAAAAAAATCGGCAATAATTATTGGACTTTTTACAGCTTCAATGATTCCAATTATTCAAACTATTTCTGGTGGAAGAATAGATTGGCGAATAGCTTTAGTACTATTTTTAACCTTTACATTTTTTGCTTATAAAGTAATCAATTCATATGTGCAAAAGCGAATAAAATTAATGTACAGAACCATACAGAACCAAAAGCTTGAAGGTAAGGATTCCTATGATATAGAGTCATCAGAAGAAGATGTGAAAAAATGGATGAGTGAACGCCAAGCAGAGATTGAACATTTGAAAGATACTGAAAAGTTCAGGCGGGAATTTCTTGGGAATGTTTCTCATGAATTAAAAACTCCCATTTTTAATATTCAGGGCTATGTGCTTACGCTTTTAGAAGGTGCTCTTGAAGATGAGCAAATCAATAAAAAATACTTACAAAGAACACAAAAAAGTGTTGAGCGTATGATTTCAATTGTGGAGGATTTAGAAAGCATTTCCACTTTGGAACATAATGAAAAGAACTTAAAAATTGAAAACTTTGACATAGTTGACTTGTGTAAAAGTGTGCAAGACTCATTGGAGGATAAAGCAAATAAAAGCACAATTTCTCTTGCTTTCGATAAAGAGTATAGCTCAATTTTTGTTGAAGCTGATAAAATGAAAATCAATCAAGTCCTTACTAATTTGATTGACAACTCCATTAAGTATGGTAAGGAAAATGGCTTAACAAAAATTCGTTTTTATGATATGGATGATGCTATTCTTGTTGAGGTTTCTGATGATGGAATAGGAATAGATGAAATAAATTTACCAAGACTTTCTGAAAGATTTTTTAGAGTTGAAGAAAGCCGTTCTCGTGAAAAAGGGGGGACTGGTTTGGGCTTATCAATTGTAAAGCACATTATTGAATCTCATCAGCAAACTTTAAATATAAGAAGTACAGTTGGTAAAGGTTCAACTTTCTCTTTTACGCTAAAAAAGGCAAAATAATTCTTCCCAATTTGTTGTAGTTTGTTTTAGGGCAACAAACCCTGAGTATTTTTTACTTTCGGTTATTGCTTTTTCAAAATCAAAATCAGCTTGTTTTTGTGAGTAACAAATTCCATTCTGCTTAAAATTAGCAGCTAGATACTCTTGCTCGGTTTGTCCTGGTGTTGGAATGAAAAATGCCTTTTTCTCAAGTTTGGCTAAATCCATAACTATAGAATACCCAGGTCTGCAAATAATAAGTTCAGATTGTGTAATGGCTGTATTTAATTCAGTTGCGTTCATATGAGAATGAACACTTAAATTCCCCATGGTTTCATTTGTATCTATCTCAGGTTTCCCAAGCACAATTAATGATTTTTCTTTTCTGTCTTTTAAAGCTTTTATCAAACCTTTTTCAAGTATTGTTCTTTGGGGTTCTGGTCCAGAAACAATTGCTAAGAAATCATATTTTTTCTTTTCATCTGCTTTCTCAAAACGAGATTGAACTCCTATATATGAGGTGTTGTTGGGAAGATTATCAGGTTTTGATAATTCCCCAGCCAAACCATTTTCATCATCATCCATTACCCAACAAGCATCAAATTTATTAATGTATTTGTAATTAAAATTTTGAATACTTTTAGAAAAATAAGGACTTTGTATTTTAAGTTGATGAGTGATAAAAGCAGTTGGTACTTTATTGGAATACAGCCCATATCTGTTGTCTGATATTACCCCATAAATATTGTAATCTTCAATAATTTGATTTAACATTGAATGTTCTTTTTTAATCCCTACAATTAATTTAGGAAGTTGCAAAAGCATGCTAATACTCATGGGTAAATACTTAGGGTATTTAATGTTGTATCCTGAAAAACGGATCATTTCTAAGTCAGGAAACTCTGTGCTTAGTAGATGCATAGGCCTGCCATCAGCTGCAATAATTACTTCATAATTATGTGAAATTAGTTGTTTTATTATTGGTATGCATCTTGTAGCATGCCCAATTCCCCAATCTAGTGGAGCAACTAATATTCGTTTTTTTGATTTCACAGGCCAAAAATACTTAAAACAAAGTAGTTTTGCATAAAAATATAAGTTTTGGCAAAAAATAAGTTAAGAAAATTCGGACAGATGAAGGATTACCCTCATGTTGAGGAGCCTACTTTGGATGAGATGAAAGAAGGATTTCATTTAAAAGGGAAATGGAAAAAAGAGTTTTTCAAAAATGACAATCCTTTGGTGTTGGAACTTGGTTGTGGTATGGGTGAGTATAGTGTAGGTTTAGCTGATAAATGCCCAGATAAAAACTTTTTGGGTATTGATATAAAGGGCGCTAGAATTTGGCAAGGTGCTACTGAGTCCTTAGAAAAAGACATAAAGAATGTCGGTTTTTTAAGAATCAGGATTGATTGGATTGAAAGTTGTTTTGAAGAAGGGGAGGTTGACGAGATATGGATTACTTTTCCTGATCCTCAAATGAAAAAAAGAAGAGGGACTAAGCGTTTAACTCATCCTGGATTTTTAAAAAGATATAAGTACATATTGAAAGAAGATGCTCCTATTCATTTAAAAACGGATAGTCAATTTTTACATGGTTTTACTTTAGGAGTTATCACTGGTAAAGGTCATAAATTGGAGGATAGTACTCATGATTTATATGGTTCGCCAATGGTAAGGGAACACATGGAAATCAAAACCCATTACGAGCAAATCTATTTAGATAAAGGAATGCCGATTACTTATTTAAGGTTCAAACTTGCAAGATAATTTCTTTCATAAAGTATATGCGATTGTTCTCCAGATTCCTGAGGGAAAAGTTTGTACTTATGGAGCTATTGGAAAATATTTGGGCAGTGCAAAATCTGCTAGAATGGTAGGTTGGGCTTTGAATAAATGCCCAAGTGATGTGCCTGCTCATAGGGTGGTGAATAAGCAAGGTTTACTTACGGGAAAAATGCATTTTGACGGCATTACTTTAATGCAAGATTTATTAGAAAATGAAGGAGTTGAAATTAAAGGCAACCAAATAGTTGATTTAGAAAAATATTTGTGGGAGCCTAAAATCTAAAATCTAACTTCCTATCTTTGCATTCCAAAATTTAAAAGAATGAAACTTACCAAAGAAGTTGTTTTAGCGGCACTATCTAATATTACTTTGCCTAATGAGGGTCAGAATATTGTAGAATGTGGAGCGATAAAAAATGTACAGATTTTCGGTACTGATGTTGAGTTAGATGTAGAGATAAAAAACCCTACATTACAATATAAAAAGCGTGTTGAGGTAGATTGCTTAAAAGCAATTCATGAGCATGCTTATGAAAAATCTAAAGTAAAGGTAAACCTTATAATTAATGCTCCAGAAAAATCAAATATTATTAAAGGTAATGAGATTCCTGGAGTTAAAAATATTGTTGCGGTTTCATCTGGTAAAGGAGGTGTTGGAAAATCAACTATTGCAGCAAATTTAGCTGTTGGTTTAGCTGATTTAGGATATAAAGTTGGAGTAATTGATGCTGATATTTATGGCCCTTCTATGCATATTATGTTTGGATTGGAGGGAGCAACTCCTGAAGCATTTCAAATTGATGGAAAATCAAAAATTAAACCTTTGGAAAGTTATGGTGTAAAGCTATTATCTATTGGGTTTTTTGCTCAAAGTCAGCAGGCAGTTGTTTGGAGAGGGCCAATGGCTTCAAAAGCATTGAACCAGTTACTTTGGGATACGCATTGGGGGGAGTTGGATTACCTTATTGTTGACTTACCCCCTGGTACTGGTGATATACATTTATCATTGGTGCAATCAATTCCTTTAACGGGTGCTGTGGTAGTGAGTACTCCTCAAAATATTGCTTTGGCTGATGCTAAAAAAGGAGTGAATATGTTCCAGATGGACAGTATTGCCGTTCCTGTTTTAGGTATGGTGGAGAACATGTCTTATTTCACTCCTGAGGAATTGCCTGATAATAAATATTACATTTTTGGTGAAGGCGGAGCTAAAGGGTTAGCTGAACAAATGGGTATTGATTTGTTGGCTGAAATCCCTCTTGTTCAATCAGTTCGTGAAGCTGCTGATGCAGGAAGACCTGCAGTGTTACAAGGAGCTACTCCTGTTGCATTAGAGCTTTTAAATTTGGCTAAGAATGTAGTAAGCGCAATTGAAAAAAGAAATGTAAGTTTGCCACCAACATCAGCAGTGGAAACTACAAATGAGGCTGGTTGCTCAACTAAATAAAATATTATGGGAATTATTACTGACAAAACTATTATTGATAAAATTGAGGGGGCTTTAGCTGAGATAAGACCTTTTTTAGAGGATGATGGTGGTGATATTAATTTTATTGAACTTACTGATGAATGGGTAGTGAAAGTAAAATTGATTGGAGCTTGCAGTAGTTGCAGTATTAGTTTATCAACTTTAAAAAATGGTGTTGAGGTTGTGGTTAAGCGTGCTGTTCCTGAAGTGAAAGAGGTTATTGAAATTTCTGCTCTCTAAAAGTCAATTATTTTTCTTACTTTTATATCTAGTAGAGTATTTTCTATTTAGAATTGCTATAAATTACATTAAACAGTTATTTTATACCTATTTTTTTAATTTGAAAAATATAAATTTGCAGCCTAAAATTGAAGATATATTTAACATGATTAGAATTAATAATATTAAAAACTACTTTTTACTTCTTGTAGTATCGTTTGCATTTTCATTTCAAGCGTTAGCTGAAGTAGATGGCGCTCAAATCTTTAAACAAAACTGTACTGCTTGTCATACTATTGGTGGTGGTAGGTTGGTTGGTCCTGATTTGGATGGGATTGTTGCTAAAAGAGAATCTTCCTGGTTAAAAAGTTGGATCAATAGTTCATCTGAACTTATTGCGAGTGGTGATGCTGATGCTATTGCTATTTTTGAAGAGTATAATAAGGTAGCAATGACTGATTTCTATTTTGAAGATGAGGAAATGGATGCTCTATTAGCTTATTTAGAAAATCCTCCTGCTGAAGAAGTGAAAGTATCAGTTTCAACTGAAAGCACTGTACATGATAAAGGAATGAGTGCTTCTACTCAAATGATGTTGATTGCTTTGGTTTTATTAACTCTTATATATATCTTGACATCTGTAAAAAATAGTCTTAAAGAAAGTTTAGGACAAGATACTGAGTCAGTTTCTGAAACGGTACAATCTAATTTTACTTTGTTTTTCTCTAATACTATCAATAAATTATTTGTTGGTTTATTTATTGCAATTGTAATTTTAAAGTTTGTTTATGATGTAATGATGGGTGTAGGTGTAACTACTAATTATCAGCCAGAACAACCAATTGCATTCTCGCACAAAATACATGCTGGTGATAATGCTATTGATTGTAACTACTGCCACACTTCTGCTCGTTCATCAAAAACTTCTGGTATTCCTTCAGCTAATGTGTGTATGAATTGTCACGCTAATGTTACTTCAGGAACAACTACTGGTACTACTGAAATCCAAAAGATTTATGATGCTATTGGTTATGACCCTGAAACAAGAACTTATATTGAGGGGTATGAACAAAAACCAATTGAGTGGGTTAAAATTCATAATCTTCCTGATTTAGCTTATTTCAATCACTCGCAACATGTTACTGTTGGGCAGTTGGAGTGTCAAGAATGTCATGGAGCTGTTGAGGAGATGGATGTGGTGAAACAAGAATCAGATTTAACTATGGGCTGGTGTATTGAGTGTCATAGAGAAACTGAAGTGAAGATGGAAGGAAATGATTACTATACTAGTCTTCATGAAAAAATGAAAGAGCAATATTCAGGTGAAAAAATTACTGTAGATAAGATAGGTGGTTTAGAGTGTGGTAAGTGCCATTATTAATAAGTATTTAGATTTAAGTTCTATATAATATGACAAAAGCAAAAAAATATTGGAAAGGTTTAGCAGAGCTAAATAACGATCCGATTGTAGACAAGTTAAAACAAAATGAATTTGTTGAAGAAATTCCAGTAGATAAGTTTTTAGGAGATAGTGATATTTTATCTACATCTACATCAAGAAGAGATTTCTTAAAGTTTTTAGGATTCAGTACAGCAGCAGCAACTTTAGCAGCATGCGAGACTCCTGTGAACAAAGCTATTCCTTATGTAATTAAGCCTGAAGAAGTAACTCCTGGTGTTGCTAATTATTATGCAACTACTATGTATGATGGGCATGATTACGCATCCATTTTAGTAAAAACTAGAGAGGGTCGTCCTATCAAAATTGATTCAAACAAATCAGCAACTAATGCTAGAATTCAAGCGTCAGTTCTGTCTTTGTATGATTCAGGGAGATTAAAAAATCCAATGAAAGATGGAGTGGATACGGATTGGAGTACTGCTGATGCTGAAATTATTGCAAAATTAAATGAGATAAAAAACAATGGTGGTAAGATCGCTATTTTATCTTCTACTATTATAAGCCCCTCTACTACACAATTAATTGCTGATTTTTCTGCTGCTTATGGTAATGTAACGCATGTGCAAATGGATGCTGTTTCTTATAGTGGAATATTAGATGCTAATGAAGCTTCATTTGGAGTAAGAGCATTGCCAACTTATAATTTTGATAAAGCTGCCGTTATCGTTTCTTTTGGAGCTGACTTTTTAGGAAACTGGCTGAATGCTGATTACGCTAAACAATATGTTACTGCTCGTAACCCTAAGAATGGGAAAATGGCAAAACATTACCAAGTAGAATCTGCTTTAAGCCTTACAGGTTCTAATGCGGATGATAGAACACAGATTAAACCATCAGAACAAGCTGGTTTATTATCTAACTTATACAGTGCATTAAATGGTGGTACTGCTGATAGCAGAATTGCTAAAATGGCGAATGACTTGGCTAACAGTGCAGGAAAATCAATTGTTGTTTGTAATAGTAATAATGCTGAGGTGCAAATTTTAGTTAATGCAATTAACAACAAATTAGGGAATTACGAAAACACCTTATCTTTATCTAACCCTTCTTACTTAAAGCAAGGAAATGATGCTGATGTTGCTACTCTTATTAAAGATATGAATGCTGGAAATATTGCAGCATTAATTACACATAATGTAAATCCTTCATATACTTTGCAAAATGCTGATGCATATAATGCAGGACTTAAAAAAGTAGATTTAACAATTGCTACTTCACTGTATAATGATGAGTCAGCTGCAAAAATGATGTATGCTTGTCCTGATAATCATTACTTAGAAAGTTGGGGGGATGCAAATCCATCTAATGGAGTGTATACTATAATGCAACCTACAATTTCTCCTTTGTTTAAAGGAAGACAATTCCAAGAAAACTTAATGACTTGGATGGGGAAATCAGATTACCATACTTATTTACAAAATACATATTCATCTATTGACTGGAATAAATCAGTACATGATGGATACTTTGCACAAAACCAAGCTGCTGCAACTGTAAGTTCATTTGCAGCTACTGTTCCTTCTTTTGATTTAGCAAAAGCGGATGGAATTGAGTTTGAAATGACGGAGAAAATCTCAATGGGAGATGGTTCTCAATCCAACAATCCTTGGCTACAAGAATTACCCGATCCTCTTTCAAGAGCGTGTTGGGATAACTATATTGCTATGTCGGCAGCTACTGCTCGCGATTTAGGAATTACAAACTGGAATGTTTCAAATGGTGCCTTAAACGGTAATATGGTAAATATTACAGTGAATGGAACTACACTTAATAATGTGCCAGTTATGATTCAACCTGGTCAAGCAGTTGGTACAATTGCTATGGCGGTGGGTTATGGTAGAACTGCTGCAGGGAAATGTGGTGATGGAATAGGATTTAATGCTTTTGCATTAGGAAATGGAATTGCTACACTTGAAGTTGTTGGTGATGAATATGAATTTGCAGCTACTCAATTGCATCATACTATGATGGGTAGGGAGATCGTAAAAGAAACTACATTAGAGGACTTTATCAAAGATCCTTATGCTGGAAATCATCAGGTGACTTATGCTACACATAATGGTGACAAGCCAGCTTCTGAGGTAAGTTTATGGGATGAATTTGATCATTCAACTGGGCACTTCTGGAATATGTCAATTGACTTAACTTCTTGTATTGGTTGTTCTGCTTGTGTAATTTCTTGTCATGCTGAAAACAATGTTCCTGTAGTTGGGAAAGAAGAAGTGAGAAAATCAAGAGATATGCACTGGTTGCGTATTGATCGTTACTTCTCGTCTGAAATGACAAAAGAATTATCGGCAGAAGAAAAAATATCTGCTATTACTATGTATTCTGAAATGGAAGAGCCTTCAGGAAATCCTGAAACAGTTTTTCAACCTGTAATGTGTCAGCATTGTAATCATGCTCCTTGTGAAACTGTTTGCCCTGTTGCAGCAACTTCACATGGTGCTGAAGGGCAAAATCACATGGCTTATAACAGATGTGTGGGTACAAGATATTGTGCAAATAACTGTCCTTATAAAGTAAGACGTTTCAACTGGTTCCAATATTCTGATAACGATAAGTTTGATTTCAACATGAATGATGACCATGGTAAAATGGTATTGAATCCTGATGTTGTTGTTCGTTCAAGAGGAGTTATTGAAAAATGCTCTATGTGTATCCAAAAGATACAAGAAATTAAATTGGATGCTAAAAAAGCAGGAACAAGAGTGAGAGATGAAGATGCTCAAACGGCTTGTTCATCAGCTTGCCCTACTAACGCTATTGTATTTGGTGATGTAAATGATGATACGCATCAGATTCAAGCTATGAAAAAAGACACAAGATCATATGCGTTATTAGAACATTTAAATACTGACCCTTCAGTGTTCTATCAAACAAAAATTAGAAATAAAGCTTAATTATATTATGCATAAAGAATCAGAAATTAGAGACCCATTAATTCTTGGTAATAAGTCCTACCATGATATTACAAAAGATATTGCATTTCCTGTTGAAGGTAAGGCTAATAAATATTGGTGGATTTTATTTTCACTTTCATTAGTTCTTTTCTTATGGGGTATTGTCTCTATGGCATACACTATTGGAACAGGAATTGGTGCTTGGGGATTGAATAAAACAGTAAACTGGGCATGGGATATTACTAACTTTGTTTGGTGGATTGGAATTGGGCATGCGGGAACATTAATCTCAGCAGTACTTTTATTATTCCGTCAAAAATGGAGAATGTCAATTAACCGTTCAGCAGAAGCAATGACAATATTTGGTGTTGCTCAAGCTGCATTATTTCCTTTAATTCATATGGGAAGACCTTGGTTAGCTTACTATGTATTCCCTATTCCTAATCAGTTTGGTTCACTTTGGGTAAATTTTAATTCTCCATTATTATGGGATGTATTTGCAATTTCAACTTACTTCTCTGTGTCGGTAGTTTTCTGGTACATTGGTTTAATTCCTGATTTCGCAATGCTAAGAGATAGAATGAGTGCAAAAACAGCACCAATGAAAAAGCAATTATATTCATTTCTTTCTTTCGGATGGAGTGGTAAAGCAAAACATTGGCAAAGATTTGAAGAAGTTTCTTTAGTATTAGCTGGTTTAGCTACACCTTTAGTATTCTCGGTTCACTCTATTGTATCTATGGATTTTGCAACTTCAATTATCCCAGGTTGGCACACAACAATCTTTCCTCCTTATTTTGTGTTAGGAGCATTATTTTCTGGTTTTGCAATGGTAGAGACTTTACTAATTATAATGAGGAAAGTTGTGAATATGGAAGCTTATATCACTATTAAGCATATTGAATATATGAATATAATTATCTTGCTTACTGGTTCTTTAGTAGGTACTGCCTATATTACTGAGTTATTTATGTCATGGTATTCAGGTGTTGAATTTGAGCAATACGCTTTCTTGAATAGAGCAACTGGTCCTTATTGGTGGGCCTATGCCATTATGATGACTTGTAATGTTCTTACTCCTCAATTGTATTGGTTTAGCTCTATAAGAAAGAGTTTTATTGCAACATTTATTTTATCAATATTTGTAAATATTGGTATGTGGTTTGAGCGTTTTGTAATTATTGTAACTTCTTTACACAGAGATTATTTGCCTTCAGCTTGGACCATGTTCTCTCCTACATTTATTGATATAGGTATTTATTTAGGTACAATTGGATTCTTCTTTGTATTGTTCCTTTTATATGCAAGAACTTTCCCAGTAATTGCACAAGCAGAATTAAAATCAATTGTTAAATCTTCAGGATCTGAATATAAAAACAAGAAATAATGAGTAAAAATACACTATACGGAATTTTTGATTGCGAGCTGGTTTTATTAGAAGCAGTAAAAGAAATTCGTGCTAATAAAATTGAGATTAAGGAGGTTTACTCTCCTTTTCCTATACATGGTTTAGACAAAGCTTTAGGTCTTAAAGAAACACGAATGGCAATTACAGCATTCATTTATGGGTGCATTGGCTTATCCCTTGCAGCTTTAATGATTTACAACATCATGATTGTAGATTGGCCACAGAATATTGGAGGGAAACCCAACTTTACTTTTTACCATAATATGCCAGCATTTATTCCTATTATGTTTGAATGTACAGTACTATTTGCCGCTCATCTGATGTCCATTACTTATTTGATAAGAAATGGATTATATCCAGGAGGAGTGTCTGATAGTCCTGATGTTAGAACAACAGATGATAAATTTTTAATGGAAATTGAAGTGGAGGGAAATGCAGCAGATGTAAAAGCAATGCTTACCAAAACTGGAGCTACTGAAATTAACGAAAAAGACGCGTAATCATGAATAATTTACTTTTAAAATTAGCACTTATTTCAGGCATTGTACTCTTATCTTCTTGCACATCTGATACTGGATATGAGTTTATGCCTAATATGTACCGTTCACCTAGTATTGAAACTTATGCAGAGCATACTATTTCTGGTTATGATGGTATCCCTGTAGAAGGGACTATAGCCAGGGGTCATTTATCTACTTTTAATTATGATGGTACTTTAGATGGCTACTTGTTAGCTGGAAAAAATGCTGTTAATCCTGTAGAAAATAATACAGATAACTTAGCTGATGGTAAAGCACTTTATGGAATGTTCTGTGAGCATTGTCATGGTGCAACTGGCTCAGGTGATGGAACTGTGAAACATCCTATTTATTCAGCAGTACCTCATTATAATGATGATAAATTAAATAGAAGATGTGATGTGCCAATGTGTGAATTAAAAGCAGGTCATATTTTTCATGCTATTACTTATGGTTTAAATGCTATGGGACCTCATGCAACTCAAATTACTGAGGATGAAAGATGGAAAATCACTCTTTATGTGCAAGAAGAATTACAACATTTAGGTAAATAAAAAATAAATATACAATGTTTACAATAAATAAAAAAGCAAAAAATATTTCAATGGCACTTATGGCTATTGGACTTATTGCATTAATTTTTGGTTTTGTGTCAAATCCTCATGGAGCTTGGCCTGCACTTTTATTCAATACATATTTCTATTTAGGAATATCAGTATTTGCAGTTTTCTTTGTTGCTATGCAATATGTCTCTGAAGCAGGATGGTCAATAGTCCTTAAAAGAGTTCCTGAAGCAATTATGGGTGCACTACCTGCATTTAGTGCTATTATGTTATTAATTATGGTTGCCTCCATTATGCACTTTAATCATATTTATCACTGGTTGCATGAAGGAATTATGACAGTTGGGCATGAAGAGTATGATTACATTATAGCTGGTAAAGAGCCATATTTGAATGCTACATTTTTTATCATCAGAACAATAATATATTTATTAGGCTGGAATTATTTTGCTAAGAAATTAAGATCATTATCATTACTTGAAGATAGAGAAGGGGGTACTGCAATTCATTTTAAAAGTGTAAGTACTTCTGCTTGGTTTATGGTATTCTTTGCGGTAACTTCTGCTATGGCATCTTGGGATTGGATCATGTCAATTGATGCCCATTGGTTTTCTACTCTATTTGGATGGTATGTATTTGCTGAGTGGGCTGCAATTGGTTTTACAACTATTTTATTATTTACTCTTTACTTGCAAAGACAAGGTTATTTGAAAGATGTAAATGAAAGCCATATTCATGATTTAGGAAAGTGGATTTTTGCTTTCTCTTTAGTTTGGACTTATATGTGGTTCTCTCAATTTATGTTAATCTGGTATGCCAATATTCCTGAGGAAGTAGCATATTTTACAGCAAGATTAGAAGTTGAGAATTATAAATTCCTTTTCTGGTTTTCTATGATTATTAATTTTGTGTTACCAGTAATTTTGTTAATGAGTAGAGATGCTAAAAGGCATAATAGTAGATTGATTTTTGTGAGTATTATTATACTTATTGGTCACTGGTTAAATTCATATTTATTGGTTGCTCCAGGGACTTTAAATACTCATGGTCATATTGGTTTTACTGAAATCGGAATTGGTCTTGGATTTGCAGGATTGTTAATTCATTTAACTTTTAAAACACTTGCAAAGGAACCAATGGAAGCTAAAAACCATCCACTGCTTGATGAATCTAAACATTTACATACATAAAATTGTATTGTTAATATATTTTAAAGGGTCAGATAATTCTGACCCTTTTTTTATGCTTACTTTTGCTACTACATGAATGAAGATTACGAGATAGAAGAAGAAGGCTTGAATGAGGAGTTTGAAATGGAGCAATTTTTGCGTCCTAAACTTTTTGAAGATTTTGAAGGTCAGGATAAAATTGTCAATAATCTTAAGGTTTTTATTGAAGCAGCAACTCAAAGGGAAGATGCTTTGGATCATGTTTTGTTGCACGGCCCTCCAGGACTTGGGAAAACTACTTTAGCTAATATTATTGCTAATGAGTTAGGGGTAAGTATTAAAACTACTTCTGGCCCTGTATTAGATAAGCCTGGAGATTTAGCTGGTTTACTTACTAATTTAGAGGACAGAGATGTTCTTTTTATTGATGAAATCCATAGATTAAATCCAATCGTAGAGGAGTATTTATATTCTGCAATGGAGGATTATCAAATTGATATTATGATAGAGTCAGGACCAAATGCCAGGTCTGTTCAAATTAAACTTAATCAATTTACATTAATTGGAGCTACAACTCGTTCGGGCTTACTAACATCACCATTGAGAGCTAGATTTGGAATTAACTCTAGATTGGAATATTATAAATTGGATTTACTTTCTAAAATTGTAAATCGATCTTCCTCTATTTTAGATGTTAGTATTGCTAAGGATGCAGCTATTGAAATTGCTGGAAGAAGTAGAGGTACTCCAAGGATTGCAAATGCACTTTTAAGAAGAGTTAGAGATTTTGCTCAAATAAAAGGAGATGGAGATATTGATAAGAGAATTACTCAATATTCTTTGGATGCCTTAAATGTTGATGAGCACGGTTTGGATGAAATGGATAACAGAATTTTATCTACTATTATTGATAAATTTAAAGGTGGTCCTGTTGGGCTTACAACTATTGCTACTGCAGTTGGTGAGCAAGCTGGTACTATTGAGGAAGTATATGAGCCTTATTTAATTCAGGAAGGGTATTTGATGCGAACTCCTAGAGGAAGGCAAGCAACTGAGCTTGCGTTTAAACATCTTGGAAAAGTAAAACCTGCTGATCAAGGGAATCTGTTTTAAGAAATCTGATCAAAAACTTCTAGGATAGTATTTTTATATTGGGAAAAAGTTGTTAATGCCCAAATTTTTAATGTTAGACCTTCTTGTTTGCTGAGCCATCTTGCACTTTTTGAAAGTTCCTTTTTAAAAAGAGTTTTATCAAAACTAACTTTACTGAGTATTTTTTTTGTGAATTCTAACATAGTATTTAAAGTTTACAAATACAATAACACAATAGTCTGGAAATTATTGCTTCTCTCCCCAACTATATGATTCATTTTCTAAACCAGCCAATGTTATTACTCTGTCAATAACAGTAGCGGCTAACTCCTCAAAAGTTTGTGGCTTACTATAAAATGATGGAGTTGCTGGGCAAATAATCCCACCAGCTTCCGTTATTGTTTTCATGTTATTGATGTGAATTAAGCTCAGTGGAGTTTCTCTAGCAACTATTATTAACTTACGCCTTTCTTTAAGGATAACATCAGCAGCTCTTGTTGTTAAGTCATTAGATATTCCTGCTGCAATTCTGCCCATTGTCCCCATTGAAGATGGACAAATTATCATAGTACAAAAGTTTGCCGAACCACTGGCGAAAGGAGCCATAAAATCCATTTTATCATAAAAAGTAAATGGGTAATTATTATAATCGGTATTCTCTAATTCAGTTTCCCAAACATACTTTGCATTATCACTCATAAGTACACTAACCTCTTCTATTTGTACCTGTAACTGAACTAGTTTGTCAAAAAGCACTTTTGCATAAATTGCTCCGCTTGCTCCTGTTACTGCTACTATTATTTTGTGTTTTTTAGCCATTAAAAATTGTAATGTATTGCAAAACTTAAAACTGAATTGTACTTTCCTTTTCTTGTAGAATTATATGTTGTAGGATGGTTGTAATCCTCTTCACCAATTGGTAATATCGAGTTGCTAATTCTAGTATTCAAACTAAGGGTCCCCGAAAATTTGTAATCCATACCAAGCAGTAATCCTATATCATTTTTTATAAATGGAGTTGTCCCTGAATATGTGATTTCTCCATAACTATCATTATAATAACCATTTATTAGATTAGCAAATTGTACTCCTCCTTCAATTTTTAAAACTTCACTTTGGTGGTATTGTAATAACATTGGAATTTCAATATAGGAAGATGAAATATCAGGTTTTCCAACATTCTTACTTTTGTAATTATTCATATCTGGATTATTACTTCCCTTTTGTATATAAGTCATTTCCATTTGAAAACTAAATAAAGGTGATATTGATTTATTTGCAAAAACTCCAGCTAGTAAGCCAGCTTTATTAAATCCTCCCAAATCATCACCTCCAACTTGAGAGGTACTTAGTCCTAAAATTATTCCACCACCAAAGTTTTGCGCTTGTAAATTTGAAATGAGAAATCCACAAAAAATAAAAAGTGCAAATTTCTTTTTCATTTTATCTTAAGCTAACTCCTAAGCCAAGTGTTGCTGTTGGGTATTCAGAGAAAGTATAATCTGCCTGGATTGTAACAAGAGTAATATTAAATCTAAATCCAACATTTGCTCTCAAATTATTTTTTGATTCAAAGTCCATTTGTACTTTTTCTTCAAATTTAATCCCACTTAATTCAAAATCAGCATCTGCAGAAAAACTAGTTGTTGAAGAATTATACCCAATTCCAGCATATCCAGTAAACATTAATAATCTTTTTGAAGCCACTAAATTAATTGTAGTAGCCTTTGTGTTTAAAGAAACTTCCTGCTCATATATTTTCAGCTCTGTATTAAGAGTAGTATAACCCCCTTGCAAAGAAAGACTCATTGGTATAGCATCTCCAATTGCAGGTATCCACTGTAATATATCATGCTTTAATCCAACTCCAAAGAGATTAACTTTAATACTCTTATCTCCACTTTTACCAACATTCAGCATTGGCATATATCTTATATCGATTGCTGTATTTTTAATCAAACCAATTCCTGCTTGTATCATTGGTAGTGGCATAACCGGAGTTTTAAAACCTCCTGGCATATCAAAATCAGTTACTTTAATTCCATCATGATAATAGTCGATTTCTGTTTCATCAGCACTCCCAAAAATGGTAGATGCTTCAGTTTCAGTAGAAGTAAAAATATTACCTCCAGCATCTTTAATGTTAAAGGTTTTTGCTGAACTTGGAATAATCACAGTATTTACAGTAAATGTTAAATCAAAGCCGCCTAAACTGTGAGGTTTTGCTGTATTGTACCACCCATTATTTAGCCCAGCTCCAAAACTTTCAGCCATTGGCGTAAAATATGCTTCAATAAGTTTTTCACCTTGCTTAATATCAGTATTATCTATTATCTGTCCATAGGATGAAATTCCAATAAATTCAGCTAATAATATAAATAATATTTTTTTCATAATGTTAAGTTTATTCGTTTAAATAAGCTTCTTCAGCTTGCATAATTTCTTTGGTAGTTGTATTGTATATATATGCAATAATACTCATATTAGATGCATTCCAGTCACCAGCATTCCCATTCCCTAATTCAGCAGTATTTGTAGAGTAATCCATATTGGATTGCTCTAAAGTTGCAAGATCATAATTGATTAAGGTTTCAATTTGTTCGCCTGCAATATAGCTTGTAGAATTTGATAGATTTTCATCAGTCAGAACGCTTTTTAGCACATGATTATGGATATAGTTTTCTACATTTTCTTGCCCATCTTTTTGCCAATTAATAATATTACTTTCTGTTAAACAGACAACTAAATTATAATCTCCATTAACATTATTTAAAACATTAGAACTTATTGTAATAGAATTTATAGTTGTATTAATATCTATCCCAAAATCAACTTCTTTATTCAACTCATTTGTAACTTCTGTAGCCCACTCGTCTTTGCTCAGCTTATGGTTGTCGGGGTATCCAATTCTATTCACCATTCCTCTTGGAAGTCCCATTGCTGAAATTCCATAAAAATCATCCCAATTGTCCCCCCATTGTGTTCTGAAGTCGTATTGAAAACTAGGAGCTTGACTAGCAGGGTAAGGCCTTGCAAAAGATTTACTTACATGTATTGCCATGCCAATTATTTGATCTCCATAAATATCATGGATTGCATCTAATTCTCTTGCAGCATCTGGGCAGTTAGGGCATAAATGACCTGTAAAGTCCTCTACTAAAACTTTTTTCATATAAGAATTTGTTGTAGTATCTATAGGGTTGATAGCTTCATCAGTTAAGTAAGGTCCTTCAACAATATCACATGATGTGATTATTAATATTGAACTAAGTAGTACTAAATATTTTTTCATTTTTTAAAAACTTGATGATATACTTAAATTAAATCCGTTTGATGAAGGTACGAGTTTACAGACTCCTCCAACACAAAAGATTCCTTCTCTTTTCTTTCCGTAACCAATCTCAAAACGGTTAGCTCCTTTAATAAAACCAGCAGTTAAATTTAAATAGTGCAATTGTTTTTCTGATATCTCATTCCCATAATTGTACATATCTTGAACTGTAAAAAACCAATGAGGTGAAATCGTATATTCTAAAAGTCCCATACTCCAATCTCCTTCAGCTGGTTCTTCCAGTCCATTTTCATAAGCCCCTCCATGTGCAGAATAATCCTCTAGCTGTTTGGAGTTTAGCATTTGTAATTCCATTCTTAAAGAATGCCCTTTCTTAATTTTATAGCTTACATCTGTAATTAAGATTGTTGAGTTAAGCACTCCATAATCTCCAGGGACATGCCCTTCTAAAAAGTCTTTATTATAAGTTTGGTTCGCAATTACAAAATTAGCTTTTATTTTTTTACTTATTTTTTTATTTATTTCAAGATTGATGTCATGGAAATATAGTTCTTCATTTTTTATGCTAATTAACATTGGATTATGTTCAGTATTGTCATTTAAGAATGAGCTACCTCCATTTAATCCATTAATTCTTGAGTAATTAAAAGCTAGTTTTGTTCCGTATTTACCGCCTAACAGAGTTCCCTTTTTCATTTTATAAAAGACATCAAATTGCATCCCGAATTCTCCATCAGCTTGTGTAGCACAAGGGTAAAGCGCTAAAAGTGAATAAGCGTGAGGCTTACTAAGAGTCGGGATATAATTAATTAGATATGCCTTGCCGTCTTTATCTCTGTCAGATTTAAATGTCATATTATCTGTTCGGTGGATTTCTGCTGATACTCCAAAACCTCTTTTTGAAAAAGTAATATTTTGCGTAAAAGCATTTCCGCTTGCATAATTCATTTCACTTGCAGAAAGCACATTTGCTGGGTCGTTAATTTTATAAGCATATTCTCCATAATAATTCCATCCACCATACATTAAATTTAATCTACCAGCATACGCACTAACATTCTGAGGGATTTTAAAAATAAGATTACTTCTTTCTTGATATCTACTTATAAAACTACCACCTAAAATTGTTTTTATTTTGTTTTCAGAAGATAATAATTCATTGATATTAATTTCCCCATCAGCTCCTCTAAAGATTCCATCAGAATAAGCGAAATGAGTTCTGCTTTTCCCAATAAATGTTTTTAAGTACGTTCCTTGTGTGGGACTGTATTTTAATCTTACTCCATCCATAGCATTGTCAATCCCTAGCCCTTTTTCTTCATAACTTCTAAAGATTAATCCGCTCCCTAGTTGTTCATAATAATTTCCAACTGTAACTTCTAAGCCATCAATGCTGTAAGTTGCATATCTATACGGAATTCCGTTTCCTTTAAATTCAGGGTCGTAATCAGCTAAAGCGTTTAAGTAACTTTCATAACGTAATCCAGTCGCAAAATTTCCTTTTATGTAATTTAGATTTAAGTAAGCATTATTAAGGATTACCTCATCAGCTGCAGTTGCGCCAATAAGCTCATCCTCTTGATAAGATTGTAAATTAAGGTCAAAGTCTCCATGGATTTCTCCGGTATTTACTTCCTGAGAGAATCCTAAAAAAGAAGCTCCAAAAACCATCAAAAGAGATACAGTTTTCTTCATAAATTATTTTGCAATTTTTTTGATTTGTTCTAAAAGCTCATCTTCATCCCCATCAACATAACCTTTATGCTGCCAAATGATTTCATTTTTTCCGTTAAGTAAAAATGTGTGAGGAACAGTTTGAACTCCCATAGCTCTTTTAAGTTCACTATTAGCGTCTAAATAAACTTCATAATTCCAATCAGATGCATTCACATAAGGAGCTACTCTCATCATTGATCTTGTGTCATCAATAGAAATTGCTACAAGTTTAACTCCTGTTTCATCTTGCCAATCCTCATATACTTCAGCTATATTATTTAATTCTTTTTTACAGGGCTTACACCATGTAGCCCAAAATGAAATTACAATTGGGTTTCCATTATTTTCTAAATTTGTAATATTGAAATTACTTCCATCTAAAGTTTTTACATCTTTATTAGGTAATGCTCTGTTTTGTGCAAAGCTAAAAGTTGTAAATAGTGCAATAGCTAAAAAGCTAAATAGTGTTTTTTTATTCATTTTTGATTTTTTTAATTGCACAAATATATGTTTATTTTATAAAAATTCCTTAATTGAAATAGGTAAGAATTTTAATGAAATAAAAAACCCTGAATGAGAAACATTCAGGGTTTAGATTATAAATTAAGAGCTAACTACTTTGTAATTGTAATTTTCTTTACAGCAATACCATTTTCTGTTTTAATGTTTAGCATATAAACACCATCAGCTAATGACTTAACATTAATATTTTTAGTTGACTCAGATGATAAAACTAATTTCCCAGAAACATCAATGATGTCAACTGAAGTGTAATTTCCTTCTATAGTTAATACATCTTTTACAGGGTTAGGATAAATTGAAAGATTTGATACAACATCATTAATCCCAACACTTACACTTCCAGTTTTAAAAGCAGCACCATCTTCATCTCCAAATTGACCTCCAGATACTAAGACAGATCCAGATCCATCAGTTACAGTAAATGAACCGGCGCCATAACCTGCATCAATTCCATCACCATAAGAATCATAAATAGTAAAAGTATGACAAGTTTGAGCATTTAAAGTTCCTGAGACAGGAGTTTCAGTAGTTGTTCCTGCCGCACTTAAATTAGAATAAGGTCCTCCTGACAAAACTACTGCGCCATTCGCATCTTTAATGTCCCATGTTGTTTCAGATCCATAAGCATCAGTTACAATCTGAACAGTTACATCAACATGTGTATTCTGTATTGCAGTTTGAACATTAAATGAAGCTGCTGGATTATTTGATGGATCTGCATCCATAACTCCATTCGGATAAGTTGTATTGATAGCTACAGCATCATTGCTTGCTAATCCTGTTAATGCAGGAAGTGTGATGTTGTCCGTAGCATAAGTTGCTAGATTACCTGTCCATGGAGTAGTAGACATTATGTTTCCATTAACTGAAACTTCAATATTCAATGAAGTAAGATTAGTTAAACCATAATTTTGTATCATTATTTCTGGAATTAAGTCTCCTTCACAAGTTAAAGTTTCACCAGCATAATCAAATGTTCTAGCATCATTATCATTTGAGGCAGGAGCAGGGCATGCACTAATTAAAGAATAAGGATTAGATGCTTGTCCACATTCAGTCACTATTCTATCAGGGCAGATTTGGTAAACAGTTGGCCAATATCCAATTTGATAATCACTCACTACTTGAGTGCTATTTGTGCCTGAATAAGTAGGAATAATAGGATAAGGTGTCCCCGTAATCCAGTCTCCCTGAGAACCACTACCTCCCTGCAATGCCGCTAGAGAGCTCTCGTCTCCTTCAATAAAGAAAACCATTACATCATCAGTTGTACTTGCGCTTACATTTGGCATTCCAGCAGGACCATGGTTCATGTATAAGTCTTCTAAAGCCCCTGAAATGTGGTATGACCAGCATGGTCCACACCAAGTTGCGGAAAAGTCAATAAATACAGTATAACCATTATCAAGATAGTAATATAGATTGTGTGAAGTGCCATCAAGATCAGTTACTGTGAAATCTAGACCAACTGATCCATTAGGAAGTTGTGCTTGCGCATTGTTGAATGTGAATAAAGCAACAATAGCAATTAGTAATTTTTTTTTCATTTTTTTTTTTGTATTAAATTAGACAGCAAATATAATAAAATTCTTGCGTTTGATTAGAGTTTTATAATTTGTTTGCATAATTTATGCTTTTTATCTTATTGATTTAAATAAATCAGCTTTAAGAAATCTAGAGAAATTTTATATATATTTGCAGAAAATATCTATTATGAAGAAACTCTTACTATTAATTTTGATAATCCCGCAATGCCTATATGTGTACGCACAAAGCTTAACGGTTACTGGTGATGCGTTAGTAAATCTAAATTTTGCAACAGTGCTTAATGGTCCAGTAGACAGTTTAGACCCTTGTTTGCCTACCCATGCAAGTTTAACCATAAAAAATGTTTCAAATAAGGATCATGATGTTTTGTGTGAAAAAAATGTACTTATATCAGCTCCTGGGACGGACGATCACTTCTGTTGGGGGGGGACTTGTTATGGAAGCTCAACTATCGTATCTACCGCAACAACAAATATACAATCTGGACAAGCAGATGATGTAGAGTTTGATGGTGTTTTTGATGCTTATTGTAATGATGGTTATGGAGTTGTAGAATATTGTTTTTATCCTGATGGAGATCCAGCTGACAGATCTTGTATTATAATTACTTATAATAATGATGTTGCAGTAGCAGTAACTACTGATAAAATGCCTGATTTAAACATTAGTAACTTTTATCCGAATCCTGCAAAAGAATTTACGAATGTGAATTATTATTTAAATAGTAACTCTGAGATGGTAATTATGGACATTCTTGGAAACAAAGTTAAGAATATTTACTTTACTGAAAAAGGAACTCAAAATATTAATATTTCTGATTTGTCTAAAGGAATTTACTTTGGAAATCTTATTTCAAATAATGAAGTTGTTGCTATTAAAAAGCTAATAGTTAAGTAAACTTTAATGTGTCTTAAATTTTAAAAGCCTGCAATTTTGTAGGCTTTTCTTTTTTATACCTCCAAAATAGTTTCAAATGCTTAAATTTGCCTTCTTATAACAGAATTGATTTATGGCAAAGAAAGTGAGTAAAAAGGAAGCGTTAGCTTATCATGCGGAAGGAAGGCCAGGGAAAATTGAGGTAATACCGACTAAAAAACATAGCTCTCAAAGAGAGTTGTCATTAGCTTATTCTCCAGGAGTTGCTGAGCCATGCATACAAATTGATAAAAAGAAAGATGATGTATATAAATATACTGCAAAAGGAAATTTGGTTGCAGTAATTTCTAATGGTACTGCAGTTTTAGGCTTAGGAAATATTGGGCCAGAAGCTTCTAAACCTGTAATGGAAGGAAAGGGTTTGCTTTTTAAAATATTTGCTGATATTGATGTTTTTGATATTGAAGTTGATGCAACTGATGTGGATAAATTTGTAGAAACTATAAAAGCAATATCGCCAACATTTGGAGGTATTAACTTGGAAGATATCAAAGCACCAGAATGTTTTGAGATTGAAGAAAGATTAAAAGCAGAATTGGACATTCCTGTAATGCATGATGATCAGCATGGTACAGCAATTATTTCATCAGCAGCATTATTAAATGCTTTGGAAATTGCAAAAAAAGACATTTCAAAAATTAAAGTTGTAGTAAATGGTGCGGGTGCAGCAGCTATGTCCTGTTCTAAATTGTACTTAGCTCTTGGAGTAAAGAAAGAAAATTTAGTAATGCTGGATAGTAAAGGCGTTATCAGAAATAATAGAGAAGGGCTTGAAGGGAATAAAGAACTCTTTGCAACAAACAGAAGGTGCGAAACTTTAGAAGATGCAATGAAAAATGCTGATGTATTCTTAGGGCTATCAGTAGCAAATATTGTTTCTACTGAGATGGTACAATCTATGGCGAAACGCCCAGTTGTTTTTGCACTTGCTAATCCCGATCCTGAAATTTCATATAAAGAAGCAATGAATAGTCGTGATGATATTATTATGGCAACTGGTCGTTCTGATCATCCTAATCAGGTTAATAATGTACTAGGATTTCCTTATATTTTTAGAGGCGCAATGGATGTAAGGGCTACAGAGATTAATGAAAATATGAAGTTAGCTGCTGTAAAGGCAATTGCTAATTTAGCTAAAGAAACTGTACTTGATGAAGTGAGTTTAGCTTATGAAGATAATACTTTGGCTTTTGGGCCTGAATATATTATTCCAAAACCATTAGACCCAAGATTGATAACTGCTGTTGCTCCAGCTGTTGCAATGTCAGCAGTACGAACTGGAGTAGCAAAAGAAGAAATTTCAGATTGGAATAAATATAGAGAAAGCTTGAAAAAGCGATTAGGTTTAGATAATGAGTTAATAAGAACACTTACTGCAAGAGCAAAAAGGAACCCAAAGAAAGTAGTATTTGCAGAAGCAGAACATTATAAAATCCTAAAAGCAGCTCAACAAGTAAAAGATGATGGAATTGCTGAGCCAATTTTACTTGGAAGAAGACAGAAAATTTTAGATTTGATTGAAGAATTTGCTCTTGAAATGGATGATGTATGTATTATTGATCCTAAAGAAATAAAACAAGAAGATAAAAGGCATGAATATGGTGATATTTTCTGGGAGAAGAGAAAGAGAAAAGGAATTACACAATTTGAGGCTAGAAAATTGATGCGTGAGAGAAATTATTATGGTTCAATGATGGTAGAAATGGGTGATGCTGATGCGTTAATTTCTGGAATTACTAGAAATTACAGAGCAACAATTAAACCAGCTTTAGAGGTTATTGGTAGAGAAGAAGGTGTTAGTAAAGTAGCAGGAATGTATATCATGAGGACTAAAAAAGGGACCCTTTTCTTAGCGGATACAACTATCAATCTTGATCCAACTGCAGAAGAAATTGCAGACATGAGTATTATGATCGCTAAAAAGGTAAAACAGTTTAGAATAAAACCAAGAGTTGCCTTACTTTCTTATTCTAATTTTGGTTCGACTAGAACAAAAGATTCTGAAAAAATGGCAAAAGCTGCCGCAATATTAAAAGAAGAAAATCCTAATTTAGTGGTTGATGGAGAAATACAAGGAGATTTTGCTCTTGATGCTGAAAAAATGCAAAGAATATTCCCGTTCTCTCCTCTAGCAGAAGAAAGTGCTAATACGCTTATTTTTCCAAATTTGAATGCTGGAAATATGGCTTATAAATTAATACAAGAAATTGCTGAGGTAGATTCTATTGGCCCTGTTTTGGTTGGCATGAAAAAGCCAGTTCATATTCTACAATTAGGATGCACAGTTCGTGAAATTATTAATATGGTAACCTTATCGGTTGTTGATGCACAAATAAAAAGATGATAACACACATACACGGAAAACTAATCGAAAAAACTCCAACTTATGTTGTAGTTGATGTAAATGGAATTGGTTATAAAATAAAGATTTCTTTACAGACTTTTTCAGCAATTGATGGTGAATTATGCAAATTATTTACTCATCTCTCAGTAAAAGAAGATTCTCATACTTTATTCGGTTTTTTTGAGGAAAGCGAACGCCATTTATTCAGGAATTTAATTTCAGTTTCTGGAGTAGGTCCTAGTACTGCACAAGTTATTTTATCTACTTTTTCTCCTGAAGAAATTGTTCATCATATTACTACTGCTGATGTAAAAATGGTGCAAAGTGTAAAAGGTATTGGTGCTAAAACAGCACAAAGAATAATTATTGATTTGAAAGATAAGGTTGCAAAAGGCATGCCTACCTCTGATTTATTGTTTGATAAAATAGACAATACTATTAAAGAAGAAGCGTTATCTGCACTACTAGCGTTAGGATTTGCTAAAAAAGGTGCTGAAAGTAAAATAGAGAAAGTGCTCCAATCAAACCCAGAAATTGCTAGTGTTGAGGAATTAGTTAAAACTGCATTAAGTCAGATGTAACTATTTGTAGAAATTGAGAAAAGCAATAATTTATAAAATATCATTTTTAGTTTTTACACTATTTTATAGCGTAAACATATCAGCACAATCTCTTGCTGATACAACTTTATCATATCCATTTTCCGGAGCTCAATCTGGTGGTTTGTTTATGAATACTCCACCTAATTTTAATGCAACAGTTATTTTTAATCTTGAAACAAATAAATATATTGTTCAGGAAAAAATAGGCGGTTTGGATTTTGGAAATCCTAAAATAATGAGCTTTTCAGAATATCAAGATTATGCTCAGCAAAAATCAGTAAAAGATTATTGGAATTTGCGATCAAAAGAAAGAGGAGGGAATCAAACATCTGCCTTAGGGCTGCCAAAGTTATTTATTCCAGGAAAGGCTTTTGATAGAGTTTTTGGAGGAAATGCTGTGGATATTCGTCCTCAGGGTTCAGCCGAACTTATTTTCGGTTTAAAAATTAATAGAATTGATAATCCATCACTTCCTGAAGAGCAAAGGAAAACGACTTCTTTTGATTTTCAAGAGAAAATTCAGATGAATGTAATTGGAAAAATTGGCGATAAATTAAAAGTTACTGCAAATTTTAATACTGAAACTACTTTTGATTTTGAAAACCAAATGAAAGTAGAATACACTGGGTATGAGGATGAAATTATAAAGAAAATTGAAATTGGTAATGTGAGTTTACCCTTAAATGGGACTCTAATTACTGGTAGTCAATCATTGTTTGGTTTTAAAACTCAAATGCAATTTGGAAGGTTGACTTTAACAGGAATCTTATCTCAGCAAAAAAGCACTAAATCAGAAATTGAAGTTAGTGGAGGTGCTCAAACTTCAGAGTTTGATGTTTATGCCGACCAATATGAAGCAAACAAACATTATTTTTTAGCACATTACTTTAAGGATAATTATGACAAAGCCCTTGAGAATTTACCTTTTATAAATTCAGGTGTAAATATTACAAAAGTTGAAATTTGGGTAACCAATAAAACAGGAACAACTAATGATACAAGAAACATTGTTGCCTTTTTGGATTTAGGGGAAACGGGTTCAAATATTTATAATGGCTTTTCAACTTCAAGTGGCGGTAGTTTTCCTGATAATATTGAAGCCAATAATTTATTTAACGCATTAAGCTCTACTTATTCAGGAGTCAGAAATATTAATGAAGTGAATAGCGTTTTAGGTAGTACGCCATTATCAAATGGAGAAGATTACGAAAAGTTAGAGCGCTCAAGAAAACTCTCTGAATCAGAATTTACAATCAATTCTCAACTGGGTTATATTTCTTTAAATTCTGCTTTGAATAATGATGAGGTTTTAGCAGTTGCATTTCAATATACAGTAGGAAGTAAAACCTATCAAGTTGGTGAGTTAAGTTCAACAGGCCCAACTGCTCCAGACGCTTTAATTGTAAAACTTTTAAAAGGGACTAACTTCTCACCATCATTACCAAATTGGCATTTAATGATGAAAAATATTTATGCTCTTGGGGCGTATCAAATGAGTAGAGACGGATTTGTACTTGATGTTGTTTATGAAAATACTGAAGAGTCAGGTGCAATAACAAATTATTTAAGCGTACCTAATGAGGAGGGTGTCCATGGTAAGCCATTAATTAAACTATTAAATCTTGATAGATTAAATCAACAGTCTGACGTGCAATCTGATGGGCTTTTTGATTTTGTTGAGGGAATCACAGCAAGGTCATCAAACGGAAGAGTAATTTTTCCTGTTCGTGAGCCTTTTGGGTCTTATCTAAAAGATAAGTTTTCAAACCCCACATTGGGTGAAAAGTATACTTATCAGGCACTCTATGATTCTACTTTAACAGTCGCTCAGCAATATCCTGAAAAAAATAAGTACCGATTAAAAGGGACTTATCAATCATCTTCTGGAGCAGAGATAAGATTGAATGCTATGAATGTTCCAGAAGGATCAGTTACAGTAACTGCAGGTTCGCAAAAATTAGTAGAAAACCAAGATTATACAGTAGACTATATGCTTGGTAGAGTTACAATTATAAATGAAGGAATTTTAAATTCTGGGGTGCCAATTAAAATTTCATTAGAAAATAATTCCATGTTTGGAATTCAGAATAAAACGCTAATTGGTATACATGCTGATTATGAAATCAATAAAGATTTTATGCTTGGGGCAACTATGTTGAGGTTGACTGAAAGGCCATACACTCAGAAAATTAATACTGGTGAAGAGCCTATTTCTAATACAATTTGGGGTTTAGATGCAAATTATCAAACTGAATCTGCATGGTTAACTAAAGCAGTAGATTGGCTCCCATTCATTGAAACAAAAGCAAAATCAAGATTAATTGCAACAGCTGAATTTGCACATTTAATACCAGGTCATCATAAAGCAGTTGGTGATGAAGGAGTTTCTTATATTGATGATTTTGAATCAAGCAGAACATCAATTGATATAAAAAATATGGGTGCTTGGAAGTTAGCAAGTATCCCAGAAAAACAACTTGAACTTTTTGAAAATTCTAACTTGAGCGATTCATTAATTATTGGATTTAATAGAGCAAAGCTAGCTTGGTACACTATTGATCCTTTATTTTTTAGAAATACTTCTATTACTCCACCGAATGTAAATAAAACAATTACCCTACCAAATGGAAATACAATCGGTCAGCAGTCCTATCATTATTCCCGTGAGGTTTTGGAAACTGAGGTCTTTCCTAATAAAGATCCTAATATGGGTAGTCAAATTACAAATCTTTCTCTTTTAGACATTGCATATTATCCTAAGGAAAGGGGTCCTTATAATTATACCATTAACGGAATAGGTGCTGATGGCAAGTTGACTAACCCTACAAAAAGTTGGGGAGGGATGATGCGTACTTTAACTACTACTGACTTTCAAGCTTCAAATATTGAGTTTATTGAGTTCTGGATGATGGATCCTTTTAATTCTGATGATGGAGATATTTCTCATTCTGGAGGGGATATGTATTTACATTTAGGAAATATTTCAGAGGATGTGTTAAAAGATGGGTATAAAAGTTTTGAGAATGGCTTGCCAACATCAGCTACAGTTGAAGATGTAGATACTACTGCTTGGGGTAGGGTACCAACAAATTTTTCAATTGTTGAAGCTTTTGATAATGATCCAACTTCTCGTTTATTTCAAGATGTTGGTTTTGATGGGTTAAAGAATTCAGATGAAAAACTGTTCTTTAGCGAGACTTATATTCAAAAAATAGGAGATGTTTACGGTACCACATCTACTGTTTATGGTAATGCAACTAATGATCCTTCTGCAGATGATTTTCATTATTTTAGAGGAAGTGATTATGATAGTAAATCTACTTTAATTTTAGATAGATACAAGAATTTTAATAATCCTGATGGGAATTCTAAAACAACAGAAAATTCTCCTGAAAGTTATCCTACAGCAGCTACCTCTCAACCAAATACAGAGGACTTGAATAGGGATCATACGCTTTCAGAAACTGAAAGTTATTATCAGTATAAAGTCAGATTAGATCCTGATGAAATGATAGTTGGAAGTAATTATATTTCTGATATACTTGAAACATCAGTAAAAACAGAAAATGGAGATACAAGGAACATTAATTGGTACCAATTTAGAGTACCAATTTATCAGCCTGATGATGTAATTGGAGGTATTAGAGATTTTAAATCTATCAGATTTATGAGATTAGCTTTAACTAATTTTAATGATCCTATTGTCTGTAGGTTTGCAACTTTTGATTTAGTGAGGGGAGAGTGGAGAAGATATAATTTTGACCTATCTGAAGCTGGAGAATATATCCCTAATGATGAAGATGGCACTACAACTTTTGATGTGTCAGCAGTAAATATTGAGGAGAATGGAAATAGAGAACCAATTAATTATGTGTTACCTCCAGGTATTGAGCAAGAAGTTGATAATACTACAACTACTTTCAGACAACAGAACGAACAGTCATTAGTATTAAAAGTTTGTGATTTACAAGATGGAGACTCAAGAGCCGCTTATAAAACTGCTGATATTGATGTGCGTACTTACAAAAGGATTAAAATGTTTGTACATGCTGAAGGAGAAGAAGATAATCTAAAAGATGGAGATTTATCTTGTTTCATTCGTTTAGGAACAGATTTCATTTCCAACTATTACGAGTATGAAATTTCGTTAAACCCAACTGCTCATGATGTTACATCACCTGCTGCAATCTGGCCAACACAAAATGAAATTGATATTGCTTTTGAGATATTAAAAGAGGCAAAACAAGATAGAAATTCAAATAGTTCAGATGTGAGCTCTCCATATATCAAGTATATAAGCGGAGGAAAAGTTACTGTTGTTGGTAATCCAAATTTAGCTCATGTTAAAACCATAATGATTGGGATAAGAAATCCTAAAAAGAAATCTATGGAGGATGCTGATGATGGACTTTCTAAATGTGGGCAAATATGGGTGAATGAATTGCGATTGGTTGGTTTTGATGAGTATGGTGGTTGGGCTGCAAATAGTAGGTTTACAGCTCGCTTAGCTGATTTTGGAAACGTTACTCTTTCAGGTAATATGAGTACTATTGGCTTTGGAAGTATTGAGAAAAAAGTTAATGAAAGACAAAAGTATAATGCTTATCAATATGATTTTTCTTCAACTTTTAACTTAGGCAAATTCTTCCCTGATGATTTTGGAATTAAAGTTCCTATGTATATCGGAAGGTCAGAGGCCATTAAGAATCCTCAGTACAATCCTCTTGATCCAGATATTTTACTTACAAAATCATTATCTGCATTAGATAGTAAAGCTGAAAAAGATGATTTAAAGGAGATTGTACAAGATTATGTGCAAAGGAAAAGCATCAACTTTACAAATATAAGAAAAACAAAAGTTCAGAAAAAAGGAGCTAAAGCTGAAAAAGCAAAAATATATGATGTTGAGAATTTTACGGTTTCTTATTCTAAAAATGAGACTTTCATCAGAAATATAAATACAGAGTATAATCGCACTACAAATTACAGAGGCGCTCTTACTTATAATTTCAATACTCAGCCAAAAAATATAAAACCGTTTTCAAAAATTAAGTTTCCAAAATCAGCATATTTTAGGTTAATTAAAGACTTTAATTTTAATACTATGCCAAAATCTTTCTCTTTTAGAACGGATATTGACAGAAATTATAATGAAACAAAATTGAGGAATTTGAGTAACTCAAATATGATAATTATTCCAACTTACAATAAGTATTTTACTTGGAATCGTTCCTATGAATTAAAGTATGATTTAATGCGAACTTTAAAGTTAGATTTTGCAGTTAATCAGCAAGCAAATATTGATGAGCCAGCAGGAAAGCTTGATAAATCTGATCCTTTTTATAGAGATAAAATGGATACTATTTGGAGCAATGTTTGGGATTTTGGAAGGATGAAAACTTACAATCAAACTTTTGGAATGAATTATCAAGTTCCATTAAATAAGATTCCAATTGTAAACTTTATCTCATTAAATACTCGTTATAATGGAGGTTATAACTGGACGGCCGCTCCATTGGCTGTTAAGCATCTTGGTAATACTATACAAAACTCCAATTCTGTTCAGTATAACGGACAAGTAAACTTAACTACTCTTTACAATAAAGTGCCCTACTTTAAGAAGTTAAATCAAGGTAGTGGAAGAGGAAGAACAGGTAGGAATACTGTAAGAAATAAAAAGGAACAAGAAGAAAATAATGGAGAAGTAAAGAAGAAATTTGAGATATTAAAGCATATGACTCGTTTTGCTTTAGGGGTTAAAAATATATCAGTAAATTATTCCGAAAATAAAGGTATTTTCTTACCAGGTTACTTAAAAAAACCTCAATTATTAGGGCAGGATTGGTCGCATATTTCTCCAGGGTTACCTTTTGCTTTTGGTAGCCAAAAAGATATTAGAGGGCATGCTGGAAGCCAAGGTTGGATTACTAAAAGCTCTGATTTAAATACGCTTTATAAAAGAAATAGCACACAAAATTTAACATTAAGAAGTACAGTTGAGCCTATAAAACAATTCAGAATTGAATTAACGGCAAATAAAACTACTTCAAACGATCATACAGAGTATTTCAGATGGGATGATGATATGGATAATTTTAATTCATTTAGCCCAAATGAATCAGGGAGATATAGTATTTCTTTTATTTCCAGTTGGACAGCATTTAGAAAAGATAATGATGATTATGAATCAAAAACTTTTAATAACTTCAGGAACTATAGAACAATAATTGCAAATCAATTAGCAGAACAGAATCCTAATTTTAATGGATATATTGATCCTGTAACAGGATATCCTGTCGAGTACGATAATAATGATACTATCCTTACAGGTGGATATGGAGCGACATCTCAGGAAGTTATGATTCCTGCATTTTTAGCTGCATACAGAGGTAAAGACCCTTCTAATTCAAAGTTGACTGAATTTCCAGCAATCCCTTTGCCTAACTGGAGAATTACCTATGACGGTTTGATTAAAATTCCTTTTATTAAAAAGAGATTCAAGCAATTTAGTTTAGGACATTCTTACCGTTCGACTTATTCTGTTGGTTCTTACCAAACTAATTTGGATTACGGAAAAGGTGATGAGGTAAATTACAATAATATGAGTTATCATGTTTCTCGTGAAATTTCTCAGGTTACAATTAATGAGCAATTCAGTCCTCTTTTTAAAGTTGATATGACATGGAAAAGTAGTCTTTTAACTAAAGTCGAATTTAAAAGATCAAGAGTTTTAGCATTATCATTAGCGAATAACCAACTTACAGAAACTGGCTCACAAGAATATATTATTGCTGTTGGTTATCGAATTAAAGATGTTGAGTTTAAGATGTTCTCTGGAGGAAAAGGAAAGAAGGTTTCAAGTGATTTGGACTTAAAATTAGACTTTAATATAATGAATAATAAGACAATTATCAGAAAAGTAATTGAGGATGTAGAACAAATAACTATGGGGCAACAAGTGTTTAAGATTAAATTTTCAGCTGATTATGTAGTAAATCAGAGGCTAAATATTAAGGCATTTTATGATAGAGTTATTACAAATCCTTTTATTTCTACAACTTTCCCAAGCTCAATTACAAATGTAGGATTTAGTTTAAGATTTACCTTGGCAGGATAATTTTGCCGACTGATAAAAAAATGTATTTTTGAAAAAAAATTATTAAATGAATTTTCCAGAAGAATTAAAATATACAAAAGACCATGAATGGTTAAGAGTTGAAGAAGATAATGTATATGTTGGGATCACTGCTTTTGCTCAAGGTGAACTTGGTGATATTGTATTTGTTGATGTAGATACTGTGGGTGAAGAACTAGAAAAAGAGGAAGTTTTCGGTTCAGTTGAGGCAGTTAAAACAGTTTCTGATTTATTTATGCCAATAAATGGAGAGGTTTTATCGTTTAATGAAAAGTTAGAAGATGAACCTGAGTTAATTAATTCTGACCCATATGGTGAAGGGTGGATTATTAAAATTTCAGCATCAGATGTAAGCGAATTAAATAGTTTGCTTTCAGCTGAGTCATATAAAGAACTAGTAGGTTAAAAAATAAAAATTATGGAACCAAAAAAGAATCCAGATATTAGTCTTGAGAAAAAGAAAGGTCTTTTCTTTCAGATTGGTTTAGTTATTACTCTTGTTATTGTATTAGGTGCTTTTGAGTGGAAGAGTTACGACAAAGTGGCTTATAATTTAGGGCAGTTAAATCTTGATGATTTAGAAGAAGAAATTATCCCAATTACCAAACAAGAGGTAAAACCTCCCCCTCCCCCTCCCCCTCCACCAGAGGTAATTGAAATTGTTGAGGATGATGTAGAGATTGAAGATGAAATTGAGATTGAAGATACAGAATCAGATGAAGATGTAGAAATTGAAATTGAGGAGGAAGATGATGAGGAGTTCTTTATGGTTGTTGAGAATATGCCAGAATTTCCTGGAGGTGATTTAGGGCTTATGAAGTACATTCAGAAAAATGTAAAGTACCCTGCAATTGCAAAAGAATACAATATTACAGGTAAGGTTTATGTAAGTTTTATTGTTGACAAAAAAGGATCTGTTACAAATGTAAAAATCGTAAGAGGAGTTGATAAAAACTTAGATGCAGAGGCAATGAGAGTCGTAAAATCTTTACCTAAATATAAGCCAGGAAAACAAAGAGGGAAATCAGTAAGAGTCATGTTTACAATTCCTATTAACTTTACATTGAACTAGCATTTAGGTTATATATAAAAATAAAAAAGCCGAGCATTTGCTCGGCTTTTCTTTTATAATTTTGAATTTAGTTTTATTTTAAACATCAACACATATCTTCTGGTTTTACCCAAGCATCAAATTCTTCTGCAGTTAAGTATCCTAGATTAATGCTTTCTTCTTTTAAGGTTGTCCCATTTTGATGAGCAGTTTTAGCAATTTTTGCTGCCTTTTCGTAACCAATTTTAGTATTTAGTGCTGTAACTAACATTAATGAATTATCTAAATTCTTTTTTAGGTTTTCGTAATTTGGTTCAATGCCTACTGCACAGTTTTCATCAAAAGAAACACAAGCATCACCAATTAATTTTGCAGATTGTAAGAAATTAACAGCCATTAAAGGTTTAAAAACATTCAGCTCATAATGCCCTTGCATTCCACCAACTGAAATTGCTACATCATTCCCAATTACTTGAGCACAAACCATAGTTAAAGCTTCAGCTTGAGTAGGATTTACCTTCCCTGGCATAATTGATGAGCCAGGCTCGTTTGCAGGAATAGTAATTTCTCCAATTCCACTTCTTGGCCCTGAAGCTAATAGCCTTATGTCATTTGCAATTTTATTTAAAGAAACTGCTAGTTGTTTTAATGCTCCATGGCTTTCTACTATTGCATCATGAGCAGCAAGAGCCTCAAATTTATTATCAGCAGTAATAAAAGGAAGTTTAGTAAAATCAGCAATATGCTTTGCGACTAATTCTGAATAGCCTGAAGGTGTGTTAATCCCTGTTCCAACTGCAGTACCTCCTAAAGCTAATTCTGATAAATGAGATAAAGTATTATTTAAAGCTTTTAATCCGTGATTTAATTGAGAGACATAACCAGAAAATTCTTGCCCTAGTGTAAGAGGAGTAGCATCCATTAGGTGTGTTCTTCCAATTTTCACCACATTCATAAATTCTTTTGATTTAGCATCAAGCGTATTTCTTAATTGCTCTACACCTGGAATTGTAGTTTCAATAATCATTTTGTAAGCTGCAATATGCATTCCAGTTGGGAAAGTATCATTAGAACTTTGTGATTTATTTACATCATCATTTGGGTGAATTTTTTTTTCAGTATCTTCTAAACTTCCCCCATTTATAACATGAGCCCTGTTAGCTATTACCTCATTTGTATTCATGTTAGATTGTGTTCCACTTCCAGTTTGCCAAACAACTAAAGGAAATTGATTGTCATGTTTCCCTTCTAAAATCTCGTCACAAACATTTGAAATTAAATCTCTTTTTGCTGATGACAAAATTCCTAATTTGCAATTAGTATGTGCAGCTGCTTTTTTTAGATAAGCAAATCCATAAATAATCTCTAATGGCATACTTGCTTCACTACCAATTTTGAAGTTATTTCTACTTCTTTCAGTTTGAGCTCCCCAGTATTTTTCTGAAGGAACTTTAACCTCTCCCATTGTATCTTTTTCTATTCTATATTTCATCTTAAAATGTTTTGATAGTTTTATTTGTTGTTGTTTCTTTGTGCAAAATTAATAATTATGAAATTTCTAGGCTTTTTAATCTTTGTTTTTGTTTTCTTAATGGCTTTCTGGGCAGTAATATTCTTGGCTGGAGTAATTCCTTATTTTATTTTTGTTTGGGCAAAAGAAGGTAAGTTAGAAAAGGATCAAATCCCTAGCTAAATAAATTTAGCACATTCTCAGGTGGCCTTCCTATTATTGCTTGTTTATTTGTAGTAACTATTGGTCTTTCCATTAGCTTAGGATTATCAACAAGTGCTTTGATGATATCATCATCACTCATTTCTTTCCCTTTATATTTCTCTTTCCATATTGTTTCTTTTATTCTTACTAAGTTAATAGGTTTAAGCTCCATTTTCTCTAAAATAAGTTTGTAATCATCAAATTCTAGAGGTTCATTTAAGTATTCTATAATTTCATAATTTTTTGTTTTCTGTTTAATCAAATCAAGTGTTTGCCTGCTTTTACTGCATCTAGGATTATGATATATCTTCATTTATTTAATATTTTATTTTTGCCCGAACTCCATCAAATAAGCCTTTATGAATGCATTTAAATCTCCATCTAATACTGCATCAGGATTTGATGACTCATGATTTGTTCTTAAATCTTTTACCATTTTATAAGGGTGTAAAACATAATTTCTTATTTGTGAACCCCATTCTATCTTTTTCTTACTTCCTTCAAGTTTGTCTTTTTCTTCTTGTTTTTTTCTGATCTCTAGCTCATAAAGCTGTGATTTTAAAAGTTGAATTGCTTTTGCTTTATTTTCTAATTGTGACCTAGATTCAGAGTTTTCAATTATTATTCCTGTTGGTTCGTGCTTCAATCTCACTGCCGATTCAGTTTTATTCACTCCTTGCCCCCCAGCACCACTAGCTCTAAAAGTGTCCCAACTTATATCTGAAGGGTCTAAATTTATTTCAATACTTTCATCAGCAAGAGGATAAACAAAAACAGATGCAAAAGTAGTGTGTCGTTTTGCATTAGAATCAAAAGGTGAAATTCTTACGAGCCTATGTACGCCATTTTCTCCTTTTAAATGTCCGTAAGCAAAATCACCAGAAAGTTCTAGAGTTACAGATTTTATTCCAACTGGTTCGGCCTTTTGTATATCTAGAGTTTTTACTTTGCAATTATTTTTCTCTCCCCACATTACATACATTCTCATTAGCATTTCTGCCCAATCTTGCCCTTCAGTTCCCCCGGCTCCAGGGTTTATTGTCAAAACTGCTGACATGCTATCTTCTTCAGCACTTAACATGTTTTTAAACTCTAAATCTTCAACTGAAAGTTGTGTGATTTTAAATTGTTCTTTTAATTCATCTTCTGAAGCTCCAAGTTCTAATAGTACAGATAGTTCTTCAATATTTAATTCAATTAAATCATAAGATTTAAGCCAACTTTTCAGTCCACTTAATTTCTTAAGGAGTAATTCCGCATCTTTTGGGTTATCCCAAAATCCATTTTCTTGTGATTTTTTTTCGAGATTTCCTGCTTCCTTTTCTTTGGTAGAAATATCAATAAACTTATGGAGCTCAACTTTTCTTTTGTTTAAGGAATTAATATTTTCTTGATTTGCCATTGCACAAAAATACTTATTTATTACTAAACTCTCGGATTTTATCCCATACCAAATTCCCTTCAAATCCTCTTTGGATTAAAAAACTTGCAATTTTCTTTTTTCTTGCAAAATGATTTTTGTCTTTTAAACTATTATTTTTCTTCTCAAGAAGATTATTTAATAGAATTTCATATTCTTCATCTTCTATTTCCTTAAGCCCTTTGTTAATGCAGATGTTTGAGATTTGCTTCTTTCTTAATTCATTGGTGATTTTTATTCTCCCCCACTTTTTAATTCGGAATTTCCCTCTACAGAAAGATTGTGCATAGCGTTCTTCATCAATGTATTTATCAGTGATTAGTATTTCCAAAATATGATCTTGAGTCAATTCTAAAAGTCCCCATTCTTTCATTTTTTGAATCACATCAAATTGGCATCTATCTTGTAAAGTACAAAAGTTTTTCAATCTCTCAAGTGCTATTTTAATGTCATAAACTCTCTTATTGCGCATCAATCAAAAGTAGTAAATATCAAATTAAATACTACTTTTGCAGGCGTGAAAAATAAACAAGCAATTACATTACTATTCCTAGCTAATATTATTTCTGGACTAGCACAAGGAATAAGCATGGTTGCTATCCCTTGGTATTTCGTAAAAGTAGTTGCTCGTCCAGAAGTTTTTGCAAATGCTTATTTTCTGATTACATTTATTACTCTTTTCTGGGGTATTTATGCAGGAACACTTGTTGACAGATATTCTAGAAGAAATCTGTTTATCATTATAAATATCATTTGCGGATTATTTATTGGCAGTGTAGCTGTTTTTGGAATACATACTGCTTATTTATCAGACCTATTAGTGATTTTAGTTTTTGGTATTACAATATTTAATTACAATATTCATTATCCTAATTTGTATGCTTTTGGGCAAGAAATTACAGAACCTAAAAATTATGGAAAATTAAATTCTTACATTGAGGTACAGGGTCAAGTTACCTCTGTTTTGGCTGGTGCTTTTGCAGCACTTTTGCTTACAGGAACTACTAATAATGTTTTAGAAATTGGAGGGCTCACTTTTTATCTCCCTTTTAATATTGAACAGTGGGAAATCTATGAGGTTTTTATGATGGATGCAATTACTTATTTAGTTGTTATATTTATTTTTCTACTAATGAAGTACACTCCTATTTCAAAAGATAAAATACACACTTCCGGTATTTTTGATAGACTAAAAGGTGGTTTTTCTTATCTTAAGAATCATCAAATAATTTTTATTTTTGGGTTTTTCTCTTCAATTCTTTTTGCATTTACTCTAGTAGAAGTTCATGTCTTACTCCCTTCTTATGTAGATAAATTTTTGAAGATGGAAGGGAATATTTATGCTTCTGCTGAAATTTATTATTCATTTGGAGCTATTATGGCTGGATTGCTTATCCTAAGAATATTTAAGAAATTCAATACCGTTTTTGGCATAATTGTTTTGATGATAGCAGTGTCGTTTGCTTTCTATGCTATGGCAATTTACAATATATTATGGGTATTCTTTCTAGGAAATTTTATTTTAGGAATCACAAATGCAGGCGTCAGAATTCTAAAAACAACGTACCTATTTAATCATGTTCCTAATAATCTAATAGGGAGAACTAATTCAGTATTTGGCTTTTTAAATACTATTGTTCGAATGTTGTTAATTGGATTGTTTGCTTTGCCTTTTTATCAGATATCAGACAATATTCGTTATGGTTATTTTGCAGGAGTAATCATGATGATTATAGCTGTAATACCGTTAATTATTTGGTATAAAAGGATTCTTTCGGTTGAAAGAAATTAGTTTTACTTTACAACAGTATATTGTAATAAATGCAGTCTTTCATCAGCTGAAATTGTAATTCTTCTGTCAAATTTATTACTCCATTCTTTACTTATTGATGAAGAGAACCATCCTTCTTTTTTATTAATGTATGACGCTACAAAAGGATGAGTGGAAATATGAATATTACCCTTAGTAGTTTCACTTAAATTGTGCAATTTAGTTTCAATTTGATCAACTAAAAGTAAGCTTGAATCAATTTTACCTTTTCCTGAACACATTGGGCAACTTTCTTGAGTATCAATATTCATCTCAGGCTTTACTCTTTGCCTAGTAATTTGTATTAAGCCAAATTTTGTTGGAGGTAATACATGATGTTTTGCCTTATCAGTACTCATGAATTCCTTCATCTTATCCGTCAAGAGTTTTCTGTTTTTCTCTTGCTTCATGTCAATGAAATCCACAACAATAATTCCACCCATATCTCTTAGGCGTAATTGTCTTGCGACCTCTTCAGCAGCTTCTAAATTAACGGCAAGTGCATTGTCTTCTTGGTTCTTTTTAGAATCAACTTTCTTTCCGCTATTTACATCAATTACATGCAGAGCCTCAGTATGTTCAATTACTAGATATACACCTTTTTTCATAGTTACATTTTTTCCAAATGCACCTTTTATTTGCTTAGTGACATTAAACTCTTGAAAGATTGGAGTTTCTTTCTTATGTAATTTTACAATTTTTTCTTGATCTGGAGCAATGATAGAAAGATATTCTTTTAGTTCATTTTGAAGTTCAGAATTGTTTACATGAAGACTATTAAATTTTGCAGATAACAAATCTCTTAGTATAACAGATGATTTATTGAGTTCTCCATGAATTCTGGTATTAGGCTGAGCGTCTTTTAATTTCTTACTAATTCCTTGCCATTTTTTGTAAAGATTTTTAAGATCCCTATCTAGTTCCGCAACTTTTTTTCCTTGCGCTACTGTCCTGACAATCACACCAAAGCCATGTGGCTTTATACTTCTAATTAATTTCTTTAATCTGCTTTTTTCTTCAGCACTATCAATTTTTTGTGAAATTGAAACTCTATCAGAAAATGGCATTAAAACCATATATCTTCCAGCTAATGAAATTTCAGTTGATAATCTAGGACCTTTAGTAGATATTGGTTCTTTTGAAATCTGTGCTAAAACTAAATCTCCTCCTTTTAGAGCATCATTTATTTTTCCATCTTTCTCAAGGTTAACTTCTTTTTTAAAGTTTTTTAAAGATGCAGTATTTAATTTTTTATCAACTGCTCTTCTAGTAAATTTCTTAAAAGATTTGAATTGAGGTCCAAGATCAAGGTAGTGCAAAAATCCATCTTTCTCATATCCTACATTTACGAATGACGCATTTAACCCAGGAACTGTCTTTCTGACCTTTCCTAGGTAAATATCACCTACTGAAAAATTGTTATCGTGCTTTTCTTTATGAAGTTCAATAAGAAGTCCATCACGCAATAATGCAATCACAACTTCAGAAGGCCTTGAGTCGATTATTAGATCGTATTTCATGGCGTTTCGTTTAAGAGAATTAGTTTAAACTAAAATTTATTTAGTTTTATGTCTATTTTTTCTTGAACGCTTCTTGCGTTTGTGGGTAGCGATTTTTAATCTTTTCTTTTTCTTTGCTCCTGACATATTTTATGTTTTTAACTTTATTTAAAGTTTATTTTAAATTCTTTTTTACTTCCTCTACAAATACTTTTGCCGGCTTAAAAGCTGGAATATGGTGTGCTGGGATAATAATAGTTGTATTTTTCTTGATATTTCTACCAGTTTTCTCTGCTCTTTTCTTTGGCTTAAAAGTTCCAAATCCTCTTAAGAATACAGCTTCATTAGCTGATATTGACTCTTTTATTTCATTCATCATTGATTCTACTATTGCTAGGGTAGTTAATTTTTCAACTCCCGTGCTTTGTGCAATTTTACTAACAAGTTCAGCTTTTGTCATTTCTTTTTCTTTATTTTTTAATTTCTTGACTATTTTTGAGCCCGCAAATATATTAAAATAATTTGCTCTACAGCAAGGACTTATGATTTTTTAATTTGCTTACAACTTTATTTATCAGTTAGTTATGGATTTTTCAGACATCTTATCGCAATGGTATGCAATCAATAAAAGAGATTTGCCTTGGAGAAGTACGGTAAATCCTTATTATATTTGGCTTTCTGAAATTATTTTACAGCAAACAAGAGTAAATCAGGGTTTGCCTTATTATTTAAAATTTATTGATGCCTTTCCTGCTGTTGCAGATTTAGCTAATGCTGATGAGGATTTAGTTTTAAAGCTTTGGCAAGGTTTGGGATATTATTCAAGAGCTAGAAATTTGCAATTTTCAGCTAAACTAATTCTTTCAGAATTTGGTGGTAATTTTCCTGATAATCATGCTGACATACTTAAATTAAAAGGTGTAGGATCTTATACTGCAGCAGCAATTTTATCTTTTTCGTTTGGCTTGCCTTTTGCTGTGTTGGATGGTAATGTAATTAGGGTTTTGAGTAGGGTTTTTGGTATCCAAACTCCATTTGATACTACTGCAGGAAAGAAACAATTTCAAAAATTAGCTCAAGAATTATTAGACAAGAAAAACCCAGCTGAATATAATCAGGCAATTATGGAATTTGGCGCATTACAATGTGTCCCAAAATCTCCAAAATGCAATGATTGTCCAATTGTAAATGATTGTATTGCTTTTAATACAAATACCGTTTCTTTATTGCCTGTGAAATCAAAAAAGCTAAAAGTAAAGAGCCGATTTTTGCATTTTCTGGTTGTTAATAAAAATAATGAGGTGCTAATTGGTAAGAGAAATAGCGGTATTTGGCAAGGTTTATATGAATTTCCTTTTTTAGAGTTTGATGAAAATCTCAATGAAAAATCTGTTTTAAAATCACCTTTATGGATTAATTTTTTTAAGGATTCTGTAAAACAAATTTCTTCCATTTCTGAAGAGTACATTCATAAGTTATCACACCAAAAAATTCATGCAAAATTTTGGGAAATAGATGTGAATTCTTTTCGCTCTTCTGATTTTAAAATTGTCAAATGTAATGAATTGCAAAAGTATCCTGTTTCTTCTTTAATAGAAAAATATTTAAACTCAAGGATTAACGATTAGAATTTTATATATTTGTTGAAATTATAATTTAAAACATAAACCATGGCTGGAGTAAATAAAGTGATTTTAATTGGAAATTTAGGAAAAGACCCTGAGGTTAGATATCTGGATAATGGAGTTGCTGTTGCTAATTTTTCATTAGCAACTACTGAGAATTATAAAAACAAAGACGGCGAAAGAGTGAGTCAGACTGAGTGGCATAATATTGTGCTTTGGAGAGGGCTTGCTGAAGTTGCAGAAAAGTGGCTGAAGAAAGGGTCATCAGTTTATGTTGAAGGTAAAATCAGAACAAGGAAATGGGAAGATAAAGATGGAAACACTAGATATTCTACTGAAATTTTAGGTGACAATATGACAATGTTAGGAGGGAAGCCATCATCTGAAACTCCTGTAGAAGTAACTCCAGCTACAGATAAAAAAGATGATTTACCATTTTAATTAAAATTTAGAAATTGGAAGAAGTTCCCGTCAGTTTATTATTATCAATATTTAGTGGAATAGAATTTAACCTGTTTAGTGCAGATGTTCTGTTTAGTTTTTTAGCAATTATTTTGCTTATTGTTTCATCTGCCTTTATTTCAGGTGCAGAAGTTGCGTATTTTTCTTTAGATTCTTCTGAGTTAGAAGAATTAGAAAGTGATGGTGATGGTGTTTTAAAGCTTCTTAAAAAACCAAATGAACTTTTAGCTACTATATTAATAGCAAATAATTTTATTAACGTGGGGATAGTTGTTATTTCAGCTTTTCTGACCTCAATTGCTATTGTTTTTCCTGAGGGATCTAATTTAGAATTTATTTTTCAAGTAGTTGTTATCACATCTTTATTAGTGCTTTTTGGTGAAATCACTCCAAAGGTTTATGCAAATAATAACCCAAAATTATTTGCAATAAGAATGATGAAGCCATTAGTTTTATTACAAAAAATATTTTATCCGTTAAGTTATATTTTAGTAACCACAACTAGTTTTATTGATCAAAGAATTGAAGCTAAACAAAAAGAGATTTCGATTGAAGAGATTTCAAAAGCTTTAGATATTACTGAACATGAAAGTAAGGAAGAGGAGAGAAGAATTTTAAGATCAATTGTTGAGTTTGGAAATACGGATGTTAAGGAAATTATGAAATCAAGAGTTGATGTTTTGGCTATTGATAAGAAAGAAGAATTTTCAAGCGTTTTAAAAATGATTGTAAGCTCAGGATATTCAAGAATTCCTGTGTATGAAGAGCAGTTTGATAACGTTTTAGGGATTTTATATATCAAGGATTTAATTCCTCACTTAGATAAAGGGGATGATTTTGATTGGCAAAGTCTTTGTAGAACTCCCTATTTTGTTCCTGAAACTAAGATGATAAATGATTTGCTTAAAGAGTTTCAAGTAAAGAAAAATCATTTGGCAATTGTTGTGGATGAATATGGAGGAACATCAGGAATTGTAACTTTGGAAGATGTTCTTGAAGAAATAGTTGGCGAGATAAATGATGAGTTTGATGTGGATGATAATATTTATTCAAAATTAGATGCAAATAATTTTATTTTTGAGGGAAAAATATCATTAATTGATTTTTTAAAAATTGTAAAAGGTGAAATTGACTTTTTTGACGAATTAAAAGGGGAGTCTGACTCTTTAGCTGGCTTAGTTTTAGAGGTAAAGGGTAAAATACCAAAAATTGGTGAGGTTTGTAAAATACCTCCATATATTATGGTAGTTGAATCAGCAGATTTGAGAAGAATTAAACGATTAAAAGTTACTGTTGATGAGGTTTAAAATATTCCTATTGTTCTCAATTTTATTCCTTGGATGTAGTGAAGATTACACACCTAAACCAAGAGCTTTTTTTAAGATTGATTTGCCTCAAAAAGATTATCTGAAAACAGTGTTTGATTGCCCGTTTGAGTTTAATGCTCCAAGTTATTCTGATTTAGTTGAGGTAAATGAAAATTGCTTTTATAATTTAGAGTTTACGCATCAAAATGCAATTTTACATTTGACTTATTTGCCTTTAGAAGAAAATCTTCAAGAACACACTGAAGAAAGTAGAAGTTTAGCTTACAAACATGATGTAATGGCAGACGCTATTGCTGAGCAAGTTTATATTAATGATTCTCTAAAAGTTTATGGCATTTTATATGATTATGATGGTGTTACCGCAACAGCTGCTCAGTTTTACCTTACTGATAGTGTAAATCATTTCTTTAGAGGAGCTCTTTATTTTAATACAGAAGTGTCAGATTCAATCCTCCCTTTAAATAACTTTTTAAAGAAGGATGTAAAACATTTAATTGAAACATTTAGATGGAAGAATCACTAAAAAACTACTTAACACTTTTGCTTTTAGCAATAATTTGGGGGAGTTCTTTTATCTTGATGAAAAGAGGGCTTGAGGTATTTGATTTTATGCAAGTTGCAAGTCTCAGAATTGTGATTGCATTCCTTTCATTAGTCCCGTTTTTACCAAAAGCTTTTCGTAATGTAGAGAAGAAGCACCTTTTACCTATTACAATTATGGCGATTTTAGGAAATGGTATTCCAGCTTTTTTATTTACAAAAGCACAAACTCATTTAGATAGCTCATTGGTTGGCATCTTAAATGCAATAGTTCCACTTTTTACACTTATTTTAGGAGTCTATTTTTTCAAATCAAAACCATCCAAAGCAAATATTATTGGAATAATGATTGGTTTATTTGGGGCTGTTTTTCTTACCGTAAACAATCTTTCTTCAGGTGTAGTTTTAAATATTTATGTTTTACTAGTTGTATTGGCAACTGTTTTTTATGCAATTAGTGTAAATGTAATTAAAAAATATTTGCATGATTTAAATGCATCTTCCATTACTGCTTTAGCTTTTCTGATTATCGGGCCCTTTGCAATAATTCATTTATTTACTACTGATTTTACCAATCAATTAAGCAGTCATGTAGATGGCTATATGGCTTTGGGCTATATTGCTTTACTCTCAGTTTTAGGAACTTCTTTGGCAGTTATTATATTTAACAAACTAATTAGTAGGTCGTCAGCTATTTTTGCTTCTTCCGTCACTTATTTGATTCCTATTTTTGCTATATTCTGGGGAGTTTTGGATGGGGAAAAGATTACGGCTTACCATTTGATAGGGATGTTTATTATATTGAGTGGAGTTTATCTTGTAAATAAAAAAAGCCCAACTAAATAGCGGAGCTTTCCTTTAATTTTAAATAAGATTATTCAACAATAATTTTCTTCTCAACACTTCCATCATCATATAGGTAAAAAAGAGGTGTGTTTGTTGGCTGTTGATTTATTGTTCTTCCTAAAACATCTACTATTTTAATAAGTTCTCTTTTCTGATTTAGAGTTTCTGAAACTCCAACTGTCCCTGCACATAAATCATGATTTAACATATTTGGTCTAAATAAATTTATTGCTGCTAACATTCTGTCTTTTTGTCCATTAGTAAAAAGGTTCATACAAGCATCATTGGTGTAGTCCATGTAATTCATAAACATATCTCCGTCAGGGTTAGTGGTGCTACAAGAATTTGGATTATGTGGATATCCTGGACATGAGTAGTTTTCTTGTTCTTGAGTTGGTGTGTCACTAACATTATCATCTCCACAAGAGCTCCATCCGCCACCCCACACATGATCTAGGTTTAGCCAATGGCCAATTTCATGGGTTGCTGTTCTTCCTTTATTATATGGAGATTGAACAGTCCCAATTCTTCCAAAATATTGATATCCAATTACAAGTCCATCTCCATCTCCTGTCCAGCTGCTTGGTGGAGTAGCATAACCTAAAAGCCCTGGTTCAATATTACACACCCAAATATTTAAGTAATCATCATTTGGCCAATCATCAGCACCTCCTGCTGATGTTGAGTGAACGTCACTATTCATACCAAAAGCACCATGAGTTGTTTGCACTCTGTCAATTCCATCTGTAGGTTGTCCGTTAGGGTCAGTTGAAGCCATGCAAAACTCAATTTCAGAATCTGCAGCAATACTTTGCCAGATAGATGGAGTATTTATTGCATCTACATTTGTTCTTCTAAAATCTTCATTTAATACATCAATTTGAGATAAAATTTGTGCATCTGAAATATTCTGATTGTTATTGCTGTATAAAACATGAACAACTACTGGAATAGTAATTATTGTTTTTTCGCTATGGTTAGGATGATTCTCTATCCATTTTTCAGTTTGCTGATTTACTTTTGATCGAGCATTTGCATATTCAGGATTTTCTAACATCATTTTTTCAGTAATTGCAGTTGTTCCACATCTTTCTTGAGCATTTAAAAATAAAGTTGCTCCTGCTAATAGTATTGTAAGTATTTTTTTCATTTTGTTTTTTTATGAATGCAAATTTAAGTTATTTAACGAAATAATCTGTATTAATGTTTATGCTTTCTTAGCTACTCAAAAAAAGAGGGTAAATTTTTGCTCATTTTCTGAGATTGTTTACTTTTGCAGACCATTTTAAAAAATTAATAATAATGTACGCAATAGTTGAGATAGCAGGGCAACAATTCAAAGTTGAACAAGATCAGCAGATATTTGTACACAGGTTAGAAGCAGAGGAAGGATCAAAAATTGATTTTGATAAAGTTCTTTTGATGGATGATGCTGGTAAAATAAATGTTGGCGCCCCAGTTATAAAAGGAGCTAAAGTTACTGCAAAAGTACTTGAGCACTTGAAAGGCGATAAAGTAATTGTCTTTAAAAAGAAAAGAAGAAAAGGATACAAAGTTAAAAACGGTCACAGACAGTATTTAACAAAATTAGAAATCCTTAAAATTGATGCTAAAGCTCCGGCTGCCAAAAAAGCGGCACCAAAAAAGGAAGCTAAGCCAGTAGCCAAAAAAGCACCAGCAAAGAAAACTGCTGCTAAAAAGCCTGCTGCTAAAAAAGCACCAGCTAAAAAAACTACAGCTAAAAAAGCTGAATAATAAGAACAAGAAGGAATAAAAACTTTATACAATGGCACATAAGAAAGGAGCAGGTAGTTCAAAGAATGGTAGAGATTCGCAAAGTAATCGATTAGGTGTAAAAATATTCGGTGGCCAAGCCATAATTGCGGGTAATATTATCGTTCGTCAAAGAGGTACGGTACACAATCCAGGAGAAAATGTTGGAATGGGGAAAGACCATACTTTATTTGCATTAACTGATGGTAAAGTGAAATTTACTAAAAAGAGAAATAATAAATCCTATGTTTCAGTAGTAAACTAAGGATTGCAGTAATTTATAATTTATAAAAAACTCTTGAGCAATCAAGAGTTTTTTTTATTTACATTTGTTCCTGATTTATAAATATATTAGATGTTACATATAAACAAGATAAGAGATAATAGAGATAGTTATATAGAACAATTAAAGATTAAGAATTTTGATGCTTTCACTTTAATAGATGCTGTTATATTCAAAGATGATGAGCGTAAAGTAACTCAGCAAAAGGCAGATGAGTTATTGTCCAAAGGAAATCAGTTGGCAAAGCAAATTGGTGAATTATACAAAACAGGTAAGGCTGTTGAAGCTAATGTGTTAAAGGAAGAGTCCTCAGCTATTAAAGAAAGCTCTAAAGCTTTGCAAACTAAGCAAAGCGAACTTGAAAAAGAAATTCAGGACATCTTAGTTCAGATCCCTAATATTCCTTACCCTACTGTTCCTGCAGGGAAATCGGATGCTGATAATGTTACCCTTAAAGAAGTAGGAGCTATTCCAACTTTAATGGAGGGCGCTAAACCGCACTGGGAGTTAACTTCTGATTATAATCTTATTGATTTTGAATTAGGAAATAAAATTACTGGGGCCGGATTTCCTGTTTATGTAAGTAAGGGAGCAAAACTACAAAGAGCGTTAATTTCTTATTTTCTAGATAAAAATACTGAGGCAGGTTATATTGAATATTTACCACCACATTTAGTAAATGAAGCATCAGGATTTGGAACGGGTCAATTGCCCGATAAAGAAGGCCAAATGTATCATGCTATTGAGGATGATTTATATTTAATCCCTACTGCTGAAGTTCCTGTAACTAATTTTTTTCGTGATGTTATTGTAAAAGAATTTCCAATAAAATGTACAGCTTACACTCCTTGTTTTAGGAGAGAAGCTGGGTCTTATGGAAAAGAAGTTAGAGGGTTAAATAGATTACATCAATTTGATAAAGTAGAAATTGTACAAGTTCAACATCCAGAAAAATCTTACGAAACCTTGGATGTTATGGTACAACATGTTGCAAGTATTTTGGATGAACTTGAATTGCCATACAGAATACTGAAATTATGTGGGGGTGATTTAAGTTTCACTGCTGCATTAACTTTCGATTTTGAAGTATATTCTGCTGGGCAAGAAAGATGGTTAGAAGTAAGTTCTGTTTCTAATTTTGAAAGCTACCAAGCAAATAGATTAAAGTTAAGATATAAGGATGATAATGGAAAGACTCAACTTTGTCATACTCTTAATGGAAGTGCGTTAGCTCTTCCTAGAATCTATGCAGCTTTAATTGAAAATAATCAAACTGCTCAGGGAATTATAATTCCAAAAGCATTACAGCCTTACACAGGATTTGATATCATAAAATAATGCGTTTACTATTAGTATTAATGCTGAGTTCGTTTTTTGCTTTTGCACAAAAAAGCGAACAACAATTAGCGTATCAATACTATATAAATGGGGAGTATGATAAAGCAATTTCTATCTATCAAGAATTAATGGATGAGCACTTTTCAGTTGCATATTATAATCCTTATTTCACCTCACTTTTAAAAATTGAGGATTTTAAATCAGCTGAATATTTAGCAAAAAAGCTAGTCAAAAAACATCCAAAAAGTTTAAACTATCAGTTAGAAGTAGCTGTAGTTCAGGAGAAATCTGGAAATACTAAAAAAGCTGAAAGATCGTATAAAAAATTATTCGCAAAAATAGATGGAAGGCAATCACAAGCTATAAATTTAGCAAATACTTTTAGTAGATATGAAATGTATCAAAAAGCTTTGGATGTATATGCTATTGCTTATAAACTAAACCCTCAAAACAATTTTGGGACACAAAAAGCACAACTTTTTTCTTTACTAGGGAAGGTTGAGTTAATGATTGCTCAGTACCTTGATGTTATGGAGCAAAATCCAAGACAAAAGCAAATGGTTACATCTAAAATTCAAAGGTTTTTAGATAATGACGGAATTAAAAGCGACAAGAATTATCAATTGGTTAAAAAGGCGTTATTGCAAAAAGTAAGAAGTGAAAAAGTTAGAACTGATTTTACTGAAATGTTGATTTGGCTTTTTATGCAAAATCATCAATTTAAAATGGCTTTTTTACAAGCTAAAGCTCTTGATAAACGAACTAATTCTGATGGTGAGGGAGTTTATGATTTAGCTGATTCTTTTTTGGATAAAGAATACTATGATGTAGCTATTGAAGCTTATGAATATGTTATACAAAAAGGGAAACAAAACTACCTTTATATTGATGCTAACATTAATAAATTGTATGCTCTTACCAAAAGTTTGTCAAGTTCAAATAATGATATTAGTATTTTGGAAGGCGCTTATCACCAATTAATTACTGAGCTAGGGAATAATAGAAGTACAGTTATTTTGCTTTCGAACTATGCACATTTTAAAGCCTTCTATTTACATGATTTAGAAGCTGCTGAAACTCTGCTTTTGGATGCAATGGAAATTTCAGGCATTGATAATTATGATTTGGCTGAATGTAAAATGGAGTATGCTGATGTTCTTTTGTTGCAAGGAAATATTTGGGAATCATTATTGTATTTTTCTCAGGTTGAGAAAGATTTTAAAGAACACCCAATTGGTCATGAAGCAAAACTAAGAAGAGCTAAAATTTCTTATTTTCAAGGAGATTTTCAATGGGCACAAGCGCAATTAGAAACTTTAAAAGCATCCACATCTAAACTAATTGCTAATGATGCTATGGAACTTTCACTACTGATAATGGATAATTACAACTTAGACACTACTGAGATTTCAATGCGAACTTTTGCAAAAGCTGATTTACTTTCTTATCAACAGAAGTATGATAAAGCAATTATAAAATATGATTCTGTTCTTACAGCTTTTTCTGGTCATACTCTTTCTGATGAAATTTACATGAGAAAGGCACAGATTTATTTTAATCAAGCTAATTATGAACTTGCTTTACTTGAGTACGAGAAGATTGAAAAAGATTGGGCTTATGATATTTTAGCTGATGACGCACTTTATAAAAGAGCAAAAATCTATGATGATATTCTTGATGACAAAGAGAATTCTATGAAAATTTATGAGCATATTTTACTAGAACATAATAGTAGTATATATGTTGCTGAATCCAGAAAAAGGTTTAGAGAATTGAGAGGTGATAATTTAAATACAGAAAAATAATGATAATTTATAATGTAACTGTAAATGTTGATGAATCCATTGCTAAGGAATGGTTAAGTTGGATGCAAGAAACCCATATTCCTGAAGTAATGACTACTGGAATTTTTCTAAAATCACAGATTAACAGAGTAATTACTCAGGATGATACTGGAAGTACTTTTGCTATCGCTTATACTTGTCCTTCAATGAAGGATTTGCATCAATATCAAATAAATTTTGCTACTGAATTACAACAACAACATGTGGCTCGTTATGGAGATAAAGCAGTTGCTTTCCGTACTTTGATGGAGGTTATTCAAGAGTATTAATTCCTGTTTTGAAAAAAGTAATTAAGGCATATTTACAATTAGAAGAACATGTCCTTTTAATGATAAAGGCTGAGTTTTTTGTGCAGTTAATTGGAGCCGCTTTCTTCTTGATTTTAAATATCTATTTGGCAAAGCAGGGTTTTTCTGATCCTGAGATAGCCAATTTTATTTCCTATCGTTTTCTGGCAGTTATGTTGTTGGCATTTCCTTTAGGTTTTTATATAAAAGGAAAACCATTGAAACCCTTTTTTATTTTAGGTAGTTTAGGTGTGCCTACGGTTGCTATTGCACTTGTTTTGGCTATACAGTATGGGTTGTATCACTATTTGCCTGCCTTATTTATTTTGTGGGGAGTCGTTTTTACTTTGTTTCAAGTAAGCTCCTTGCCTTATGTAATGCGAAATACTTCAGTTGCTAATCAATCGCATGCTATATCATTGAATTATGCTACCCATAGTTTTGGTACAATTTTAAGTGGAATAATGATCTTTGGTTTTGGGCAGTTTATGCGAGAGATGGATGAAGGAGTCATTCTATTATTCATTGCTACACTCGGATTTGTTGGGGTCTATTATTTATTGAAAATGAAGGTTGACGTAGTAATACCTGTCAAAAAAGGCTTGCAATGGAAATCCTATGATTGGGGCTTGTTGCTCAAAGCAATTGTCCCAACTATTATTATTGCTATTGGGGCAGGACTAACCATTCCGTTTATTAATTTATTTTTCTTTCATAATTTTCAAATAGACTCTAAGGGCTTTGCAGTAATCGGTGGTGTGGCTAGTATATTGGTTGCGTTTTTAGCTTTGCTTGTTCCTAATGTTAAGAATAAATTGGGTTTTAAAAAGGGAATAACTTATACCCAAACTATTGCTGTACTTGCATTGATTGCTTTGGCCACTACTGAGTTTTTTGCAAGTTATTGGTGGGCTTTACCAGTGGCTGTTTTGTGCTTTTGGGTGCGTACTCCACTTATGAATATGGCAGCACCTATGACATCTGAGCTTACTATGAATTATGTAGGAAAGAAAAACCAAGAAATGCTGAGTGCAATTATGGCGGCAATCTGGAGTGGAAGTTGGTTTTTTAGCTCCCAAATATTCAGGCACTTAAAAGCTGAGGGGTTACCTTATGCCTATATTTTTTATATCACGGCTGTATTGTATGGTTTTGGGGTGTTTATGTACTACCTCTTGGTGTTGGATTATGAAAGGAGGAAGTAATTGGCCTTTATTTGTCTTTACTCATAATCCTAAGATCCCTTGTGAAAAAGAAAGCCAGACAATTGTCTGGCTTTTTTTTATTTCAATATTTAAGTTTACTAGATTATCATTCCAGCAGCAACTGTTTCGTTTGTTGCTTCATCTACCAAGATAATACTTCCAGTATTTCTATTTCTTCTATAGCTATCAAAGAATAAAGGTTTAGTAGTACGGATAGTAACCCTACCAATATCATTCAAGCCAATTTCTCTATCTTCTTCATTTCTATGTAAAGTGTTGACATCCATTTTGTACTTCACCTCTTTAATGATACATCTGGCAGTTTGAGAAGTATGCCTGATAGTATATTTGCCTCTTGGAATCATTTTCTTTTCATTCATCCAGCAAATCATAACATCAATATCTTGTTCAATAGTTGGTTTATTATTTTCTCTCACCAACATATCGCCTCTACTGATGTCAATATCATCTTCCAAAGTCATGCAAACTGACATGGGAGAAAAAGCTTCTTCAACCTCTCCATCAAAGGTGTCAATTGATTTAATTCTTGAAGTAAATCCTGAAGGAAGTATAGTTACATCATCTCCAGGTTTAAAAACTCCACCTTCAATTCTCCCAGCATATCCTCTGTAATCTGGATGTTCAGTAGATTGTGGTCTAACAACATATTGCACAGGAAATCTGCAGTCAACATGATTTTGGTCCGAACCAATATGAATATTTTCTAAAAGATGCATTAAAGTAGAACCTTCATACCAATTCATATTTTCAGATCGATCAACAACATTATCCCCGTTAAGTGCAGAAATTGGAATAAAGTGCACATCTTTAATTTCTAATTTTGAAGAGAAATTCTCAAAATCAGCTTTAATTTTGTCATATGCTTCTTGACTATGTTCAACTAAATCCATTTTATTAATACAAACTGCAATATGTGGTATTTGTAAAAGGGATGCAATAAATGCATGTCTTTTAGTTTGTTCAATCACTCCATGTCTGGCATCTACTAAAAGTAATGCTAAGTTTGCTGTTGATGCTCCTGTAACCATATTTCTTGTGTACTGAATATGTCCTGGAGTATCTGCAATAATGAATTTTCTTTTTGGAGTTGCAAAGTATCTGTAGGCAACATCAATAGTAATCCCTTGCTCTCTTTCTGATCTTAATCCATCAGTTAATAGCGCAAGGTTAACACCTTCTTCACCTCTTTGCTTACTTGTTTCTTCAAGTAATTCCATCTGATCTTCAAAGATTGCTTTACTATCGTAAAGTAACCTTCCAATCAAAGTACTTTTACCATCATCTACACTTCCTGCAGTTGTGAAGCGTAAGAGCTCCATATCTAAATATCCTTTCGTTTCGCTCATAATTTTTGTTTTTAAAAGTACCCTTCTTTTTTTCTGTCTTCCATGGCTGCTTCCGATCTTTTGTCATCTGCTCTACCACCTCTTTCAGTAACTCTTGTTGATGCAACTTCTTCAATAATTTCTTCTAAAGACCCGGCATCTGATTCTGCAACACCAGTACAAGTCATATCTCCAATAGTTCTACATCTAATAGTTCTTTCTTCCCATTGCTCACTATCTTTTAGTTGGATGTAATCACATTTTCCAAGTAGTACTCCATTTCTGTTTACTACTTCTCTTTTATGAGAGAAGTATAATGACGGCAATTCAATTTTTTCGTGTAAAATATATTGCCAAACATCCATTTCAGTCCAGTTAGAAATTGGAAATATTCTGAAGTGCTCCCCCATTTTCTTTCTTCCGTTAAAAAGATTCCAGAGTTCAGGTCTTTGATTTTTTGGGTTCCATTGTCCAAACTCATCTCTGTGAGAAAAGAATCTTTCTTTAGCTCTTGCTTTTTCTTCATCTCTTCTAGCCCCACCCATTGCGCAATCGTACTTTCCTTCTTCCAATCCTTCCAAAAGAGTAACAGTTTGCAATCCATTTCTTGATGCATTGATTCCTGTTTCTTCAACAGCTGTTCCATTATCAATTGAATCTTGAACATACTTCACGATAAGAGTTTCTCTTGTTTCTACCATTAATCTATCTCTAAATTCAATAGTTTCAGGGAAGTTGTGTCCTGTATCAACATGCATTAAAGGGAATGGCACTTTTCCAGGATGAAATGCCTTTCTGGCAAGGTGGAACATAATAATAGAATCTTTCCCTCCAGAGAATAACATTACAGGTTTTTCAAACTGTGCTGCCACTTCCCTTATGATGAAAATCGCTTCCGATTCTAGTTCCTTTAAGTGTGTTAAATTGTACGAACCCATTTTTACTTGTTTTTTATTATCGGTAAAATATACTCCAAAACTTTCTGTACCGATTCATCTATTGAAAGTTCTGATGTGTTTATTTCTATTTTAGGATTTTCAGGAGCTTCAAATGGAGCGCTTATTCCTGTAAAATCTTTTATTTCTCCTTTTCTTGCTTTTTTGTACAGCCCTTTAGTATCTCTTTTTTCACAAGTTTCTACTGATGCATTGATATATACTTCAATAAAATTTTCTGCTCCAATTATATTTTCTGCAATCTTTCGGATTTCAATTGTTGGGCTTACAAAACAGTTTAAAGTTACTACTCCACAATTCAGAAAAAGTTTTGATACTTCAGCAATTCTTCTAATATTTTCTATTCTATCTTCTGGTGAAAAAGATAAGTTATTGCTAATTCCTACTCTGATATTGTCTCCATCTAAAAGTTGATTTAATATCCCTTGAGAATGTAAATGTCTTTCCACTCCTTTAGCTACAGTTGTTTTCCCAGAACCAGAAAGTCCAGTCATCCAAACAACTTTTGATTTTTGATTTAATAACTCTTCTTTTTCTTTTCTCTGAAGAATATCATCAAAAATGGTAAATATATTTCCTTTTTCTTCTTTCATTTTAGGCTTGCAAATGTAATAAATTATATTGATTTGAAAAACAACAATTTATCTGATAAATTGCTTAAATTTGGCTTCTATAAAAACGAATAGTATTGTTGTGAAAATTGAAGAGTATTTAGATTCCACTTATTTAAAATTACCAGAAGAAGCTGGTATTTCTATTGAAGAAGCGGAGGTTGTAATTAATAAAATTATTGAAGAAGGAATTGCTTCAAATTTTGCTTGTGTTATGATTCGACCAAATTTTGTTTCTAAAGCAGTTGAAATGATTCAAACTTCAAAATCAAAGCTTAAAGTTGGGACTGTAATAGATTTTCCGTTTGGTAATAGTAGTACAGAAAAGAAAATAGAGGAAGCTGAAGAAGCAATAAGTAATGGCGCATATGATATTGATTTCGTTTGTGATTACAATTCATTTAAAAGAGGAAGTTTTGTAAAGTTTGATGCTGATATTATTGAGGGAACTAAAATCTGTGTTGAAAATAAGAAAATTACAAAGTGGATTATAGAAACTGGAGCATTGTCAAAAGATGAAATTAGAAATATTTCTAAAAGAATTACAAAATTGATTCAATCTCATTTTCCAACATTTGTAAAGAATGTCTACATCAAAACTTCCACAGGATATTATGGTGGTTATGGAGCTACTTTAAAGGATGTGAAAGTTATTAAATCAGTTTCAGGAAATTTAAAAATTAAAGCATCTGGTGGAATATCAAATTTAAAAGATGCTTTAGCTATGATTGAAGCTGGTGCAGATAGGATTGGGACTTCAAAAGCAGTAGATATATTTAACGAAAAGGAAAAACAAGTAAAATGAATTTTAAAGAATTATTAAAAATAGCAATTAATGCCTCAATTAAAGGAGGGCATGCTATAATGGAAGTGTATGCATCAGATTTTGCAGTTGAACATAAGGATGATAAATCTCCTTTAACTCTTGCAGATAAAAATTGTAATGATGTAATAGAAAGTTTTCTTCTTAAAACTGAAATCCCTATATTAAGTGAAGAAGGAGCTCAGATTTCTTTTGAAGAAAGAAAAAAATGGGAGTACTCTTGGTTGGTTGATCCTTTAGATGGTACAAAAGAATTTGTAAAAAGAAATGGGGAGTTCACTGTGAATATTGCTTTGATTCATAATGGAAATCCAATTATGGGTGTGATTTATGTCCCTGTTAAAGAAGAACTTTATTTTGCAATGGAAGGCCTTGGGTCTTATAAAATTAGTAGAGATGCTGTTATTTCTGATTTAGATGATTTAATTGAAAGGTCTAATAAGCTTCCGATTGATTATAAGCGAGAGAATTATGTTATTGTTGGTTCTCGCTCTCATATGTCAGAAGAAACAGAAGAGTTTTTTGATGAAAAGAAAAAAGAACACGGTAATGTTGAAGTTATGGCAGTTGGATCTTCTCTTAAATTATGTATGGTTGCTGAAGGAAAAGCAGACGCTTATCCAAGGTATGCTCCTACAATGGAGTGGGACACGGGTGCGGGAGATGCAATTTGTAGAATGGCAGGATTTCAAGTTCTTCAATATAATACTGATATCCCAGTTGAATACAATAAAGAGAATTTATTGAATCCTTGGTTTTTGGTAAAGTAAACCAATGAAAACTAAGATAAAAAAAGCATTAAAAGATAAAAACTTCTCAGAATTAGTAAAAGGAGGAGGAGTGTCAATTTTCTTAAGGTTTGGAGGGTTAGCAGTAGGTTATCTTCTTACACTAGTAATCGCTAATTTATTTGGAGCTAAAGGGCTAGGAGATTATGTTTTAGCTATTACTGTTTTAAGATTATTTACTCTTCTTGCAAAATTAGGATTAGATACAACCTCCATTCGTTTTATAGCTTCTTTTGCTTTACAAGAAAAATGGACAAGTATATTTTATTTCAGAAAACAAGTTGTTCCTATTTTGTCTTTTACATCAATTGTAGCTTCTTTAATGATGTATTTTTTATCAGAGCTAATTGCAGATTTAATAAATACAAATGTAAGATATATTCAGTTGAATGCATTTTTTGTAATGCCAATGGCATTTTTCATGTTGCATTATCAGAGTTTAAGAGGATTGAAAAGAATAGCGGAATTCTCCTTTTTTTATAGAATGTCGCAATCGCTTTTTTCTGTAATTGCCATTGTAATAATTTACCAATTTACCACAGATGCGGAGGTTCCAGTATATGCTTATTTAGTTAGTGTTTCTATAGTTGCCTTTTTATCCTTTTTATCTTTTAGATATTGGATTAAAAACAAATCAGAAGGTAGGCAAAGTGCTGACAAAGAAGTCAGAAGTTATTCCGAAATATTGAAAATCTCTATTCCATTAATGTTTGCGCAATCAGTGCAGTTTATTATAGCTTGGACTGATAAACTTATGTTGGGTAATATGACAACTTCAGAAGATGTAGGGATTTATCACACTGCCTTTAAACTTTCAATGTTTGCGGCTGTTTCACTGATGTCAATAAACAGTATTGCTTCCCCAAAATTTGCCGAAATTTTTGGTAAGAATGATATGGAAGGCCTGAAAAAAGTAGTACATCAATCCACTAAAATAATTTTTTGGACCTCTGTACCGCTTGTTGTAATTTTCTTTATTTTTCCTGAATTCTTATTAGGATTGTTCGGGGAGGAATTTAAAATTGGGGTAACTGCATTTATATTCTTATCTTGCGGAAGATTAATAAGTTCCTTTTCAGGTTCTGTTGGAAATATATTACAAATGACAGGAAATCAGAATATTTATGCTAAAATATTGTTTGTTGGAGCAATACTAAATGTCACTCTAAATTTAATTCTTATACCAGATACAAGCCCTTTAGCTGTATTTAATATTGTTGGAATTAATGGAGCTGCTTTTGCATCTATGTCAAGTTTAATTGTTTGGAACGTAGGTATGGTTTTTGTCGTTAAAAAGAAGTTCGGATTTTATACATTTTACATACCATTTATTAAAAGATGAAAAATAAATTACCAAATTTTCTGATTGTAGGGGCTGCAAAAAGCGGAACTTCTTCTTTGCATAATTATCTAAATCAGCACTCAGAAGTGTTTATGCCGTCATATAATTTTGAAGGAATGAAAGTTAAGGAGCCTAGATTTTTAATTAAAGATTTAGTAAAACATAGGCTGCATAATGGAGTATGGACTTGGGAGGAATATAAGAGTCTTTTTGGTGACGTAATAGATGAAAAGGCAATTGGTGAGTCTACTGTTTTATATCTTTATTATTATAAAGATGCGATCAAAAATATAAAGGAGAAATTAGGAAATGATGTAAAGATAATTATCATGTTAAGAAATCCTGCTGACAGAGCGTACTCTGCATTTCAACATGTTTCCAGAGGATTTAAAGAACAAAATTCATTTGAAAAATCATTAGAAATGGAAAATGGTAGACTTGAAAAAGATGGAAATTTAACCCCTATGGTTATGTATAAAGACATGGGGCTGTATCATGAAATGGTAAAGTCCTATAAAGAAAATTTTTCAAATGTTCACGTTATTATTTATGATGATTTTAGGGATGATACTGAAAATGAAATGAAAAAAATATATCAGTTTTTGGGAATTTCAGAAAATGCAGATATCGATTATGTAACAAGACATAATATTGGAGGGAAAAGATGGAAAAATGATAAGTTGAAACATATTTTCATGAGAGAAAATCCAATTAAATCTATCTTTAAAAAAATTATCCCAAAAGGGTTAAGAAGAGGACTAAGAAATAATCTTGTAACAGCATCTACAAATAAAGTAACCCCAATGAAGGATCATACAAGAATCATGTTAAATGATTTTTTTAGAGAGGATGTAAAGCAATTATCAACTTTATTAAATAGAGATTTAACGAATTGGACAAAATAATGGGGAAACCAAATCTGTTTATAGTAGGAGCTGCAAAAAGTGGAACAACTTCACTTCATAATTATCTAAATCAACATCCTGATATTTTTATGTGCAATCCGAAAGAGCCTCATTTTTTAATAAATAAGGAAATTGGAGTTGATAGAATTCCTGTTGGTGTTACTGAAAAATCAGAATATGAAGATTTATTTTTTGAAGGGGGAGATAAAAAATATAGAGGAGAATCTTCCGTCATGTATTTGATGTATCCTGAAATTGTAATTCCTAAGATTAAAAACAATTACTTAGAAAACACTAAGATAATTATCATGTTAAGAAATCCTGTAGAAAGAGCGTATTCTGGTTTCCATCATGTAAAAAGATATAATGTAAAAGAGAAAATTCAAGATTTTACAGAAGCTTGGAAATTGTCAGAAGAACGATACTTTAATCAGAATGATATGACGCCCGCTTCAAGATATCAAGAATTAGGATTGTACTATAATCAGGTAAAATCGTATTTAAATGAATTTAAAGATAATCTGCATATAATTATTTATGATGATTATAAATCTGATTTCAAATCAGAGATGAATAAAGCATTTGATTTCTTAGAGGTTGAAAATATTGAAATAGATTCTGACAAAAGACATATGGCAGGAGGATGGCAATGGGAGAATGAAAAGATGAAAAGACTTATGATGAATAGGAATCCTCTAAAATCTGCAGTAAAAATGTTAATTCCATTTAAAGGATTAAGAAAATCTATAAGAAAAAGAATTCAGAAAAAAAACTCTGTAGAAGTAAAACAAATTACTGAAAAAGAAAGAATAATGTTGAAGGAGTTTTACAAAATTGATGTAAAGAAACTCTCAGACTTATTAAATAGAAATCTAAACTTCTGGGTAGAATGAGTTTGCCAAATTTTATGTGTTTAGGAGCTGCAAAGAGTGGAACAACTACTCTATACGATATCTTGCGTCAACATCCTGATGTATATATTCCTTCTTTTAAGGAACCTCACTTTTTTGATATCCCAGAAAATTATAAAAATGGAATTAACTGGTATGGAAAGAATTATTTTAAGAATGCAAATCAAAAAATAGTAGCTGACTTTACACCTTCTTATTTCTTTGATAAAGAAGCTCCAAAAAGAATTTTTGAAAGCTTAGGCAATAAAGTAAAATTTATTGTAATTCTTAGAAATCCTGTAGATAGAGCTTATTCCCATTATTTGCATTCCAAAAGAGATGATCATGAAGATTTAGAGTTCAAAGAAGCTCTAATGAATGAAAGTTCAAGGCTGAAGAAATATGAAGAAAATGGTGATTATCTAACTTATTTAAGGCAATCATATGTAAGTCAAGGATTATACTTTGATATGTTAGAAAGATATTTAGAATATTTTTCATTAGATAATTTTTTAATCATCCATTTTGAGGATGAATTTATAAAACATAGAGAAGAAACAATGATTAAAATTTTAAATTTTCTTGAAATTGAGAATTTTGATCTGAAAATAGATATTAAAAGTAATCCTGCAAGTCAAGAAAAATCAAAAACTTTAAAAAGGATAATGAAAAAGAGAGGGTGGTGGAGGATTCTTTTAAAGAAAATGATTCCTTCTTTAAAAATAAGACAGATTATTAAAAATAGAATACAGAGAGCAAATATTAGTACTTTTACACCTGAAAAGTTATCTATTATTCAAAGAAAAATGATGTATGATAATTACTTTAAAGAGGATATTATTGCTATTGAAGAGGTTATAGATAGAAAAATGTATTGGGATTTATGATATATACTGTTAAACAAAGAATGATTGATAATTTAATTGTATTTATGTTAATAATGAGTACAGGTGGATTGTTGTTTGTGTTTAATCGTAATGTTATGTCGGTTCTGTTCTTTGGAGTATTAATTTTTTCAATTTTATTTTTTGGTAATAAATTTAAAAAACCATTTGTTTATTCGTCAATTCTAATTCTAATTTCCATTATTTGTGTAGGTATAATTAATTTTATTTTCGCAATTACAGAACAGACTATAGAGAAATATTTATTTTATTTATTATCTGTTGCGTTATCCGTTTTAACTTTTTTTCACTTTAAGAATAATAGAAATATTAATCAATTTTTAAAAACACTTTACTTTGTTCTTAAGTTGATAGCATTTCATTCGGCATTAAACTTTATTTTTTACTTCTTTGTAAGTGATAATTTATCTACAATTACTTCCACTTTTCATGAATGCGAGACTTTTCTTAATTTATTCTTTTATACTACAGAAAGAGGCATTGTAAATCTTCAAGGTTTTGAGTTTTGCAGAAACCAAGGTTTGTTTTGGGAACCTGGTGTTTTACAAGTGTTTCTAAATATTTTATTCTTTTTGGAGGCGTTTGTAGTTAAAAAAAGCAAACTTTTCTTATTGTTTATTTCTTTTGTTATTTTAACGTCCTATTCAACTACAGGTTTAGCTATTTTATTAATTCAAGCTTTGGTTTATCTTACAGAAGAAAGAAAAAATAATAAACTAATCTTAGCTGTAATTGTTATATTGCTAGTGCCATTTTATTTTATTTTTAGTGTAAATATTGATAACAAAATACAAGGTGAAAAAAAGACTTCCTTTCAAAAAAGAATCTTTGACTTAACACAACCAGTTTTTATTGCTATTGAGAATCCATTGACTGGTATTGGTTTAGATGTTTTTCAATTTCAAAACATTAGAAAGGAATTTTATATTTCATCAAATTCATTTATAGAAATACCTTCAACAATAGAAGTGTCTGATAAAAGCAGCAGTAACTCTGTTATGTTTTTACTTGCTGGAACTGGATTTCCTACTACTTTACTTCTATTATATATGTTTTTTAAACAAAAAATAATAGAATATAAAAAGTGGTTATTTATGATAATATTATTTATCTCAGTAATGTCTGAACCTTTATTAATGCGTCCATTTTTTTTAATATTTATAATTTCAGGTTTTCATCAGATATTTTATAGAATAACATCACACAAACAAAACATAGCATGAAGAATATTTTAATTTCAGGAGGGGCAGGATTTATTGGATCTAATCTTACAAAAAAACTAGTATCTAAAGGTTATAATATCACTATTTTAGATAATCTATCAAAGCAAATCCATGGAAAAGATCAAAAATCAGAATTATATAATTCTATTAAAGAAATCTCTACATTTATTTTAGGAGACGTTTGTAATGAAGAAGATTGGAAAAAGTCTTTAAAAGGACAAGATGCTGTTATTCATTTAGCTGCAGAGACTGGAACAGGACAATCTATGTATGAGATTTCTAGATACAATGATGTAAACATTTTAGGAACATCTCATTTACTTGATTTCTTGGCTAATAATAAAAATTCTGTAAAGAAGTTGATAATTGCATCATCAAGGTCAATTTATGGGGAGGGTAAATATAAATGTGAGAATCATGGTGTAGTTTATCCTAATGACAGAATAGTATCTAATATGATGAAAGGAAAATTTGATCTATTCTGTGATGCTTGTGGAAGTGAATTAAATTTAATGCCAACAGATGAAAATTCAAAGATTCATCCTTCTTCAATTTATGGTATTACAAAACAGCAACAAGAGCAAATGACACTATTAATGGGGAAATCATTAGGGATCCCTGCTGTTGCACTCAGATATCAAAATGTATATGGTCCAGGGCAATCATTAAGCAATCCATATACTGGAATTCTTTCTATTTTCTCTACAAGAATTTTAAATGGGAATGATATTGATATTTATGAAGATGGTGAAGAGAGTAGGGATTTTGTATTTATTGATGATGTAGTAGAGGCTACAATACTTGCTTTAGAAAAAGAAGAAGCGAACCATCAGATATTTAATGTTGGATCTGGGGATACGACATCAGTAAGTCAAGTTGCGAATTCTTTAAAGAAGTTATATGATTCCAATGTAAATATTTCAATTGGCGGTAGTTTTAGATTAGGGGATATTAGACATAATTATGCAGATTTAAATAAGATAAAAAATCTTCTTGGATTTACGGCAAAATTTGATTTTCAAACAGGGATTTCAAGGTTTGCAGATTGGGTGAAAACTCAAGGGGTAAAAGAAGATAAGTATGAACAGTCTTTAAACGAACTCAAAAATAAAGGGTTGATAAAATGAGATTAATATTATTCTTTTTTTTATTTGGCTTAAACTCAATTGCACAGGAAGTAAGAGAGCATGTTTTAGGATTTGCTACTTCTAATACTTTTACCTACTGTGATGTTAATGACACACCATTTATTGATAAAGTAAAAGAGTTAAATCCAAAAGTCTTAAGATTTCCGGGTGGAGCTGTAGGGAATTTCTATCATTTTGGGGGAAAAGGGTATGGGTTTGATTTTGAAGAGATAGATAATTACCATTCAGGAAAATTCCCTAAAAGATCTAGAGGTCTCGAAAATTATAGAAGAAAAAAGAATCAAGAACATGACTATATTGAAGATTTTATTGTATTAGCAAAAGCTACAAATGCAAAAGCTATTTTAGTAGCTAATATGTTTGTTAATAATGATGATATATTGAAAATGATAGAAAAATTACATGAAAACGATATTGATGTAATTGGTGTTGAGTTAGGCACAGAGCTCTCAAACAGAAGTTATTATAAAAAAGGGTATACAATTGATGATTATTTGTTCTCATCAAAAATAATTTCTTCTAAAGTGAAATTGCAATACCCAGATATAAAAACGGCTATTGTTGCAGCGCCATTAGGAAAAAGAATTGGACATAGACATAATGTTTGGAATAGTAAATTAGCAGCTGAAGATTTCTATGATGCTATTGTTATTCATTCCTATTCAAAGGTTATTAAAGGGGATGATGAGTACGGACAAATGATTTCAGAAGAAAATGAAGGAGGGAAACAGAAGGCTTTTGAGTTATATAAAGATAGAGCATTAAAGTATCTAGAAGATGATTACCCAAGAGAAGTGCAGGAATATGTAAATATTTTTGATAAACCAATTTGGGTCACAGAATGGAATTTGCAGATGTCAAAAACAACAGCTAATACATTGTTTCAATCCCTATTTGTTTCGCAATATGTGTTGGAGGTATTAAGTAATCCTGAATTAGCAGCAATTGAGTTGACTACTTACCATAATTTGGGTGGTAGAGATTTTACTGGCTCAATTTTTAGAAATGAAAAAGATAAAATCCATATTCAGAGTACGTATTATCCTTTTTTCATGTTAGGGAAAATATTTGAAAATGATGTTGTAAGAATAGAGAGGATAAAGAATAAAGAGCTATTTGAGTATCAATGTTTTGATATAGTGAATAATCAAATTTTAAACTATAAGATTGATTGGAAATTTAAAGTTATTATTTGTGATGATTTTTCTGAGAAAGGTTCAGTTGCATCAATAAAGTATGAGAGCCCCAATTTATTTGATAAAGCTGATGTTAAGGGGCAGTTGCAATTAGAGTTTATTATTAATTAATGAGTAAAGCAAAACAAATATTTATTGTAGGTAGTAGTAGAAGTGGTACTACTATGATGGGACGTATTTTAGGTAATCATTCTGATGTTTTTACTTTTAAAGAGTTGCATTTTTTTGGGACTATTTGGACAAATAATAGCGACAAAAAATTAAACAGAACAGAACAAGTACATTTACTCTCTAGATTATTTTGCATACAAGAGAGAGGGATATTTAATCAAAATAATTTTATAGAATTTAAAGGAAAATCAGAGAAAATTTTAGCAGAAGATATTTCTTCTCCTTTAAAGATTTATGAGTTATTTTTAGAAACAATATCAAAAGAAAATGGCAGTTCAATTTCTTGTGAACAAACACCTAAAAACCTATATTATTTAGAGGAAATTTTGGATTTCTTTCCTGATGCAAAAGTTATAAATTTGGTAAGAGACCAAAGAGATGTTTTACTTTCGCAAAAGAACAAATGGAAAAGAAGATTTCTTGGTGCTAAATCAATACCTATGATAGAAGCTATTCGCTCATTTGTTAATTATCATCCAATATTAACGGCTAAGGTTTGGAATTCTTCATTATATCAGACCTCTAAATTTAGAAGTAATTCTAGAGTGAAAATTGTAAAGTTTGAAGATTTGTTAGTTGATTCAAGAATTCAAGTGCATGAGATTTGTAAATTTTTAGAAATTGATTTTCAAGAAAATATGTTGAAAGTTCCGGTTATTGGTTCTTCAACAGAGAATGATTCAAAATCTGAATTAGTTATTGATAGCTCCAAAATTAGTAAATGGAAGAAGGGCGGATTGACAAGCTCTGAAATTTATTTGTCTCAAAATTTATCTTCTAATATGATGGATGAATTTGGATACGAGAAGGAAACTTTCACTTTCCCTCCAATTATGGTAGTTTTGCATTTCATCTCCTTCCCATTCAAATTAGGCTTAGCTTTTGTTTTGAATTATCATAGAATCGGGAATGTGGTTGAGGTTATTAAAAAAAGGGTTTTTTAAATGAAAGTAGATTTTTTTATAGTTGGAGCTCCAAAAGCAGGAACAACATCTTTGTACCATTATCTTAACGAGCATCTTGAAGTTGAGATGAGCTCCCAAAAAGAGCCTGATTATTTTTCTGATGATGCTTTGCAGGAGCAAGGAATGTATTATGGTAAAAATAGAATTGATACTTTAGATAAGTACAATAACCTATTTGTAAACCCTCAAGCTAAATTAAGAGGAGAAGGGAGTGTTTCTTATTTCTTTTATTATGATGTGCCTAATAAGATTAAGAAATATAATCCTGATTCTAAAATTATTATAATGCTTAGAAATCCAATAGACAGAGCATTTTCACATTATTTAATGGATTATAGATTAGGTTTAGTTTCCGAAAGTTTTGAGGATATTGTAAAGAAAAAATCTAATCATAAATATGCAAATTTATTTTACCAACAATACATTCAAGTAGGGGAGTATGCCAATCAGTTAAAAAGGTATTTGAATGTGTTTAATCGTGAGAGTATTTTGCTGATTGATTATGAAGATTTTAAAAAAGATGTAGCGGAGGTTGTAAATAAGACTTATTTGTTTTTAGGGGTTAATGATGATTTTCAGCCAAACTTAAACAAGAAGCATAATACATATTCAATGCCTAAAAATAGAATTATCAGATATATTTATTCTTTTGTTCCTTTGCGGAATCTGTTAACTTCAATTTTTCCGAAAGAAATGATTAAAAGTACTCGTAATTTTCTGTTTAAAAGTGATAAGAAACCAATAATGCAAGTTGAAACAAGACATTTTTTGAAAAAGCATTTTGAGAAAGATGTGAATGAGCTGAGTGAGTTGTTGAATAAAGATTATACAAAATGGATAAAGTAGGATTAGTAACTATTACATATAATTCTGCTGATGTTTTACAACCATTTTTGGATAGTGTGTGGAATCAAACGCATGTAAATTTAACGCTTTATGTAGTTGATAATTTATCAACTGATACAACTTTAGATATCTTAAGAAATGATAAAGACTCTAGATTAGTTGTTTCGAAAAATGAAACAAATTTTGGTGTTGCAAAAGCAAATAATCAAGGAATTAAAAAGGCTATTGATGATGGATGTAATCAAATTCTAATTATTAATAATGATGTAGAATTTGAGACAACTTTAATTGAAAAACTTTTAAAAGTACAAGAAGATAAATGTTGTAGTTTGGTAAGTCCTAAAATGATGTATTTTGATAATCCTAATCATATTTGGTATGCTGGGAGCTGGTTTGATAAAAGTAAAGGGTATTTGCCTTTACATAGAGGAATGGGTGAATTGGATAAGGGAAAATATGATGAGACTGTTGAGGTAGAGTATGCTCCAACTTGCTGTTTATTAGCCAAAAAAGAAGTATTTAAAGATGTTGGCCTAATGAATGAAAAGTATTTTGTCTATTTTGACGATACAGATTTCTCTTACAGAGTTTGGAAGAATAGTCGACATAAAATGTTTTATTATCCTGATGTAGAATTTTATCATAAAGTTGGAAGTTTAACAAAATCATTTGACAAGCAAAAAGAAAGAACCTATAGAGGTGATTTCTTTATAAAACAGAATACAAGAAACCATGTGTATTTTTTAAAACAAATAGGAGGTGTTTTTTCATTTTTCTTTATTTTTTGGTTGTTTTTTAAAAACAATATTAAATTTGTGATTAATTCTCAAATCAGGAAAAATCTCTCTACTTGGTGGTTAATTAATAAATCTTATTTTGAAGGTATTTTAATGAAATAATGAAAAGAAAAGTAGCGATTATTGATACTCTTGGAGCTCATGGAGGTTCTTTCCATTTTTATACTTTTGGACAGTGTATCGGATTGTCTAATGCTGGAGTTCAGCTTAGTTTGTATGCTAATAATGAGACTGAAAATCCTCATATAAAAGGAGTTAATTTCTATTCCTTTTATAATAATTTGTTTTCCTCTAAGTATAAATGGATAAGTGGTTTAAGGTGGGTAGTTGGAACTTTAAAGTCTGTACTTCACGCAAGGCTGCAAGGTATCTCAGTTTTCCATTTCCATATTTTTTATACAAATATTTTGATATTGTTTAATCTTTTTTTAGTTAAGCTTCTTTTTGGTAAAGTTGTACTTACAGTTCATGATGTTACTTCATTTGCTGATGAAAACGAATCAACAATTATTTCAAAGTTTATTTATAATTTAACTGATATAGTATTAACTCATAATGCATTTAGTAAAAATGAGATAATTAAAGTAACTTCTATATCATCTAGCAACATTTACATTATTCCGCATGGAAATTACACTCCATTTATTTCTATTCAGAATGATAAAAGTAATTCAAAAGAAAAATTAAATTTACCAAAGGATAAGACAATATTGCTCTTTTTTGGTATGATTAAAAAAGTAAAAGGCCTTGAAATACTTTTAGAAGCATTTAAAAAAGTTGTAGATACAAATTCTGATATTGTATTGCTTATTGCTGGAAAGCCTTGGGAGAATGACTTTGCTGAATATCAAAAGATAATAGATAGAAATAATCTCTCTAAACATATTATTCTTCATACTAAGTTTATACCCCATGAGGATGTTGAGCATTATTATTGCGCATCAGATTTAGTTGTGTTGCCTTATAAAAAGATTTATCAAAGTGGAGTTTTAATGATGACTCTTAGTTATGAAAGGCCGGCTATTGTATCTAATTTACCTCCTTTAATGGAGGTGATTTCTGATAATGAAAATGGGTTTTTATTTGAGGCAGAAAATTCAAATGATTTATCTGATAAATTAATTGAGATTTTGGCTGATAAAAAGAATTTAGAAATAGTTAGAAAGAAAGGAACAGAATTAATAAATACAAAATACGGATGGGATGAAATAGGCAGACTTACAAAGTTAGCATATGAAACTCTTTAATTTTGTATTTTTACCAAAATCATAAATATGAAAAGTAGAATTAAAAGCAGTATTAAAAGTTCTGTAGAAAATCACATTAGAGTTTTGAATGATTCTAATCTTCAAATTAATATTGAAAGAATTGTAACTAATAGTATTGAGGCTTTTAAGAATGATAAAAAGATGTTTTTCTGCGGGAATGGTGGGAGTGCTTCTGATGCTCAGCACATTGCGTCTGAACTTAGTGGTAGGTTTTATAAGGATAGACCTCCTTTATATGCAGAAGCCTTGCATGTAAACTCGTCATACATGACTGCTGTTGCTAATGATTATGGTTATGAGGAAACTTATGCGCGAATGGTTGAAGCATCTGGAAGAAAAGGAGATGTTTTAGTTGGAATTTCTACTTCTGGGAATTCTCCAAATGTAGTTAAAGCTATGCTGAATGCTAAAGAAATTGGAATGTTAACAGTTGGTTTTACAGGAAGTAAAGGAGGAAAAATGAAAGAGATTTGCGATATAATGATACAAGTTCCTTCTGATGACACACCTAGAATTCAAGAAGTTCATATTTTAGTTGGGCATATTATTTGTCAGCTTATAGAAGAAGAAATGTTTCCTAATGCATAGTTTAGACACCCTTTTTTTGGATAGAGATGGTGTTATAAATGTAAAACTAGAAGCAAGATATGTTCGTAATTCTAATGAATTTGAATTTATGCAAGGAGCATTAGTTGCTATCTCAAAACTTTCGAAACTATTTAAAAGGATTTTAATTGTCACAAATCAACAGGGAATAGGTAAGGGTATAATGACAGAAGATGATTTGAATTTATTGCATAGTTTTATGACTTCCGAAATTGGAAAATTAAATGGAAAAATTGACAAAATATATTTTTGTCCACATTTAGATACTGAAAATTGCAATTGCAGAAAGCCAAATCCGGGAATGATTAATCAGGCAATTGCTGATTTTCCTGATATAGATTGTCAGAATTCTTATTTAATTGGGGATTCAGATTCTGATATTGAGGCTGGAAATCGCATGAATTTAAATACAGTAAAAGTAGATAATGAATACACTCTTGCTAAATGGACAGCTGAATTAATGTCTGTTATTGAATAAAATTCTTAGTTTTACAGGCAAAACAAGAAAAGTGCTCCCCCCAGATTATAATATTTTTTCTGAATTAGTAGCATCATTTTTGATTACTTATGTTGCCATCCCTAAAGTTATCTTTTTTGCTCAGCAATTTAGGTTAACTGATGTTGCAGGGAAAAGAGCAGTACATGAGGGAAGTACCCCTAGAGATGAAGTAAATGAGGAAGCAGAAATGCAAACTAATTTTATCAATTTTGGATTAGTCACCGATTTATCTAATCATTATTACGATTTTTAATGGCTTATATATTAGCAATTGAAACAACTACAAAAAATTGCTCAGTTGCACTTTTTGATGACGCAAAACAACTTGCACTAAAAGAACTAGTCTCGGAAGGATATTCACATGCCGAACATCTCACAATATTTATTGAGGAAGTTTTAAGTGAAGTAAAAATCTCCATTAATAATCTTAATGCTATTGCTTTAAGCATGGGGCCAGGGTCATATACTGGTTTAAGAATTGGAACATCTACTGCTAAAGGTTTGTGTTATTCTTTAGGCATTCCTTTAATTGCTATTTCTACTTTAAAAGCTATGGCTTTAGGTATTTCTAAACATTATGATTTTCCCTTGTATTGTCCAATGATAGATGCTAGAAGGATGGAGGTTTTTGCTGGAATGTATGATTCAGAAAATAATGAAATTAGAGAGGTAAATGCAGATGTAGTAGATGTAAATACTTATGCAGAATATTTAAAAAATGAAGTCCTATTTTTTGGTGATGGGGCAATAAAATGTGCAGATATCATTAGTAATGAAAATGCAAATTTTATTGAATACTATCCTTCAGCAAAAGACATTCGGACTTTAGCATTTCAAAAATATTCCAATAATGATTTTGAAGATGTTGCTTATTTTGAGCCTTTTTACCTTAAAGATTTTGTAGCAGGAAAGAAGAAAAGTTAATCTCTTCTTTTCCTTTTTGCAGCAGCATTAAATTTTCCTTTAAAGGAAGACCCTCCTCCACTGATTTCTCCACCAGAACTTCTTCTTGATGAACTTCCGCTATCTCTTCTTGATGATCCTCTAGAGTCAGAACTTCTTCCGTTTCTTCCTCCACTGCTTCTTTTTCTATCTCCTCTTCCTGAATATGAACCACCACTTCTTGGTCTTCTTCTCTCACCTCCTCTACTTGATTTTGTTCCAGGAGCTTGAGAAACTTCTACATTTACTCTATTCCCATTCCAATTTGCATCTATTAAGCCACTCATAATATCAGTTTCAAAATCAGTTGGAACTTCAAAGAATGAGAATTTTCCCATAATATCAATCTTACCGATAGGAATATTTCTGTTACGAGTGTACTCATTAATTAATCCAATTAAATTATGAGCTTGTAAATCTTTTTCTTGTCCTAAATTGATAAAAAATCTTGTATGTCCAGCTTCAGCATGCCCAGTTCTCTCTCCTCTCTTTCTATTACCTCTATCATTCCTATCATTTCTTCCTCTATCATTTCTATCATTCTTGTCGTTTCTGCTATTTCCAGTAACATTTAAATCTTGTGCATTTTTGTAAAATGCTAAGAATCTATTAAATTCTGTAGAAACAAAATGTTTGATAATTCCTTCTTTGTCAAGGTGTTCTAATTTCTCTTCAATTGACGGTAAGTATTTATCAATTTGATGATTTACGTCAGTAGCCACTACTTTGTCAATTAACTTCATTAATTGAATTTGACAAATTTCATCCCCATTCGGTAATTTTTTAAGAATCAAGTCCCGCTTAATCATTCTCTCGATTGATTTTAACTTTCTTCCCTCCCTGCTGTGTGCAATAATAATAGAAATACCTTTGTTTCCTGCTCTTCCAGTTCTTCCAGATCTATGAACATAAATTTCATTATCGTCAGGTAAGTTGTAGTTGATAACATGTGTTAATTCATTGATATCAATTCCTCTTGCAGCAACATCAGTAGCGACTAGTAATTGAATTTTCTTCTTTCTGAATTTCCCCATTACATTATCTCTTTGTGCTTGAGATAATTCTCCATGAATTGCATCAGCATTATATCCATCTTGCATTAATTTATCTGCAATGTCAGCTGTTTCTCTTCTTGTACGGCAAAATACAATTCCATAGATTTCAGGGTTTACATCACAAATTCTTCTTAATGCTTTATATCTATCTCTTGCTTGAACCATATAGTAATGGTGCTCAATATTTTTTGCTCCTTCATTTCTACTTGCAACCTCAATTGTTTTTGGGCTGTGCATGTAGTTTTTACTAAGTCTCATTACCTCTTTAGGCATAGTTGCTGAGAATAATAGTGTTTGTTTTTCTTCTGGTGTTTCAGCTAAAATTGTATCTAAATCATCTTTGAATCCCATGTTTAACATTTCATCAGCTTCATCTAAAACAACAAATTCAATATCCTGTAGTCTAAGAGCTTTTCTGTTGATTAAATCAATAACTCTACCAGGAGTACCAACAACAACTTGCGTTCCTGATTTTAATGATCTCATCTGAGGAACAATGCTCGCACCACCGTATACAGGGGTGATTTTTAATCCTTTAATATATTTAGCAAAAGTATCCATGTCTTTTGCAATTTGAAGGCAAAGCTCTCTTGTTGGGGCTAAGATAATTGCTTGAGGTAATTTTCTATCAACTTCAACTTTATGAAGAACTGGAAGTCCGAATGCAGCAGTTTTACCTGTACCAGTTTGAGCTAATGCTATAAGGTCAGTTTCATTTTCCAATAAATATGGAATTGATTCTTGTTGTATTGGTGTTGGTGTCTCAAAACCTAAATCAGCAATAGCTTTTTGTAAGTTTTTGTTCAGTCCTATTTCAGAAAATGTCATGCTTAAAATTTTTTGCAAAATTACTCTTATATAGGAGAATACTGTATTAAATATAAGATTTATACAAAATATAAGTTTTCAACCCCTTAAAAACTAGTTATATTTTTGTTTTTTAATCTACTACAAAGTGTATTTTTGCAACCTAAATAAATCAAAATGAGTACATATAAGTTTTCTGACAGACATATCGGCCCAAGAGCAATTGATATTACTGAGATGTTAAAAGTAGTAAATGCTTCATCTTTAAATCAATTAATTGATGAGACAATTCCCGAAAAAATTCATTTAGGAAGAGAAATGAATTTACCTGAAGCGTTATCTGAAAGTAGGTTTGTTGAGCATATGCAAGGAGTAGCTAAGAAGAATAAAAATTATCGTTCATATATTGGAATGGGATATTTTAATACGATACTTCCTGGAGTGATTCAAAGAAATATTTTGGAAAATCCAGGTTGGTATACGGCTTATACCCCTTATCAAGCAGAAATTGCACAAGGAAGATTAGAGGCCTTATTGAATTTTCAAACTATGGTTACTGATTTAACTGGGATGGAGATTGCAAATGCATCACTTCTAGATGAAGGAACTGCTGCTGCTGAGGCAATGGGAATGTTGTTGAGTAGTAGGAGTAGAGCTCAGAAAAAAGCAAATGTTGTAAAGTTCTTCATTTCAGAGTTGTGTTACCCACAAACTTTAGAAATTGTAAAAACTAGAGCAATCCCTTTTGGTATAGATTTAGTTATTGGCAATCATAATGAGGTGAAACTTGATGATTCATATTTTGGATGTTTATTGCAGTACCCTGAAAAATATGGTGAAGTAATTGATTATTCTGAATTTGTAAAATCAGCTAAAGAGCATGAAATAGGAGTAGTTGTTGCTGCTGATTTATTAAGTTTAAGTTTATTGACTCCTCCAGGAGAATGGGGTGCAGATGTTGTTGTCGGTACTTCTCAAAGGTTCGGTATCCCTATGGGTTATGGTGGGCCTCATGCTGCTTATTTTGCAACTTTTGAGAAATATAAAAGAAGTATTCCTGGACGAATTATTGGAGTTTCAGAAGATGTTGATGGAAATAGAGCATTAAGAATGGCACTGCAAACAAGGGAACAACATATTAAAAGAGAGAAAGCGACTTCAAATATTTGTACTGCACAGGTTCTTTTAGCGGTAATGGCTGGGATGTATGCTGTTTATCATGGAGAGGAAGGTTTGAGAGGAATGAGTAAAAAAATTCATTCGTTAACTGCTACTTTAGCTGAGGGTTTGACTCAGTTAAGTTATCATCAACTGAATGCAAACTATTTTGATACTTTAAAAATTGGGATTGGAAATGTCTCAATGGAAAATATCAAAACTTATGCTGAGGATGCAAAAATTAATTTGAATTATATTGATGATGAAACATTATCTATTAGTATTGATGAAAAAGATGATTTAGAAAACATAAATGATATTTTGGAAGTATTTGCAAAAAGTTGTAATCATTCTGATTCTGCTGATTTGATAAAAGAAGTATTGAGTGGTGATTATACTGAAGCAACTGCAAGAATTCCTGAAGCACTTTATAGAAAATCATCATTTATGCAGCATGAAGTGTTTAATAAGTATCATTCCGAAACAGAGATGATGCGCTACATGAAAAGTTTAGAGAATAAAGATTTGTCATTAACTCATTCAATGATTCCATTAGGGTCATGTACTATGAAGTTGAATGCTGCATCAGAATTATTTCCATTGAGCTGGTCAGAATTTGGAAATTTACATCCTTTTGCGCCCTCACACCAAGCTAGGGGGTACCATATTATGTTTCACGAACTAGAAGAAATGCTTTGTGAAATTACTGGATTTGACGCTATGAGTTTACAGCCAAATTCTGGTGCGCAAGGAGAGTATGCTGGGTTGATGGTTATTAGAGCTTATCATGAAAGTAGAGGTGATGAGAGTAGAAATATTTGCTTGATACCTTCTTCAGCACATGGTACAAATCCAGCATCAGCAGTTATGGCAGGAATGAAAGTTGTGGTGACTCAATGTGATAAAAATGGAAATATTGATGTTGAAGTTTTGAGAGAAAAGGTGGAAGAACATAAAGATAATTTATCTTGTTTGATGATTACTTACCCTTCTACTCATGGAGTCTATGAAGAGGAAATAATGGAGATTACAAAGATTATTCATGATAATGGAGGGCAAGTTTATATGGATGGTGCTAATATGAATGCACAGGTTGGAATTACAAACCCTGCAATTATTGGAGCAGATGTTTGTCATCTAAATTTACATAAAACTTTTGCAATCCCTCATGGTGGAGGTGGACCTGGAATGGGCCCGATTGGTGTTGTTAAGCATTTGAAACCATTTTTACCAAATCACCCTATAGTTAAGATGGGAGGAGAAAAAGGAATGTCAATTTCTTCAGCTCCTTGGGGTAGCGCTCTGGTATTGTCAATTTCTTATGCATATATTAAGATGCTTGGTACAAAAGGGTTGAAGTCTTCAACAGAGATAGCAATTTTAAATGCTAACTATATAAAAGAAGTGCTTTCTGAACATTTTGACATTTTATATACTAATGATAATGATAGAATAGCGCATGAGATGATTGTTGATTTCAGAATGTTTAAAGTAGATGGTATAGAAGTGGTTGATGTAGCAAAAAGGTTAATGGATTATGGTTTTCATGCACCTACAGTTTCATTTCCAGTTGCAGGAACTTTAATGATAGAGCCTACTGAGAGTGAAAGTAAGGCTGAGATTGACAGATTTTGTGAAGCTATGATTTCAATAAAATCAGAAATTGATGAGGTGGTAGATGGAAAAGTAAAAGTTGAAGAAAGTGTGTTGAAAAATGCACCTCATACTATTAATCTTGCAATAAATGATAAGTGGGACTTTGTGTATTCAAGACAAAAAGCTCTTTTTCCTTTAAGTTGGGTAAAAGAACATAAATTTTGGCCAAGTGTAAGGAGGGTTAATGATGCTTTTGGTGATAGAAACTTAATTTGTACGTGTGCTCCAATTTCTGATTATATTGAGTAGATAAGACTTTGATAATTTTAGTTTGCTAATTGCAATACTTGTCTTATATTTGCAGCATAAAAAATAATTAAAAAAACAAAAAAATGAAAAAAATTTTACTTTCTGTTTGTGCTTTAGTAATTGCAACTGTTGCTTTTGCACAGTCAAATTTGGTGAACATGCCAAATGACAATTTAACTAAAGGATATTCGACTATGTCAACTACTCCTAATTTTACGCCTTCAGTTTCAGTAGCAGCTCCGGCAACAATTTGGTCAGATGATTGTTCTTCTGCTTCTACTTGGGTATTTACAAATTCAAGCACATTGAATTTGGATTGGGCAATTGAAATGGACCCTAATGCTACTCCAGCTGGTGGAAGTTTAACTCCAATGGCATCTGCTTCAGCTGCTAATGGTTACATGATGATAAGTTCTGATGCCGATGGAGGTCCTGATGGAGATGGTACAACTATCTCTTGTGAGTTTACTAATGCAACTCCAATTGATTTAACTATGTACCCTAATGTGCAGTTAACATTCCAACATAATTTCAGATGGTGGAATGACACACGAGTTGTAAGAATATCTCCTGATAATGGTGTTACTTGGATTGAGATTGATGAAATTTCTAATGATAATAGTTATTCTTACCCAAATCAATCTTCTGATAATCCACATTTATCTACTTATGATATTTCTTCAGTTGCTGGTGGAATGTCAGAGGTTTTAGTTCAATTCTATTACAATGACAATGATATTTGGGCATGGTACTGGGCTGTTGATGATATTGCTATTTCAGAATTACCTGACAACTTAGTTGTTTCTTCTGAAGAAGTGATGGGTGGTTGGTGGATTGGCTACCAAACTATAGGTGGATTAGGTCAAGATTATACTTTTAACCCTATTTCTCAAGCCACTGCTAATCCTTATGCTTTTGAGGCGGTATTAAGAAACGGAGGGATAGGGACACAAGATGTTACTATGCATGTAGAAGTTACTGAAGATGCTACAGGTAGTAATGTTCTTTCTACCACTGCAAATGTTTTAACACTTGCTGCAGGCGAGCAGGATACTGTTGCTGCTAATTCAACTTTTACTCCCTCTGCTACTGGATTGTATACTGTGGAAATATATTCAGTTGCTGATTCAGCTGGTTTAGGTAACACGATAACTTATACTGATACTACAACTAAAATGTCATTTGTTACAGATTACCAATACGGAAAAGACTATGGCTCTGCTAATGGTTATTGGAGGTTAAATAGACCAACAGGTGGTTTTGAAGTTTCTTCTACTTACGATATCTTTGCTGATGAAGACTTATATTCTGTAGATGTTCATATTTCTGACTGGTCAATAGTTGGTTCTGTCATATACGCAACTTTATACGAAGAAGATGTTTCTGCAGGAGATCCAATCCCGTTAGATGTAACAGATGATTATACTATTACTGCAGCTGATTTAGGTGCGTGGGTTAACATCCCATTCCTTTCTGCCCAATCATTATTAGAAGGAACAGGATATAGGATTTCTGTTGGTGCAAATCAACACCCTACTGATACTGTCGGTATTGATATGTCAGGATTAGGAGAATATTCTTCACAAGGTATTTGGGATAATGAAAATGTTTTTGATGGAACAGCTGGTGCTCAATGGTGGACTATTTCTGACATTCCAATGTTAAGAATGAACTTTGACCCGTCAACTATTTCTGCAGTTACTGATGTTAAGCAAACAATCTTTAATGTTTATCCTAACCCATCAAATGGTGAGT
>Ga0233426_10000160_pt1 | contig 78236 bp, 68 predicted proteins | sample SI_118_April2016_6_FD_179875 | JGI IMG/M metagenome (GOLD analysis project Ga0233426, IMG submission 179875) | Seawater microbial communities from Saanich Inlet, British Columbia, Canada - SI_118_April2016_10_MG | ecosystem: Environmental > Aquatic > Marine > Inlet | place: Canada: British... | reverse complement strand
AAAAACAGCCTATGATCCTCATTCTCCGTATTCTGCATCTAAAGCGTCCTCTGATCATTTTGTGAGAGCCTTTGCAGACACTTATGGGTTGTCAACTGTTATCTCTAATTGCTCCAATAATTATGGTTCGTATCAGTTTCCAGAAAAACTAATTCCGTTATTTATCAATAATATCGTTAACAACAAACCCTTACCAGTCTATGGGAAAGGAGAAAATGTTAGAGATTGGTTGTTTGTAAATGATCATGCTAGAGCGATTGATGTTATATATCATAACGGAAAATTAGGGGAAACATATAATATTGGTGGCTTTAATGAATGGAAAAATATTGACTTGATAAAAGTGATAATTAAAACCGTAGATCGATTGCTCGGAAGAGAAGAAGGCACTTCTGATAAATTAATCACTTATGTTGCCGATAGGGCTGGCCATGATGTACGTTATGCAATAGACTCTACAAAACTAAAAAAAGAATTGGGTTGGGAACCTTCTCTACAATTTGAAGAAGGGATTGAGAAAACAGTAGCTTGGTATCTAGAAAATCAAGAATGGTTGAACAATGTAACCTCTGGAGATTATCAATCATATTATCAAAACATGTATAATAAATAATATGCATCAAGAAATTAAAAAAGAAATAGAATCTTTTGGATTCAACGTAGTTTTTCATGATTTTGAAAGACCTTGGGGAGGATTTTTAGTAATTGATGAAAGTCAAGCACAAGATTTTTCTGATAAATTTTTTGAAGGCATCGAACTAAGTACCTTAAAAATTGGAGGAAGATTGAGCCCGAAAATACTCATTGTAAAACCCAATGTTCGCTTGTCTTGGCAATACCATAATAGACGTGCTGAAATTTGGCAAGTATACAAAGGCACTATAGGAATCACTAGAAGTGATTCTGATGTAGAAAATGAGATGGAAGTTTATAACGAAGGAGATCAACTAGTTTTACAGCAAGGAGAAAGACACCGTTTAATTGGTTTAGACGAAACTTCAGTAGTAGCAGAAATTTGGCAACATACCGACGCTAACCATCACTCAGATGAAGACGATATCATTAGAGTTCAAGATGATTTCGGTAGATAAAAAAGAAAACAAGATGAGTAAGAGAAAAGGAATAATTGTGTCAGGATATTTTAATCCAATACATAAAGGACATATCGAGTATTTTAATAATGCCAAAGCCCTAGTTGATGAATTGTTTGTAATTGTAAATAACGATAATCAAAGAGTATTAAAAGGATCAAAAGAATTTCAACTTGAGCAAGAACGTATTTTTATTGTCTCTAATATAAAATCTGTAGACCATTGTATCTTGTCTATCGACCAAGATAGAACCGTCTGTAAAACTATTGAAAAGATTGTGCTAGACTTTGGTAAAGACTTCGACTTGAGTTTTGCCAATGGAGGTGATCAAAATAACAATACTATCCCGGAGAGACTCATTTGCGATAAAATGGGAATTACTTTAGTGGATAAATTAGGAGACAAGATTCAGTCAAGCAGCTGGCTCTTGAAAAATAGAAAATGAAAAAAATATTAGTCACAGGAGGTCTAGGTTATATTAGTTCCCATGTAGTTGTCGAATTACAGAAAAATGATTTTAAATGATTAAATTAGCACAAAAATTATATGTAATGAAAAGAATTTGTTTGCTTTTAATGTTATCTGTTATGAGTCTTGGATATGGACAAACCATTCAGCAAGTTTTAGAGGAAGCTAAAAAAAGAAATATAACAACGAAAGAGGGTGCTCTTCAATTTTTAAATGAAAACGGATATACCGAAGCTGAAGCAAGACAAATTGCACGAATTAAAGGGATCGACTTTGATACATATTTAGAATCCATAACAAATTCATCGGCAAGTGTCTTACAGTCAGAAAGCTTGGGTGCTGTAGTTACGGAGATTGAAGTAGCTGCAGACCCTTTTACAACAACTCAAACTGATGTTTTGCCAGAAAATTTTAAAAAAAATCCAGATATAGATTCTTATTTTGGATATTCAATTTTTAATAATAATCCTTTTGCCTCCAAAGAATATTTAACGGGGAATATAGACGAGGGATATTTAATAGCCCCGGGAGATGAGCTTAAATTAACTGTATTTGGTGATAATCAATTGGATTTAATCGTTAAAGTTGATTTGAACGGTAATATTCGTATTCCTGATATCGGTATATTTTTTGCTAGTGGGAGTAGTTTTGGAAAATTAAAAGAACGTCTTAAAATTTACCTTGGTCGTTATTTTTCAGGTTTATTAGCAAAACCTCAAAAAAGTTTTTTAGATGTGTCTCTAACTCAAATCCGCCCAGTTAAAGTGACTGTTCTGGGAGAAAGCAAAACTCCAGGTGCTCATCTTGTTTCTGGATTTGCGACAGTTCTAAATGCTCTATACGCAGCTGGAGGAATTAATTCTTCTGGGTCTCTCAGAGAGATAAAAATTTACAGAAATAATAAGTTAATTAACACGTTAGATCTTTATGATTATATTACAAAAGGAAATCTGGACCGTGACTTCAGGTTAACTAACAACGACATAATTTTCATTCCCAGTCGATTGTCTACTGTAAAACTCTTGGGAAAAGTGAAAAACAAGGGTTTTTATGAGCTAAAACCTAAAGAAACATTAAGTGATTTAATTAGGTTTTCGGGGAATCTACCCGCAGGAGCAGCAACTGATGCTGTAAATGTTAAAAGAATTACCCCTTTTTCTAGTAGAACTCAAGATCAGAAATACGACCAATACATTACCAGTATTAACTATGGAAACTTAATTAAAGAAAACAAAGACTTTATTTTAATCGATGGAGATGAAGTAACTTTCAAAAGTATTCTAGATGAGTTGAGAAATAAATTAGAAATTACGGGTAATGTTAATAAGCCTGGAATTTTCTCTACTGAGCAGTACAAAGATTTAAGATCATTGATTGTTAATGGGTCGAAAGGTATAAAATCAAATACTTATTTATCAAAAGTTGATATTTTTAGAGAAGATGAATCGGGCATTAAAGGCTTCAACACTTATGATTTAGCTTCAATTTTAAATGAAAGTGTTTATGTTAGTTTAAATGAAAAGGATATAATAAAAGTATACTCTTTAGACGAGGTTGAAGGAGAAAAAATTATAACTATCTCAGGGTTTCTTTCTAATGATGAATCTATGGCTAATTCTAAATCTGTTTCATGGAGAGAAGATCAATCTATTTATGATCTTATTTTTCAAAATACATTGCTTGAGGATCAGAAATATAAAACTAAACTTCTTTCGAGAGTTGATGTTAGAAGGTATGATAAGGAAACCGGGCTCTATCAAATCAATAAATATAATCTTGAAAATACAGACGTTTTAAAGAAATCATATTTATTACCGGATGATCAAATTGTATTGTTCTCACAAGCCGTTACCGATAATATTTCCAAAAAATTACGTGTGGGTGGTTTTGTGAATAATCCAGGTGTTTATACTTTATCTGAAAACATGTATGTTGAGGACGCAATTCTCTCAGCCGGTGGTTTTCAGAGATTTGCAGATCAAGATTATGTTATAGTTAATAGACAAAATTTCGTTTTAGAGACAGGTAATTTATCTGACAGAAAAATAGTTAAAGTTGATTTAGATTACTTAAAAGGTAAATCAAAAGCTCCAAAGAATCCTTACATTTTAAAAGACAATGACATTATTTCGGTTCAAAAACCTGGAGGTAAGGGTGAGTTAAAAACACTCGAAATTAAAGGTGCTGTAAATTATCCACGTTCAGTTGTTTTAGAAAAAGAACTCAATTCCTTTGAATCAGTCCTTAAACAAGTGGGCGGATTGAAATCAGACTCAAACTTATCATCATCTTATGTTATTAGAAATGGTAAAACCTTAGCTTATGACTTAAATAATAAAATATCAAAAGAAAAATCTATTTTCCAAGATGGTGATATAATAATAATATCTTCAAGTAATGGGGTTGTTAATACAGGAGGAGCTGTTGAAAATCCTAGTCAATTTATATGGGAACCTAACAAACGTGCAAAATATTACATCAGAAATTCTGGCGGAAAAATACCCAAAGTAGCTTCTAATAGTTTTGTTATTCTTTCGAATAGCAAAACTAAAAAAATCAATTTTTTCAGAAACCCAAAAGTTCAACCAAATTCCCAAATTGTAGTGAACAGAAAGGTGAAAGAAGAAAAGGTAAAAGGAAATGGTATAGATGACTTTCTGAAGGTTTTAGGAGTTATTACAAGTTCTTTAACAACAATTTTACTAGTTAATAATTTATAGTATGGAAGTCGATAATTATTCTAATCCTCAATCTGACGACGAAATTGATATTATTGCATTAATAAAAACCATTTGGAAGAAGCGTATTTGGATAATTAAGGGAACAGTAGTGTCAATGATCTTCGGGTTTTTTGTAGCCTTACTGACTCCGAACACCTATACTGCTACTTCTCTTTTTGTGCCAAACAGCTCTTCCAGTGGCGCTTCTAGTTCTGGTTTAAGCGGATTAGCATCCCTTGCGGGGATTAATTTAAATTCTGGTGGTGGCGGTGAGGTTTCTCCTTCGATTTATCCTAAAATCCTAGAAAGTGCAGAGTTCAAACAACAAATACTAAACATCAGTTTACCGCAAGAGGAAGATAAAATTACCTTCAAAGATTATTCATTGAATAGACCCAAGTCCCTCATTTCACTTTTAAAAAAATATACTATTGGTTTACCAGGACTGCTAATTAACTTATTCAAGAGTGCAGGGGTAGATAATGCACTTACTGCAACTACTGGGGATCAAGATTACATGAAAATTTCCGAAGAGGATCACGGATTGTTCAAAGGCTTAGATGAAATCATTAAGATTAACTTCAATGAAAAAGAGTATTACATAGAACTATCGGTAACACTCGAAGATCCTACTCTTAGTGCTTTTATTGCCGTTGAAGCTAAAAAATTATTACAAAAAGAAATCATTAAAATAAAAATTAAGCAATCAATAGAGTTACTAGAATATATTGAGGAACGTTATAATATTCAAAAACAGATCATGTATTCTACCCAGAATAATTTGGCTGATTTTAAGGATAGAAATGTTGCCATATCGAGCGCCTCATTCGAAAATAAACTAACGCGTTTAGAGCAAGAATATAGAAATGCAAACATAGTTTTTCAGGAAGTTGCTAAGCAAAGAGAGCAAATAAAACTTCAGGTTTCTCGGGACACACCCGTTTTTTCAGTAATAAAACCTGTAGTTGTTCCAAACGAAAAATCAGGCCCAAAAAGAGCTCTGATTTTAATTATTTGGACATTTCTGGGGTTTGTATTTACCTCTGGATATGTTCTCGTAGAAGAACCTTTGAAATCAATAATTAAAGAGATACGAGTTTAAATATTTTTTTTATTTGGTATTTCCTTGAACGACTAGAATCCTTTAATTGGCTGTATTTTTAATAAATAGAGCATGCAATTGTTGCAAGTCTTTATGAATTTCAGATAGGTCCGCTTCTTTCTTACTTCCAAATAGTTTATCGATTGGGGGTTTAAATTTTGCTTTCAAAATTGAACCTTTTTGAGGTATTTGAATTTATAATTCCTAGTTTTAAACAATTTTAATTGAATGTGGATTTCTACGGTTCATATTTAGCTGTAATTTTGATAATTTTTATGGAAATTAAATTTGGCAAGTTGCCATAAAAGAGAAATTCTGCAACGCAGAAGGTAGGTTCTTGTTTTCATGATGTAAAACAGAATTTGGGGACTGTCATCTCAAAGGCACTAAAAATTAATAGTTTATTAATAGAGTGAGCTCATTAAAGATGTTTTTTAAATCTCTTATCTTTGAGTAAATAAAAATTCATGGATTGCAAACTCATCTGTTCCGATATTGACGGAACTCTACTAGACGTAAATCGAAGCCTTTCAGTTGAAACTAAAAAAGCTGTTCAAAGAGTTAGTCCCCAGATTCCATTTCTTCTTATTTCATCGAGAATGCCAAAATCAATGCGTTTACTGCAAACCGAATTACGAGTAAGTAATTCACCTTTAATAGCCTACAATGGAGCATTAATACTTGATGGTTTTGGAAATGTGTTGCAGAGTATTAAGGTTCCATTTGAAACAACCAAACAAATTTGTACCCATTTTAAAGATAGTAGCCTCCACTTTAGTTTATACAATAACGAAGAATGGGTGGTTCCTGCACTTGATTTTTGGGCAAAAAGAGAACAAACTAATACAAGGGTAACCCCAGAAATAGCCCCCCTTGAAAAAACGCTACAGTCCTGGGAAGAAAAAAAGCAAGGAGCACATAAGATTATGGCTATGGGAGAACCCTCTGAGTTGGATCAAATTGAACAATTAATTTCAGAGTTTTTTTCTGATCAAATAAATGCCTATCGTTCTAAAGACACTTATTTAGAGATTTCTAATAATCAATTAGACAAAGCTTCTGCCTTATCTTTTTTACTATCATCAGAATATCCAGATCTAACCCTTGAAGATGTAATGGCATTTGGAGATAATTATAATGATAAGACTTTATTAGAGCAAGTTGGTCTTGGGGTTGCAGTAGCTAATGCAAAACCAGAAATATTAGCGGTAACACCTTTTCACACGCTTTCGAATCACGAGCATGGGGTAGCTGCTGCAATTAAACAATATTGCTAAGCTGTTTTAGGTTTTTTAGTTACTAAATAAACTCCAATAAACACGAATACAGTGGCAGTACATTTTATTAGATCTAACTGATCATTTCCAGTATAACTAGCAAATAGTATTCCCATTAGGGGTTGTAGGTACACAAATGCACCCACAGTGGTTGGAGTTAAAGTCCTCAAGGCATAAACATTAAATAAATAGGTGCAAAAGGTTGTTCCGACAACAACGAATGCCATCCGCCAAATAGCTTCGAAAGGGAGTGTTGTCCAGCTAACCTCAGTAATTTCAGTGAATGTAATGGGGAGATTTAAGAAAACTCCTCCCAGAAACATCCATTTCATAAGGGTAATGGTTGAGTACTTTTTGGTCAAAGGTTTTACTAGCACTAAATAGGTTCCGTAGCACATTGCATTTACAAACATCATGATGTTTCCTAGGGGAATATTAGGAGCGTTTAGCATTTCGTTATTCCCCTGAAGAATTAATAAAGCAGCTCCTCCAAAACCAATAAAAATTCCAGTTCCTCTTTTAATCGTTATTTTTTCTTTCAAGAAAATAGCCGAAAGAATCATAACCATGATTGGAGTTAAAGTAACAATAACAGAGCTGTTAATTGGGGTTGATAAACTAAGACCTTTAATGAACATGAGCATGTTGATGCACATTCCAAAAAGGGTAGCGATTCCAATTCTAAAAAAATCGGGACGGTCAATCTTCTCCGAAGGATAAAATAAACTTACCGACCAAAATAAGATCGTTGCACCAACAACTCTAAACATGACCAAGCCAAATGCACCAATATAATCAGGCATTATAACTTTAGCTATGGTGTGGTTTAGGCCGTAAATTGTGGTAGCACCAAAAGCGGCTAGCAGCGCGAGGATTCTTTTATCCATTAATTGCTTTTTTTGCAGCCTCGACAGTTGCAGCAGAATTCCCAACAAAAAGTTCTTTGTTGTAAATTAATACAGGTCGTTTTAAAAAAGAATAGTGTTCAAGAAGGAGGTTTTTCATTTCTTCTTCAGAAAGCTCACTAGCTTTTAATCCTCTTTTTCTTAATAATTGTGCTCTGCTATTAAAAAGTGCAGCGTAAGAATTTGTGTTTTTATATAATGCATCAAGTTGATCAGAGTCAAGTGGGTTTTCCTTGATATTAATCAAAGAAACTGTATCAGGTAGGTCTATGGTTTTTATGATTCTTTTACAAGTATCACAGGTCTTAAGGAAGAAAAAAGTATTCATAAGGGATGTTATTCAGACAAATAAAATCAATTTTTGTTAAATGCATTAAAAATATGGAGAAATACTTCTAATCCACTACCTTTGAACCCAATAATGACCCTAAAATTAATGGAAAAGAAATTACGTTTTAATTCAAAAACAATTCACGGAGGCCAACAACACGATCCAGCCTATGGAGCTGTAATGCCTCCAATATATCAAACCTCTACTTATGCGCAAACTACTCCAGGTGGACACAAAGGGTTTGAGTATAGTAGAACCCATAATCCAACACGTCAGGCTCTTGAAAAGTCTTTGGCGAGTATAGAAAACGGAACACATGGACTTGCTTTTGGATCTGGTTTAGCTGCTATCGATGCAGTTTTGAAATTATTACAACCGGGGGATGAAGTAATTTCTACAAATGACCTTTATGGAGGTTCGTATCGATTATTTACTAAGATATTTGAAGGCTTTGGAATTAAATTTCATTTTGTAGGAATGGATCATGTTCAGTCAGTTGAAGATGCAATTAATTCAAACACAAAACTGATCTGGGTAGAAACTCCAACGAATCCAATGATGAATGTAGTGGATATAAAAGCAGTTTCTGCAATTGCAAAAAAACATACAATACTTTTAGCAGTAGATAATACATTTGCTTCTCCATACCTACAGCAACCTCTTGATTTAGGTGCTGATATCGTAATGCACTCTGCTACCAAATATATTGGGGGTCATAGTGATGTTGTTTTAGGGGCATTGATAGTAAATGATGATGATCTTGCGGAGCGACTTTATTTCATTCAAAATGCTAGTGGTGCAGTTTGTGGTCCAATGGATAGTTTTTTAACCTTAAGAGGTATAAAAACACTGCATGTTCGTATGCAGCGACATTCTGAAAATGGTAGAAAAGTAGCGGAGTATTTAAATAATCACCCTAAAATAGAAAAGGTTTTTTGGCCTGGGTTTGAGTCTCATCCAAATCATCACATTGCAAAGGCACAGATGAAAGATTTTGGAGGAATGCTTTCTTTTATTCCAAAAGGCGCAGATTTTAAAGCTGCAATAAAAATTATTGAATCATTAGAAGTATTCACTCTAGCCGAATCATTAGGAGGTGTGGAAAGTTTAGCAGGTCACCCAGCAAGCATGACGCACGCATCTATTCCAAAAGAAGAACGTAAAAAAAGTGGAGTTGTAGATTCATTAATTCGTTTAAGCGTTGGAATTGAGGATGCTCAAGATTTAATTGACGATCTAGAGCAAGCAATAGGATAAACACTTTTCTGTATCTTTATACACTAACAATTGTTTATGGAACTTCCTAACGGAAAAAAAATATACTTTTCATCCGACAACCATTTGGGTGCTCCAAATGCTGAAAGCAGCATTACAAGAGAACGGATATTTATTTCTTGGCTTAATGATATTCAAAAAGACGTAGGGCAATTATTTTTGTTAGGTGATCTTTTCGATTTTTGGTTTGAGTATAAGACTGTAGTTCCAAAAGGATTTGTTCGAGTTCTTGGAAAGCTTGCAGAATTATCCGATCAGGGAGTAGAAATTCATTTTTTTGTAGGGAATCATGATCTATGGGTTCTCGATTATTTTGAGAAAGAACTTGGTTTTATTGTACATAAAGAACCGAAAGAGTTTACCATAAACGGCAAGAAGTTTTTTATTGGACATGGAGACGGCCTTGGTCCTAAAGACCTCGGTTTTAAAAGAATGAAAAAAGTTTTTACAGCCCCTGTTTTTCAGTGGCTATATCGCTGGATTCATCCCGATATCGGAATAAAAATAGGCCAGTATTTGTCTTTGAAAAATAAAATGATTTCTGGTGACGATGATATTGTTTTTCTTGGTGAAGAAAATGAATGGTTAGTACAATATTGTCATAAAAAACAAGCAGAGGAAAAACGAAATTTTTATGTTTTTGGACACCGTCATTTACCACTGGACATAGCAATTACCTCTGAAGCACGATATATAAATCTGGGCGATTGGATAACGCATTTTACCTATGCAGAGTTTGATGGAACAGATTTAGAATTAAAAACTTGGGACTCCTAAAAGAATGATAGAAAAGAAAAAACTTGTTTTTGAGAAAACAGTATTAATTGGAGTAATCACAGCAAGACAAGACCAAGAACAGGCTTTAGAGTATTTAGCTGAATTAGCTTTTCTAGCTCATACGGCTGGAGGAGAAGTAATAAAACAATACACTCAAAAAATGACGCTTCCCAATCCCAAAACATTTATTGGAAGCGGGAAACTGTTAGAAATCCAGCAGTTTGTAAAAGAAAATGAAGTTTCTACCCTTGTTTTTGATGATGAATTAACCCCTGCTCAGCAACGAAATATTGAGGAGGTAATGAAGTGTAAAATATTAGATCGAACTGGTTTAATTCTAGATATTTTTGCACAAAGGGCTCAAACAAGTTACGCAAGAAACCAAGTAGAGTTAGCACAGTACCAATATCTACTTCCAAGATTAAAAGGACTCTGGACGCATTTAGAACGTCAAAAAGGGGGGATTGGAATGCGTGGACCCGGAGAAACAGAGATAGAAACTGATCGGCGTATTGTTCGAGATAAAATTGCATTATTAAAAAAGAAATTACTCGTAATTGACAAACAAATGTCGACTCAAAGAGGGAATAGAGGAGCCTTAGTTCGAGTGGCATTGGTGGGTTATACTAATGTTGGAAAATCTACATTAATGAATGCAATCGCAAAGAGCGAAGTGTTTGCAGAAAATAAATTATTTGCAACTTTGGATACCACTGTTCGGAAAGTAGTAATAGGTAATTTACCCTTTCTTTTAAGTGATACGGTTGGGTTCATAAGAAAACTACCTACTCAATTGGTAGAATCTTTCAAAAGCACCCTAGATGAAGTTCAAGAAGCCGATTTTTTGCTTCATGTAGTTGACATTTCGCATGCTAATTTTGAAGAACATATTGAGTCTGTTAATCTAATACTGTCAGAAATAAAAAGTCAAGATAAACCAACCCTTATGGTTTTTAATAAAATTGACGCATACAAACCTCTTGTTATTGAATCTGATGATTTAGTTACCGAAAAAACTAAATTGCACAATACGATAGAAGAATGGGAGCAAACTTGGATGTCTAAAATGAATGGAAATGCACTTTTTATTTCAGCCACAAAAAAAGAAAACTTAGTTCATTTTAGAAAACAAGTCTATGCAGCAATTCGCGATATACACGTAACCCGTTTTCCATATAATAATTTCTTATACCCAGAGGGTCTGGAAGAATAAATAATCCCTACTTTTATTAAAAACCACCACATGAGAAATCTGTCCTACGTTTTACTTTTATTCTTAATAGTAGGTTGTGATTCCGAGAGCACCTCAGTTTCATATGAAGAACAAGTTAGTACTGCATTAAATCAGAATCCTGAACTAAATCCATTAGAATCTACTTCTTTATTTTATCAGGATCTCTCATACGGTTCTGCAGAGCGGAATTCATTTGATCTAATGGTTCCAAAAGATGGAAATGCAATCGGAATTGTTATTTTTTTCCATGGGGGTAGTTTTTTGTTTAATGACAAAACGGATGCTTACCAAGAACCATTTGCAGGTATTGTAAATAACCTGTTGAATGAAAATGTGGCTGTAGTAAATGCTAATTATAGTTTTTTAAACAGTCCAAATAGTATGGGTTTAACCACCTCACTTTCCGACGGTACCTTGTTGTTAAACCACATCCGATCGATTGCTTCCAGTCTTGATTTAAATGCAAATAAAATCGTATTGAGTGGTGCTTCGTCTGGAGCTGGAATTTCCTTGTGGAATGGACTTCAGGCATATCATAACCAAGGTGTAGTGGGCATTGTTGCACTTGCAACTCAAAGCTCTTATAATCTATATACTTGGGAAAACCTTTTTCCAAATTTAAGTATAGATCAAATAACTCAAAATAGTCAAGAATTTCAATTGCTTTTCAATTTGTTCTATGGCGGGCAATCACCTACACAAGCACAGTTAGACGCGGTGGACTTTATTGAATTTATGGATCCTACAGATCCAGAATTATATTTATACAATACCGCTGGAAACGAAGTTTTGCGAGAAGATGGTTCTGTTGATCTCGATATTTTGTACCACAGCATTCGTCATTCCGACGCACTTAGGGCTAAGGCCATCCAAGAAGGATTTACCACCAGTGGAGCCTTTCAAGAAACCCCAGAGGCTTTTGTGTTGCGTAAGTTGAGGTAGTTAACCAGCCACCCTTTCTGAAAGTAACAAATAAATAGGAAAGTGGTCGGAATTCCATTTAGTAGGTTTCCATTGATCTGAATTCTGTATGGGTGTCCTTTATATATTTCTTCTTGATTTCTGAGAAAAGGAGGGTTGTACACTCGGACTCCTAAGATATTCAATGAAGATTTTTTACTCCAATCAGGACTGGAAGTGGAAAAACTGCTCAAGATGGTGCCTTTGAATTGGATGATTTTTGTATTTTTGAATCCCAACCCAAATAAAAACTGATGTTATGTCTTATGTAATTCAAAAAATTTTAGCCTTCATCGTTGAAATAATCAACATGATACTTCTGTTATTTTCATAGAATTGTCATTCTTTTTACTCCAAAGTTTTTTTATTAATTACCGTCGCACTTGCTTGTGCTGTTGGTAAAATAGTTATGTCTGCTAAGGTTACATGCTCAGGAGCATTAATCATGAATAAAATAGTATTTGCAACATCTTCGGCTTGTAAAGCATCCAGTTGGCTGTATACAGCAGCAGCTTTTTCTTGATCCCCTTTAAACCGGACTTCCGAAAATTCTGTTTCTACAAGGCCAGGATGAATAGCGCCTACACGAATTCCGAATGAATTAAGATCAATTCTTAAACCTTGTGTGAAAGCGTCTACCGCAAATTTACTGGCGCAATAGGCGTTTCCTTTTGGATATACTTCAATTCCAGCAATAGATCCAAGATTTATTATCTGTCCTTTTTTTCGAGTGGTCATTTCAGATAATATAGCCTTAGTTACATACATAAGTCCTTTTACATTTCCGTCGATCATTGCGTCCCAATCGTCTAAATCTGCTCCAACAACGTCATCTAATCCATGTGCATTTCCAGCGTTATTTATTAAAACGTCTATGGGTTTAAATTCCTCAGGAATTTGAGCTATGGAATCAAAAACTGCTTCTCGATCACGAACATCAAAATGTAAGGTATGAACTTCAGTCGGAAGCTCTTTTTTTAAATCATTAAGTCGATGTTCTCTCCTTCCACATAAAATTAAACGCGCTCCCTGAGAGGCTAGAAAAATTGCTGTTGCCTTTCCAATACCGCTTGTAGCTCCGGTAATGAGTACTGTTTTGTTCATAATTATGGCACTTTATGTCCCCAACTAGCTTCTAGTAATAAGAACCAGTCTTGTATTTTAAGTTTAATTGATAACGCATCAATAGCGTCTTTAAGTCTTTTTTTTTGAGTTGTGCCAACAACAGGATGAATATTTGAAGGATGGTGAAGTAACCATGCTAATAAAATCTGATCTTCGGTAGCGTTGTATGTTGAACACATTTTTGACAGTAAGGGTTTAATGCGTTTGTTTTGGTTATTATCTTCTTTAAAATAACTCCCTAAAGGACTCCAAGCCATTGGTCCAATTTGGTTTATTGACATGTAGTTTAATGTGTCGTCGAACATTGAATTTGATTGGGTTAATGAGCATTCAATTTGATTCCATTCGATCAGATTCTCAGAGCTTAAAAGACTCATTTGAGAAGCTGTAAAATTAGAGACCCCAAAACTTTTCACTTTTCCCTGGCTTTTAAGGTGATCGAAAGCTTTTGCAATTTCTTTTGGGTCCATTAGTGGACTGGGTCTGTGAAGTAATAAGACATCGATATAGTCTGTTTTTAGGCTTTGTAGTGATTTTTCTGTAGACCAAATAATATGTTCTGCAGAATAATCATAGTGCTTAACTTCTAAAGGACGCTGCTCGCTTGGGTATTGAATACCACATTTAGTTATGAACTGAACCTCAGACCGATCTACGTTACTTTGATTAAAAGCTTCTCCAAAGTCTGCCTCTGTAGTGTAACCACCATAGATATCTGCATGGTCAAATGTGCTTATTCCTAATTCTAAAGAATCTTCTATTAAGTTGCTCATTTCTGAGGTGGTGTAATTTTTCCCCCAAGCTCCCCAAGTCATTGTTCCAGCAATAATTTTCGAAAATGTATCCGTACTTTTCATAAAAAATGAATTTACATTTAAATTTAAACTTTAAACTGAATTTAGACCACTGTTTTTTCTAACTATTTTAACCAATTGTTAACAAGACTTACGTTTTAATTTTTCCATTTTTGTATACCAAAATTATTTAGAAGATCTTATGGAACATAACACCAAGGTAGATATTACCGCTATTAACGAAAAAATTGAAAAGGAAAGTGCCTTTGTCGATTTATTGACATTAGAAATAAATAAAGTTATTGTCGGCCAAAAGCATATGGTCGAGCGTTTATTAATTGGTCTTTTAGGACGGGGACATATTCTATTAGAAGGTGTTCCAGGGTTAGCTAAAACACTTGCAATTAACACACTAAGCAAAGCTGTTAAAGCAGATTTTAGTAGAATTCAATTTACACCAGATTTGTTGCCTGCAGATGTTGTGGGTACCATGATTTACAACATTAAAGACAATGACTTTTCTATAAAAAAAGGACCTATTTTCGCAAACTTTGTTTTGGCAGATGAAATTAACCGTGCTCCTGCAAAAGTTCAATCAGCACTTTTAGAGGCCATGCAAGAAAAGCAAGTTACCATTGGAGACACTACTTTTCCTTTAAAACAACCTTTTTTAGTAATGGCAACTCAAAATCCGGTAGAACAAGAAGGAACTTACCCTTTGCCAGAAGCACAAGTAGATCGATTCATGCTTAAAACGGTTATCGATTATCCATCCATCGAAGATGAACAAATAATTGTTCGATCTAATTTAATGGCTACGCAAGAAAAGATAAAACCTGTTGTTACTACAAAGCAAATTATTACCGCCCAAGAAACTGTTCGTTCGGTATATATGGATGAGAAAATAGAGAAGTATATTTTAGACTTAGTTTTTGCTACTCGTTATCCAGAACGTTATGGCTTAAACAAAATCAAACCTTTAATCAGTTTTGGGGCGTCTCCTCGTGGAAGTATTAACCTGGCAACAGCTGCCAAATGTCATGCTTTTCTAAAGCATAGAGGTTATGTAATACCAGAAGATGTTCGTGCCATTGTATATGATGTACTAAGACACAGAATCGGTTTAACTTATGAAGCCGAAGCAGAAAATATAACGACAGAAGATTTAATTAGTCAGATTATTAATGAAGTTGAGGTACCTTAATTTTTATTTTAATTAATAAAAAAGGAACATTTATCTAAATGGATACAAAAGAACTTTTAAAGAAAGTAAGAAAAATAGAAATCAAAACAAGGCGCTTGAGTGATCATGTTTTTGGTGGAGAATATCACAGTACTTTTAAAGGAAGAGGAATGACTTTCAGCGAGGTACGTCAATACCAGTTTGGAGACGATGTGCGCGCTATTGATTGGAATGTAACAGCTCGATACAATGAGCCTTTTGTTAAAGTTTTTGAAGAAGAACGAGAACTTACTTTAATGCTTGTTGTTGATGTAAGTGGATCAGAGTTTTTTGGAACTGGTGAGCAGTTTAAAAGAGAGATTTTAACGGAAATTGCTGCAACACTCTCCTTTTCTGCACTCCAAAATAACGATAAGGTGGGTATGTTATTATTTTCCGATCAGGTAGAATTATTTATTCCACCTAAAAAAGGTCGCACCCATGTTTTAAGAATTATTCGTGAGCTTTTAGAATTTGAACCCCAAAGTAAGCAAACCGATATTGGAAAAGTTTTAGAGTTTTTGTCTGGGATCTTAAAAAAGAAAGCAATTGTATTTTTATTATCCGACTTTATGGATGATTCTTATGAAAAAACACTCAGAATTACAGCAAAGAAACATGACTTAACAGGAATTCGAGTATACGATAAACGAGAAGTAGAAATACCTAATATTGGTCTTGTTCCTATGTTGGATAGTGAAACGTTGAAAACTAAATGGATCAATACTGCATCCAAAACGGTTCGGAAACAATATGAACTCGCACATCAAAAGCAGGTAGATGCTTTTGAAACCTTATTTAGAAAAAATGGAGCTGGTACCCTTCATTGTAGTCTTGAAGAAAGTTATGTAAAAAAACTTTTAAGCTATTTTAAAGCAAGAATATAAAGATGCAAACTAAATTAATTTTATTTTTTTATGTTCTTCTGTTTTCATTTTTAAATGGATCTGCACAAATTTCGAACGAGATTATAGCGGCTATTGACTCAACAGAATATAAAATAGGAGAGCAAATTGATGTTCGTTATCAAATTAAAGGGGATAGTCTTTCAGTAATTCAGTTTTCTGAAGAACCAAATTTTGCTCCTTTTGAAATTCTAGAAGTCTTTCCTTTAGATACAATTCAAGCTCAAACTAATTATTTATTTACCAAAAAGTATGCATTAATTCAATTCGATTCTGGAAATTATATCATTCCAAGGCAGAAAATTCTTATAAATGGATTGAATGCATTTTCAGATTCAATTAATGTAAGAATAAATACAGTTGTAGTAGATACTCTTAAACAACCACTATATGACATAAAACCTCTGATTGCTTTAGAGCGGGGTTATTCAAAATTGATTAGACAAATATCTATTTCAGTCATTATCTTAATCTTTATTGCTTTATTGATATACTTAGGATTAAAATTTAAGAAAAAAAGAGAAGAGAAAAGAAAAGAAATACCTCCTTTTGATCGAGCCTTATTGGAGCTTAAAGCATTAGAAGAAGAACGTCCAAGACTACAAGAAGAATATAAAGACTACTATTCTAAATTAACCGATGTTGTTCGCAGATACCTTGAGGAAGAAGCGAACATAACCACTTTAAAAAGTACCTCTAGAGAATTACTTAAAAAACTTGAATTACTAAAAGACGCAGGTAGGTTAGAATTAGATAGCGAGACTTTACGCTCTTTAAAACAGGTTTTAGAGAATGCTGATCTTGTTAAATTTGCTCTTTCTGCTCCTGAATTTGAGGTAGCAACAAGAGACAGAAGTTTGGTTGAAGATGTGGTTATAAAAACACAAGAGGCACTACCAGAACCTACACAAGAAGAGCTAGAAGCAACAGTAGCTTTTCAGAAAGCACTAAAAATTAAAAAGCGTCAAAGACAAATAAAAATCGCTGGATTAAGTGCACTAGGTATAGGAGTTGTAGCTCTTTTAATTTCTATTAAAACATTTGGTTTTGATCATGTTAAGGACACCTTATTCCAATATCCGACAAAGGTTTTACTGAATAATCAATGGATTAATAGCCAATATGGGACTCCGCCATTGGTATTAGAAACTCCGGAAGTTCTAGTCAGAAAAGCAAATACTCCAAATGGAGTTACTGTTTTTTCTGCAGGTGACCCTTTCAATTCTGTCTATGTTGAATTAAGTTTTCAAGATCAAGAACCTCCAGAACAAGGAAAAGAAGAAACCGAAGAAGAACAGCAACAAAAAACCCAAGAATTGATCAATGGTATTTTAAATTCCCTTCAAGAGAATGGAGCTACAAATATGCTTATAAATTCAGATCCTTTTTCTACAAAAGACGAAACAGAAGTAATACAATTGTCGGGGACACTAGATGTAAAAGAAGTCGATCAAGATTATGTTCGTTGTAGAATTAGATCCATAGTTTTGCCTTTCAATCAAGCTCTTGTAGAATTGAGAATATTATATGCAAAAGAAGATCGTTACGGTAAAGAAATAGAAAATAGAATAATAGAATCACTCGAAGTTTTAAAAGAATTATAACGTGTTTGAAGGAATAGAATTAGCGAATCCAGAATATCTGTGGTTGTTTATAACACTTCCACTGATTGTTGTATGGTACATATATAAGCGTAAATTTCAACAAGCAAGATTAACGATTTCATCAATTAAAGGTTTTGAAGGAGCACAATCAAAGTTGTCTTTTTTTCAACCCATATTGTTTGTTTTTAGAATAGGGGCTTTGGCCTTAGTTATTTTAGCATTATCTCGACCTCAGACAGTAGATGTTTCCACAAGAACAAAGACCAATAAAGGAATTGATATTGTAATGGCAATAGATGTTTCATCAAGTATGCTCGCCCAAGACCTTAAACCGAACCGTTTAAATGCATTAAAAGCGGTTGCTTCAGATTTTATAGATGATCGTAAAAGCGATAGAATTGGATTGGTTGTTTACGCTGGAGAAAGTTATACGAAAACACCGATTACTAGTGATAAAAGGATTGTTAAAAATGCGCTCCGAAGTATACGATACGATGGTGTAATCGATGATGGTACTGCCATCGGAATGGGATTGGCAACTGCTGTTAATCGATTAAAAGACAGTAGGGCTCAAAGCAAGGTTATTATTTTATTAACAGATGGAGTTAATAATTCCGGTTTTATAGAACCAAAAATAGCCTCTGAACTAGCAGTTGAGTTTCAAATTAAAACGTACACAATAGGACTTGGAAGCAATGGAACAGCGAGAGCTCCGATAGGAATTTTGCCTGACGGTAAATTTCAATATGGATTAACAAAGGTTGAAATTGACGAAGCGCTATTACAAGCAATTGCCGATGACACAGGAGGATTGTATTTTAGAGCAACAGACTCTAAAAAGTTAAAAGACATTTATGAAGAAATTAATAAGTTAGAAAAATCAGAAATTGAAGAGATAAAGTACTACAATTACGAAGAAAAATATAGACCTCTTTTATTAATAGCTTTAGGGTTATTATTCTTTGAATGGGTTTTGAAAAACACAATTTTTAGAAGTTTTATATAATAATGTATCAATTAGACGCACCGATTTATTTTTATGTTTTTGGACTACTCCCTGTTTTGTGGGTCGGTTATATTCTAATATCTAACTGGAAAAAAAAGTCTCAAGAACGATTTGCATCTTCCAGATTAATGGAAGTATTGAGTCCAGAACGTTCTAGTTTTAAACCTTTATTCAAACTTGTATTAATCAGCCTTGGAATTAGTTGTTTAATTCTGGCACTTGTAAATCCTAAAATAGGAACTCAATTAGAAACTGTAAAAAGAGAAGGGGTTGATATTGTTTTTGCAATAGATGTTTCTAAAAGCATGCTTGCAGAAGACATTGCACCCAACCGTATTGAAAAAGCAAAACGTTTGGTTTCTGCTTTACTCAATCAGTTGGCAAGCGATCGAGTTGGGATTATTGCATATGCAGCACAAGCCGTCCCTCAGTTACCCATAACAACAGATTATGGAGCCGCTAAAATGTTTTTACAAGCACTCAATACGGATATGCTTTCATCTCAAGGTACTGCAATAGATTCTGCTATTGATCTTGCAATTTCATATTTTGATGATGAAAATCAGACCAATAGAGTTGTCTTTATTTTATCCGATGGAGAAGATCATTCAGAGGATGCAATGGCCGCAGCAGAACGAGCAAAAGAAGAAGGTATCAAAGTTTTTACTTTTGGTGTGGGTACAGACAAAGGAGCTCCAATTCCTATCAAAAAAAATGGAATTGTTGAGTCATATAAAAAAGATCAAGAAGGAGAGGTCGTAATTACTAAAAGGAATTCCGAGATTCTTGCATCAATAGCAGACATAGCTGAAGGTTTTTATACAGATGGGAATGATACCCAGGCTGTTTTAGAATTTGTTTCAGAGACTTTAAAGCAAATGGAGAAAAAAGAATTTGAAGCTAAAAAATTTGTAAGCTATAAAGACCGCTTTCAAGGCTTCCTTATTGCTGGATTTCTATTACTTTTGATAGAGATTTTACTTTTTGAAACTAAAACTAAGTGGGTTCTAAAATTGAACTTATTTAATGAAAATAATAAAGAATAATAGATGAAACTTAAAGAGCTAAACTTCTTGTTTTTGTTGTTTTTTTCAACCTTTATTTGGGGTCAAAATGAATCTGCCAATAATTTGGTTGTTGATGGAAATGAATCCCATAATCAAAAAGAATATATTGGTGCTGAAGTTCAGTACCGAAAAGCTGTTTCTATTAATCCCAATAAAACGGAAGCTCTACATAATTTAGGAAATAATAATTATAGAATTAAGGACTATGGTTCGGCTTCTCAACGTTTTTTTCAAACCCAAAAAAGTTCAGATTCAAAAGAAGAAAAACATGCTGCTTTTCATAATCTAGGAAATGTTTACATGCAACAAAAGGACTATACTCAAGCAGTTGAAGCCTTTAAAAATGCTTTAAGGAATAGTCCTGGTGATGAAGAGACACGATACAATTATGCTCTTGCTAAAGAACTTTTAGAGAAAGAAAAACAAGAAAATCAACAAGATCAGCAGGATCAAGATAATCAAGATCAAGAAAATCAAGATCAAGATAAAGAAGGGGATCAAGATCAAGACAAGAAAAACGATCAGGGAGATAAAGAAGATCCAAAAGAGAAAGGAGAAGACGAGGATAAAAAAGACGGGAAAGATGGAGATTCTGAAGATGAATCCAAAGAAAAACCTAAAGATGATAAGCCTAAAAATCCTGAAAAAGAAGGAAAAGGTGACGAAAAGAAAAAACAACCTCCTAAACCTAAGCCAGGTCAAATTTCACCAGAACAAGTTAAGAGTTTACTTGAGGCAATGAATAATCAAGAGAAAGGTGTTCAAAAAAAAGTAAACGCCGAAAAGGTAAAAGGGGTGCCTTTGAAAACAAAAAAAGACTGGTAAATTCTTATGTTGAAGAAAATATTTTTAATATCATTTTTGTTTGTTATAGCTTTTAAACTAGAAGCTCAAGTAACCTTTAAGGCAAAGGTTAGTAAAAACCGAATGGGTTTAAATGAGCGTTTAAAAGTTAGTTTTGAAATGAACAAGAATGGCGATAATTTCACACCGCCTAACTTTGAAGGATTTCGTGTTGTAGGGGGGCCAAATCAAGCAACAAGTAACAGTTGGATAAACGGTAAAAGAACATTCTCTAGATCCTATACATACTTCCTTAATCCTACCCGAAAGGGTAAGATTAAGATTGGTCAAGCTACAATCGAGATCGAAGGAGAAATATACAAAACAACCCCAGTCTCTGTCGAAGTTACGGAAGCGGTTGCTAAACCAAACCAAGGAGGAAACGCTGATTATATTGCAGATCAAAGTGTTCATTTAGTAGCAGAAATTTCAAATTCTAATCCATATTTAAACGAAGCAATAACGGTTGTGTATAAATTGTATTATTCTCCTCAAGTGGGTATATCTAACGTTAATGAATTAGAAAGTCCGGGCTATGGTGATTTTTGGAGCAACTTAATTCCAATTAAAAAATTGGAAATGAAACAAGGAGTTTATAAAGGCACAACATATAATTATGTAACCTGGCGGAAAGCAGTTTTATATCCTCAAAAGACAGGTAAGTTAACCTTAGAACCTCTTACCCTAAGTATGACTGTTCAGGTTCCATCTAACAGACGTGATATTTGGGGGAGTTTAATCAATAGACAAGTTCCAAAAGTAATTACAGCTGGAAAAAGAACAATTAATGTTAAGGAGTTACCTGAGGAAGGAAAACCAATCGATTTTAATGGAGCTGTAGGTGATTTTGATCTGAAATTTGATTTAAATAAAGATGTTTTAAAAGCATCAGAATCTTTTCAAGCAACTGTGAAAGTTTCTGGAAGGGGTAATTTAAAATTATTTAATCTACCTAAAATCAATGTGCCTGCATCTCTAGAAGTTTATGAACCAGAACACACTGAAAACATAAAAACAAACTTACTGGGAATGAAAGGGAGTATTCAGGATTCCTATACAATTGTTCCAGAGTTTCAAGGAAATTATCCGATTCCTTCAATTTTATTTTCATTTTTTGATCCAAATAAGAAACAATATAAAACTTTAGTTTCTGAAGAATATATGGTCAATGTTAACGAGGGGCCTATAAAAGGTGGCGTTGTTAATCCTAAAGGATCCTCTTTGGTTTTAAAGCCAACTTTAAACGAAGATCAATTTGCATTCATAGCTTTAGAAACAGAATTTAAATCCATAAAAGCTAGTATGCCATTTTTTGGAAGTAGAAATTTTTATTTAATTCTAATTTTCCCTTTTACACTTGTTTTTTTACTTTTTGTGTGGCTCAAAGCACAGCAAAATACATCTAGAGACCCAATGACTTTAAGGCAAAAATCAGCGAATAAATTGGCTCGAAAATACTTGAGTTCTGCTAAGAAAACACTTGGGAATAAGGAATTGTTTTATAACTCTTTGGAGCGAGCCCTGCACAATTATTTAAAAGCAAAATTACATATTGAAACATCAGAATTTAGTAAAGATAAAATTTCAAGTTTACTAAAAGAAAAAGAGGTAGATTCTTCATTAATTAGAGAATTTAATAACATTCTTAAATCTTGCGAAGCTGCACGATATGCACCTGCGACTTCAGTTAGTATGCAAGAAGACTTTGATCGAGCTTCAAAATTAATTTCAAAAATGGATAAACAGTTATGAAAGTAATATATTCTTTTATCGCATTTATTTTCTTTGGTTTTTTGTCTTCTGCCCAAACTCCAGAAACACTTTTCGACCAAGGGAATAACTTGTATAATTCAGGTTCTTATGAAGAGGCAATTAAGGACTATGAACAGATTTTAGAATTGGATATTCACAGCCCTGAATTATATTTTAATTTGGCAAATGCATATTATAAAATCGGAAAAGTAGCTGAAAGTATTTTTTATTTTGAAAAGGCAAAACTGTTAGATCCAGAAAATAAAGACATCGATATCAATTTACAATTTGCTCAGAATATGTCAATGGATTCAATTGAAATGCTTCCAGTGAGCTTAGGAGATCGAGTTATTAATTCAATAACATCTTTGTACTCTGTTTCAGCTTGGGCAAAAATTTTAATTGGTTTGTCTGTAATTTTATCACTTCTTTTTTCTCTCTATCTATTAAATTCAAACACAGTATATAAACGGATTTATTTCACTTTTTTTTGGTTACTTATGGGTGTATTTATATTTTTATTTACGCTGACTTATTCAAGAAATGAAGAGAAGATAAATCAACGTTTTGCTATTATTTTTGATACTCAAGTTAATGTTTTGGGGGAACCAAATGATCGTTCAGAGGTGCTATTTATTTTACATGAAGGAACAAAAACTGTGGTGCTTGACTCACTAGGTAGTTTTTATAAAATTAAAATAGCTAATGGTTCAGAAGGATGGATTGAAACTTCTTCGTTAAAAACTTTAAACTAGCTTATTTGGGATTAAGTCTTTTTTCCCTATCACCCATTCCAAGATCTCACTTCCAATATTTTTTATAGGGCTATAAAACTTAGAATCTACAATAATATCTTCTTCCACAAAGGTAAATAAAAAGTCAAATTGATCTAAGATTAAGGCTACGCCACTTAAAATCAACACGTATTTTAAGGCTCCAAAAAAAGCTCCAAAAATCCGATTTAACCCTCCAAGAGCTGCCAATTTCAAGATTTTAGTTAAAAATTTAGCGAGTAAATTTATCCCAATAATGATTCCAATGAAGGTAATAATAAACATTACTCCAGCAGGAGGGATTTGGTTTAAGTCAATATATTGTCCAGCTAATTCTCCAACACGGGTAGAAAACAATAAAGCACCAACTAGCCCTAGGACTAATGCAATTAAAGAAGCTGCTTCAACTATAAAACCTTTAGAAAATCCTTTTACAGCTCCAAATAGTACAAGGCCAATTATGGCAATGTCAATGTAATTCATGTTTCAAATATAGATATATTTTTGAGTCTATGTGCCTTCCATTTTTAGGAATGCTATATCTTTGTGATATGCAAAAAGCATCAGTTAAAAACCAAGAGTTAAAAGAACAGTGGGATGAACTCGTTTCAATTCTAACGGAACGCTTTTCTGAAACAGAGATCATCGATATTGAAGGAATTCTATATTTAGTTGGACTACAGGAGTTAGGTCAAGTTCATAAGCGTTTCAAGAAAGAAGATAATGTGGATATAATCCATATCGGGATTTGTTCTGTCTTAGAACCTTTTGGGTATTATGCCTTTGATTATTTCGATGATGATCGTTGGCCTCATTTTAAATTATTAGAAGAATTACCTCCATTGAAACCAGGAGAACAGAGCATTTTAATGAAAGAAGCTGTTGTCTATTACTTCATCCAAAAAGGATTAATTCAATAGTATAATTCGTATTTTTACAGCATGATTAAAACCGTTAAAGAACATCTTGCAAAAGTCGCAGAATTTGCTGCTACTGATCTTGAAACAATAGAACAATTTAGAATCCAATATTCTGGAAAAAAAGGGATATTAAATGATCTTTTTGCAGCCTTTAGAGAGGTTCCAAATGAAGATAAAAAAGAGTTTGGCCAAGTTTTAAACCAACTAAAAACAGCGGTTGCAGAAAAAGTTGAAGCTTTAAAATCATCTCAATCCTCTAATACATCTTCAGGAGTTTATGGGGATTTATCTCGACCTTCATTTCCACTAGAATTAGGAAGTCAGCACCCATTAACGGTTGTAAAAAATCGAATTATAGATATATTTTCTCAAATTGGTTTTAATATCTCAGAAGGTCCTGAAATTGAGGATGATTGGCATAACTTTACAGCTTTAAACCTTCCTGAATATCATCCGGCAAGAGATATGCAGGACACCTTTTTTATTCAAACCAACCCTGATATCTTATTAAGAACGCATACCTCTTCGGTTCAGGTTCGTTATATGGAAAACAATGCGCCTCCGATTCGAACTATTTCTCCTGGGCGTGTATTTAGGAATGAAGCTATTTCGGCACGTGCTCATTGTATTTTTCATCAAGTAGAAGGATTATATATTGATAAAAATGTTTCATTTGCTGATTTAAAGCAAACACTTAGCTATTTTACTCAAGCACTTTTTGGAAAGTCTAAAATACGCCTTAGACCTTCTTATTTTCCTTTTACGGAGCCAAGCGCTGAGGTTGATATTTATTGGGGCCTAGAAACGGAGGTTGACTATCGGATTACTAAAGGAACGGGATGGCTAGAAATTATGGGTTGTGGAATGATCGATCCAAATGTTCTTAAAAACTGTGGAATTGATCCGGAAGAGTACTCTGGTTATGCTTTTGGAATGGGTATCGAACGTATTGCCATGTTACTTTATCAAGTAAGTGATATCCGCATGTTTTTCGAAAATGATGTTCGTTTTTTAAAGCAATTTAAATCAACCCTTTAGTCGAGTTTCTTCGTTAATTTTTCGAAAATTTTATCGGGTCTTTTACCTTCATATAAAATAAGATACACAGCTTCTATGATCGGGGTGTTTGTCTTAAACTGCGAATTAATAAATCGAGCAGATTTACTTGCGTAATATCCTTCTGCAATCATATTCATCTCGATTTGAGCTGCCTGTACAGTATATCCTTTTCCAATCATATTCCCAAAAGATCTATTTCGGCTAAAAACAGAATACCCAGTTACTAATAAATCTCCTAGATAAGCAGAATTATTTATGTTCCTTTTCATTTTATGAACATCTTTAATAAATCGCTTTGTCTCACGTATTGCGTTACTCATGAGTACACTCTGAAAATTATCTCCATAGCCTAAGCCATGTGAAATTCCAGCTGCAATTGCATAAATATTTTTAAGCATCGCTGCATATTCGGTTCCAATAATATCGTTAGAAACTTTGGTTCGAATATATTTAGTTTTAAGCATTGATGCTATACACTTAGCATAGGTTTGATCTTGGAAGGCAACTGTTAAATAGGAAAGTTTTTCCATAGCAACTTCTTCGGCATGACAAGGTCCGCATACAACCCCAATTCGGTTGATAGGAACTCCATAATCTTCATTAAAAAATGTCCCGGGTATCTTCATGTTTTCAGGAATAACTCCTTTAACTGCAGAGACTACGATTTTATTTTTCAAGGAAACGTTTAGTTTTTTAAATTCATCCAGTATAAACGCAGAGGGTATTGCAACTATTATAATATCAGCATTTTTAACAATAGTATTAATGTCTGAGCTAATAGCTAAACGTTTAGTTTTTAGTCTAGTTGAAGTTAAGTAATTAGGGTTGTGATGATATTTTTCAATGAATTCCTTATTTTTTTCATTTCTAATATACCAACCTACTTTTCTTTTATTTTCTATTAAAATCTTGATTAGTGCAGTCGCCCAGCTACCCCCCCCAAGTACTGCAACTTTAAGTTTAGCTTTTAGAATAATGGGTTTGATTTCTGGCCTTTTGCTTGTTGTCATAAGGATGTGTTGAAATGTTTTTTAAGTTCTATTGAAACCAAACATTCCATGGAATTCTTGAAAGAATTAAAAGAAAACCGAGCGTGTAAAATATACCAATCCGAGAAAATTTCTTAGCATCTAAAGATTGGCGTTTGTGCATTGACCATCCCATTGTAATTAGTACTATTGCTAATAGGTTAATGGTAGGGTGTTCAACTAAATATAAACGAGCAGTGCTGTCTTTCATAACTTCTCCAACGCCATTACCCCATTCACTAATTCTTGGGGAAACAAAATATAATATCAATCCAATTAAAAACTGAATGTGTGAAGTGATCAATACAAATAAAGATCTTCTAAAATCGGTAGAGTCAAACGTTTTTTTCTTCGCAATCCCAACCAAGGCATTAGCAATAGCGAAAACTAAAAGTAAAAGAACAATTACAGCCCAATAGGAGTGTGCAGTTTTTAGGAATGAATACATTTTTTAATATTTTAATGATCCTGTAAATATAATAAATCTTATGGTTATAAATCGAATTTAATGCCTTGAGCTAAGGGCAAATCATTGGAGTAGTTTATGGTGTTAGTTTGTCTTCTCATATATACTTTCCAGGCGTCGGAACCACTTTCTCTTCCACCTCCAGTATCCTTTTCTCCACCAAAAGCTCCACCAATTTCAGCTCCAGAAGTACCAATATTAACATTGGCGATCCCGCAATCACTTCCCCAGTGAGACAAGAAGGATTCTGCCTCCTGCAAATTTTGGGTCATTATTGCAGAGGATAACCCTTGTTTTACATTGTTTTGTAATTCAATAGCATGTTCTATGGATCCCGAATACTTAATGAGATACAAAATAGGGGCAAAAGTTTCTTTTTGTGCCATCTCACTAGAAGGTTCTACTTCTGCAATTGCAGGTTTAACATAACACCCGCTTTCATAACCAGTTCCCGAAAGTAGGCCACCTTCAACTATCCATTTACCACCTTCTTTAGTTATATTTTTTAAAGCTTCTAGATAGTTTTTTACAGAGTATTTGTCAATTAAAGGTCCAACATGATTTGAAGAATCTAAAGGATTCCCTATTTTTAATTGACTGTATGCAACTTTAATTTTTTTGGAGACTTCGTTGAATACAGATTCATGAATTAATAGCCTACGAGTCGATGTACACCGTTGTCCAGCAGTCCCAACGGCACCAAATACCGCTGCTAGAAGTGTTGTTTTAAGATTTGCATCAGGGGTGATGATGAGTGCATTATTCCCTCCTAATTCGAGTAATGATTTCCCAAGTCTAGCGCCAACTTTAGCAGCAACTTTTCTACCCATTTTTGTAGATCCAGTTGCAGATATCAAAGGAACTCTTCTATCTTCCGATAACCATTGTCCAACTTCAGCACCCCCATTTATTAAACAAGAGATTCCCTCAGGCATATTATTTTTTTTGAGTATGTCGCCAATTATTTTTTGACAAGCGATAGAACATAGTGGTGTTTTTTCACTAGGTTTCCATACCGTTACATCTCCACATACCCATGCTAAGGCTGTATTCCAAGCCCAAACTGCGACTGGAAAGTTGAAAGCTGATACAATTCCAACGATACCCAGTGGATGGTATTGTTCATACATTCTATGATTTGGTCTTTCAGAATGCATCGTCGTCCCTTGAAGTTGTCTCGAGAGCCCAACTGCAAAATCACATATGTCAATCATTTCCTGAACTTCTCCAAGACCTTCTTGAAGCGATTTCCCCATCTCAAAGGACACTAATTCTCCTAGAAGTTCTTTTTTTTCACGTAATGAATTTCCGAATTGACGGACTAAATCGCCTCGGACTGGAGCTGGTATTTTTCTAAACTTTAAAAAAGCTGCCTCAGCAGTATTTAATACCTTATCATAATCTTCTAATGTTGCTGTTCTGACAATTCCTATTTCGGATCCGTTTACAGGTGAAATTGATTTTATACTTGTTCCTTGAGCAAACCAATTGATTCCGGTAGAACATCCTAATTGATTCGTTTCGATTTCTAACTTTTTTAAAAGAGATTGATTTGATTTGGACATGGTTTTTAATTAATTGTTAATTTATTAAATGTAAAGATTATTCCTAAAATGGAATCAATTGCGAGGATAATAAAATGATTTTCTATCTTAGAATGATTAATCAAATTTCTATAAAACATGAAAGAGGTATTAAAGTTAATGTTCGTATTGTTCATTGTAAGTTGTACAAGTTTAAAAGGCCCAAGCCAACCTACCTTTGGTATCGTTATACATGGAGGAGCTGGGACTATTTTAAAAGAAAATATGACTCCCGAAATGGAACATGCATATGAAAATAAGTTAGCAGAAGCAATTTCAGTAGGACATAAAATTCTTAAAGAAGGAGGAAGCAGTCAAGAAGCAGTAGAAAAAACAATTCATGTCATGGAGAACTCTCCTCTATTTAACTCTGGAAAAGGAGCAGTTTTAACTGCCGAGGAGTCCATTGCATTAGACGCATCATTTATGGATGGTAATACTCTAGATGCAGGTGCTGTAGCTGGAGTTAAACAAGTCAAAAATCCGATTAGTGCTGCCATAAGGGTAATGAAAAATTCACCCCATGTTATGTTGGCAGGAGAGGGTGCAGATTATTTTGCTGCAAATCAAGGATTAGATACAGTTCCAGAATCTTATTTTATTACAGAAAATCGGTTAAGTGATCTTAGAAGAGTTAAAAAAAGAGAATCTGATCAAAAGGTTTCAATTAATCTAATTGAAGAACAGTACTTTAAGAATCAACGTATTGGCACCGTTGGATGTGTAGCTTTAGATTTACAAGGTAATTTATCATCAGGAACTTCCACAGGAGGAATGACTAATAAAAAATGGGGACGTATTGGAGATGCACCAATAATTGGAGCAGGTACTTATGCTAATAATGCAAGTTGTGGTGTTTCTGCGACAGGTTGGGGAGAGTTTTTTATCCGATCAGTTGTTGCTCATGATATTGCTGCGCTAGTAGAGTATAGCGGTCTTACAATAAATGAAGCTTCAAAAAGAGTAATGAAAAAAGTAAAAGATCTTGGAGGAGATGGTGGTGTCGTTGTTTTAGACACTAAAGGAAATGTAGCTATGGAATTTAACACTCCAGGAATGTATAGAGCTCATATGGATTCAGATGGAAATCTTGAGGTTAAAATTTATAGAGATGAATAAAAATAACACCCCTATTATGCTGTTATTTTTACATCTAAATTAAAGTAGAAAGAGAGCTAAAAAGGCTGAGAATACAATCTGGTTATAGAAGTTATGAAGTCTTTGCTTGGAATAAAAAATTAGTCATATTCAATATTGGAAGATGGAAAAAGGAACAAATTTCACTCCAAAAAGTTTATTACTGGTTTTAGACATTCATAACCTTAAAGTGGATCAATTTTTTAATTCCCTTTATGAAGAAGATGATAAATAAGAGTTGTAGAACTCCTTCTTGCCTGTAACCTCCTCATCTATCCAGGGAGGTAATTCAATCGCTTCAGTTTCTGACTCTAATTCTACCTCTGCAAGAACTAGACCTTTGTGATCTGCTTCAAATTCATCAACTTCAAATAACACACCATTAAAGTAAACTTCAAACCTTGTTTTTTTAATAACTTTAGGTAAACACAATAAGATTAATTCATTTGCTTCTTGAACAGGTATTTCCTTTTCCCATTCATAACGACTTAACCCATTTACAGCAGAAATACCCTTAATTGTAATAAATCCTTTGTTTTCCCTTATTCTTATTCTAACAGTTCGTTCAGGATCCTTGGATAGGTATCCTTGTATTATTTTGGTTTTTTTATGGGATTGTTCTTTAAATAAAGAAGAGTTCACCAAAAACTTACGTTCAATTTCTATCATTTAAAATCCAGTGTTTTATTACAGTTTAAAGATATGTAATTTAGCATATGGAACATGATAATCTAGTTCGAAAAATAATACACATCGATATGGATGCTTTTTACGCATCTGTCGAACAGTTAGATAATCCAGATTTAAAAGGAAAAGCGATTGCTGTAGGTGGAGCTTCGGACAGAGGTGTTGTTGCTGCGGCTAGTTACGAAGCTAGAGAGTTTGGGGTACGAAGTGCTATGAGCGGAGTAGTTGCTAAAAGAAATTGTCCGGATTTAATTTTTGTTAAACCCCGATTTGATCGATATAAAGAAGTGTCAAAACAAATTAGGGAAATCTTTTTAGAGTACACAAATTTAGTAGAACCCCTATCACTAGACGAGGCTTATCTTGATGTAACTCAAAACTCAAAAAATGCATTTTCAGCTACATTACTAGCAACTGAAATAAGAGATAAAATTAAAAAAAAAACAGGTTTAAATGCATCAGCAGGAATTTCTATAAACAAGTTTGTTGCTAAAGTTGCAAGTGATTTTAATAAACCAAATGGTCAGAAAACAGTTCCTCCAGAAGAAGTTACTGCTTTTTTAGAATCTTTAGACATAAAAAAATTTCACGGTGTTGGTAAGGTTACTGCTAAACGTATGTATCACTTGGGGATATTTACAGGTAAAGATTTAAAAGGTAAATCCGAGTCTTTTTTAACGGAGAATTTTGGTAAATCAGGCAGCTATTATTTCAATATAATACGCGGTATTCATAATAGTCCGGTGCAGCCAATTCGACTTCCTAAATCTATTGGAGCGGAACATACTTTTAGAGAAAATTTGACCAGCGAAGTTTATTTGTCCCAGCAAATAGAAAAGATCGCCCTAGAATTAGATAAGCGAATTAAGCGTAATAAATATTCCGGTAAAACAATTACTCTTAAGATAAAATACTCCGATTTTGTTCAACAAACTAGAAGTAAAACTCTTCCTTTTTATATTTCCGACAAGAGCATGTTAGTCGAGCATGCCCTTCAGTTATTATATCAGGAAAAGCTTCAAAATTCTGTAAGGTTAATTGGAATAACAATATCCAATTTAAATACTTCAAAAAAAGAAATTGAAAGATCTAAAGAAAAAATGGAAATCCAGTTAAGTTTACCTTTTTAAATCAAAGAAACACGAAGTGTGTTTACCATTCCCTTGTCAACGATTGGCATAGCTGCTAAATTAATAAGCATATCTCCCTCGGAGACAAATCCTTCTTTTTTTGCAATGTTATTTACTTCTTCAACTGTGTTGTCTGTACTTTCAAAACGGTTGTAATAGAATGCTTTTACTCCCCAAAGTAAATTAAGCTGAGACAAAATACGTTTGTTAGAAGTGAAAACTAAAATAGTAGCGGATGGTCTCCATGCCGAAATTTGAAAAGCTGTGTATCCACTATTTGTTAAGGTACAAATTGCTTTAGCATTTATTTCATTTGCCATATTTGCAGCATGATAGCAAATAGATTTCGTTATGAATCTTGGAGTTCTTATGTTAGGTGGGTTTTGAGGAACACTAATGAGTGGAGAATTTTCTACACTTTTCAAGATAGAGGTCATTGTTTCAATTACTTCTACTGGATACGATCCGACAGAGGTTTCTCCAGACAGCATAACTGCATCAGCTCCGTCCATAACAGAGTTAGCAACGTCATTTACTTCTGCTCTGGTTGGGGTTAAACTATCGATCATGGTTTCCATCATCTGAGTTGCAATAATTACAGGAATTCTAGCTTTTTTTGCTTTTAAAACTAAGTTTTTTTGAATTAAAGGAACTTCTGCAGCAGGAACTTCAACACCCAAATCACCTCTTGCTACCATCAATCCATCGCAATATGCAATGATCTTATCTATATTTTCGATTGCTTCCGGTTTTTCAATTTTAGCAATAATTGGAATTTTGTGATCCGAATGTTCGTTAATAAGATCCTGTAGTTCAATTAGATCTTCACTATTTCTTACAAAAGAAAGGGCGATCCAATCTACTTTTTGTTTAATTGCAAAAATAGCGTCTTCTATGTCTTTTTCTGTTAAGGCAGGTAAAGAAACGTTTGTATTTGGTAGGTTAACTCCTTTTTTAGATTTAAAAGGTCCACCTTGAATTGCCTTTGCGCTCACTACTTCTTTTCTATCCGTAGAAATAACTTCAAAAATTAATTTCCCATCATCAAGTAAAATACGTTCTCCTGGATTAACATCCATTGGAAAACGTTGGTAGGTCATATAAGCAGATTTAGCATTCCCTTCAAAAGGTGCAGCGGTATTAAACTCTACAATATCTCCAGGGTTTACTATTGCTCCTTCTTCTATTACACCTACTCTCAATTTAGGCCCCTGAAGGTCTCCTAGAATAGAAATATGAAGATTTAATTTTGAACTTAATTCTCGAATTATCTCTATTCTTTTCGCAACATCAGAATGGTCTGCATGAGAAAAATTAATTCTAAACACGTTGGTTCCTGCTAGCATCATTTTTTCAAGAACTTCTTTATTTTCTGATGCAGGTCCTAGGGTTGCAACTATTTTAGTTTTTTTACGTAATGGCATTATTCAAAAATTATGTTTTGGTATGATTTTATATTTTTTTCAGGAATACTATATGCTATTTGTATTTCTGACACCTCTTTTAGTTTATAAATGAATGTTTCATTCGTTATGTCGCCAGGTTTCTTAATGAAATAGTTTACCAGTTTAAATTCAGGCAAAACGAACTGTTCCAGTTCTAATTTTTCACCAAAAAACAATTGAGAAACTTGTTTAGAATCCTCAGTTTTTCCTTCATATTTATTTGAAAATAGATGCCAATGGTTTTCTTTATCATGATCATTTTTCCAAACCAACCCCTTCAAACACTGTTTTAAATAAGGTGAATAAAGATCATGGTTTCTTTTGAAATATGTAGCGCAGTTTTTGTTAATGAAATAAGCAAGCTGAAAATCCTCCAAAGAAGAATGAATAGCTATCAATGAAAATGATTCTTCAAATGTTTCCTCTAATTGATACTTTTTGTATTTCATTAACAAGCAAAGATAGTGATTTCAATCTAACTCTAATCAGCTCTTTTTCATTAGAAAGTTAAACCTTTATGAAAACGTTATCGATTAGATTTTTAATATGCGATGGGCTTTTTTTGCTGCTTTTTCTTCTGCTTTCTTTTTTGAAAGGTCTCTAGACTTTGTAATTACTTTGTTGTTTACTAAAATTTTAGAATAAAAATTCACGGATGGATCTTTTCCGTTATCTGCTTCTGTTTCAAAAACAAGGTTTTGTTTTTGTTTCTGACTCCATTCGATTAGTAAGCTTTTGTACGAGATTACCTCCTTGTCTAAAGTCTCTATTTCTATATAAGGTTTAAAAAAAATTTTATTCAAAATAGATTTACAAGCTTCGTATCCTTTGTCAATAAAAATGGCACCTATTAACGCTTCTAAAAGGTTTCCGTAAACATCATCACCCAGGTTATCTTTCTTACCAGAGAAAACTAGTAGATCAAGTAATCCCATCTTTTTGCCGATAAAATTTAGCTTTTCTCGACTTACTATTTTAGATTTCATTCGAGTAAGTTTCCCTTCGTCTGCATTGGGTAATACTTCAAATAAAAAGCTGGCAACTATTATGCTTAAGACTGAATCTCCTAGATATTCTAAACGCTCAAAATTTTGTGGTTTCCCTTGCAAATTCTTTATATTCATAGAACGATGAGTGAACGCCGCTATATAAACATTCTTATTTTTGGGCATATAACCCAAAAGAACTTTAATCTTGATAAAGAGGTTATGGTCTTTAGTTTTTTTTGACCATAATTTTGGAAAGATTTTCACAATCCAAATTAAGAAATTTCTTTGAATAATACACAGGCATTGTGTCCACCAAACCCAAAGGTGTTAGATAAAGCAACCTTTACCTCTCTTTTTTGGGCTGTGCCAAAGGTGAAATTGATTTTTGGATCAATTTCTTCATCAGCAGTTTTGTGGTTAATTGTAGGTGGAACAATATTATTTTGAATACTCATAATTGAAGCTATAGCCTCAATAGCACCTGCTGCACCAAGTAGATGACCCGTCATTGACTTGGTAGAGTTAATATTCATAGTATATAAATGCTCTCCGAAAACTTCCTTTATTGCTTTAGATTCAGCAATATCTCCTAGTCCAGTTGAAGTTCCGTGCATGTTAATCACATCCACGTCCTCTGGTTTTAAATTAGCATCCCTAAGACAATTCAGCATAACATTTCTTGCACCAATTCCTTCAGGATGAGGAGCAGTCATGTGATGTGCGTCTGCAGAAAGACCCCCACCGACAATTTCAGCATAAATTTTAGCGCCTCGTGCTTTAGCGTGTTCGTATTCTTCTAGAATTAATGTACCAGACCCTTCTCCTAAAACAAAACCATCTCGGTCTTTGTCAAATGGTCTAGAAGCAGTTTGGGGATCATCATTTCGAGTAGATAACGCATGCATTGCATTAAACCCTCCAATTCCTGCGCAAGTAACTCCAGCTTCGGAACCACCCGCTACCATAACATCTGCGTGATTTAAACGAATATAGTTTAGCGCGTCAATTAATGCATTAGCAGAAGAAGCACAAGCAGAAACTGTTGCGAAGTTAGGTCCTCTAAAACCATATTTTATTGAAATCATTCCTGGAGCAATATCTGGAATCATTTTTGGAATAAAAAAAGGATTGAAGCGAGGTTTCATGTCGTTTGCAGCAAAGTTTAAAACTTCATTCTGGAATGTTTCTAAACCACCAATCCCAGCACCCCAAATTACACCAACACGGTCTTTATCGACAGAGTCTAATTGGAGTTTGGAATCTTCTATAGCTTCTTGAGTGGAAACAAGGGCGTATTGAGTGAATCTATCTTGTTTACGAGCATCTTTTTTATGCATGAATTCAAGAATATCAAATTTCTTTAGTTCACATGCAAATTGAGTTTTAAATTCAGATGCGTCAAAATATGTTATAGGGGCTGCACCGCTTTTACCAGAAACAAGTCCTTCCCAGTATTCAGAAAGGGTGTTTCCAATAGGTGTTAATGCCCCCAATCCGGTAACAACTACTCGTCTTGGAGTCATAAATCTTTTTTTTACTTAGCTTGTTCGATGTATTGAATAGCTTGACCAACAGTTGCAATGTTTTCTGCTTGATCATCTGGAATCTGGATATCAAATTCCTTTTCAAATTCCATAATTAACTCTACAGTATCTAAAGAATCTGCACCTAGATCGTTTGTAAAGCTTGCTTCAGTTACTACTTCGTTTTCGTCAACGCCTAATTTATCTACAATTATAGCTTTAACTCTTGATGAAATGTCTGACATAATAATTTTGTTTTAATTTTGTTTAATGGCAAAAATAAAAAACTTTAAATGAATACATCAAATAACTTGATTTAATTGGTAATTTTTTAACGCTTTTTATATGTAGTTGTTATTTTTCTTTTATGGTTAAAGGATTATGCGTTATTTTGTTTTATTACAATTATGCAAAAAAAAATTATAATTCTCGCTTCAGGAAATGGTTCAAACGCTGAAAAAATCATTGATTTTTTTGAGTCTTCATCAGCTGTAAAAGTACTCTCTGTAATATCCAACAAGCAAGGTGCAGGTGTTTTTGATCGAGCTAAAAAGTTCGAAGTTCCTTCTGTTTTATTCAAAAAAAAATCTTTTGAAACAAATGAAGTTCTTTCTTACCTAGAAGAGCTTAACCCAGATTTAATAGTACTTGCAGGTTTTTTGCTTAAAATCCCCAAAGAATTTGTTCTTAAGTTTCCCAACAAAATAATAAACATTCATCCAGCGCTTCTTCCTAAGTATGGTGGGAAGGGAATGTACGGCTCTAATGTTCATAAAGCAGTAAAAGAATCAGGGGATCTCAAAACAGGTATTACAATTCATTATGTAAATGAAAATTATGACGAAGGTGCTATAATTTTTCAAGCAGAAGTAGGTTTGGATGTTTCAGATACCCCCGAAACAATTGCAACTAAGGTACATGCTTTAGAACATCAACATTTCCCTCAGGTTATTCATCAAATTTTAAGGAAATAGTTTGGAACAGGCTCAAATACATGTTTATACAGACGGTTCTGCTCTAGGTAACCCTGGGCCAGGTGGTTATGGTGTTATTATGGAGCTTGTAGGGAAGCAATATTCTAAAGAATACGCCCAAGGTTACGCATACACTACAAATAATAGAATGGAACTACTTGCAGTTATTGTGGCGCTCGAAAAGTTAAAAGAAAAGCCTCTTAACGTAGTTGTGTTTTCTGATTCAAAATATGTAATTGATTCTGTTGAGAAAAAATGGGTTTTTGGCTGGAAAACTAAAAACTTTAAAGGCAAGAAAAATTCAGATTTATGGAAACGTTTTCTCCTGATATATGAACAACATAACGTAAAGTTTAAATGGGTGAAAGGTCATAACAACCATCCGCAAAATGAACGTTGTGATTGGTTGGCTGTAAATGCTGCAAAAAACGGGATTAAGGAAAAAGATATTTTTTTTGAAAATGAGAATAAGAATCTGCACTAAAGTCTTTTTTGCTGTACAGAAGCTCAAAAGAAGTTTTATCTTTGCAAAATGAAAAACAAATTACTCGTGATTGGAACGATGGCTTATGATGCTATTGAAACTCCATTTGATAAAGTTGATAGAATACTAGGAGGAGCTGCTACATATATTGCTCTAGCTACTTCTAAATTTGATATAGATTGTGGGCTTGTCTCAGTAATTGGAGATGACTTTGAAGCTAGCGATTTGCAGCTTTTAAAGGACTTAGATGTAGATGTCACAGGAGTGGAACAAATAAAAGGGGAGAAGTCCTTCTTCTGGAGTGGTAAATATCACGATAATATGAATACAAGAACAACAGTTGACACTCAACTTAATGTTCTTGAAAATTTTACTCCCAATGTTCCTCAGTCCTATAGAAATGCAGAAGTAATGATGATTGGAAACCTTCATCCAGGGGTTCAATTAACAGCTTTAAAACAGATGAATGGTAAGCCTAAATTTGTAGTTTTAGACACTATGAATTTTTGGATGGATCATTTTAGATCAACTTTAGACGAAGTAATTTCTAAAGTAGATTTGATTACAATTAACGATGAGGAAGCTCGTCAGTTATCAGAAGAGCACTCTCTTGTGAAAGCTGCTGAAAAGATTCATGCAATGGGTCCGAAATATGTGATCATAAAAAAAGGAGAACACGGAGCGATACTTTTTGGGGAAGGAAAAATATTTATAGCTCCAGCTTTTCCAATTGATCAAGTTATTGACCCAACTGGTGCTGGGGATAGCTTTGCTGGTGGAATATCAGGGGTTTTAGCAAATACAGATACTATTAATTTTGAAACTTTAAAAATGGGAATCATCTATGGATCGGTTTTAGCTTCTTTTACTGTTGAAGAATTTGGAGTTAACGCTCTTTTAGCGGTAACTTCAGATTCAATTAAAGATCGAATTGAGAAGTTTATAGAACTTACCCGTTTTGAGTGGAATGAAAAACAAAATAAAATATGAGTGATGCCATTAAACACGAGTGCGGAATAGCTTTATTACGTCTCAAAAAACCGATTTCTTATTATCAAGAAAAATATGGTACGGCTTTATTTGGCATCAATAAGATGTATCTTATGATGGAGAAACAGCACAATCGAGGTCAAGATGGTGCAGGTTTTGCAAGTATAAAATTCGACATGGATCCAGGAGAACGATACATTAGTAGAGTTCGTTCTTGTGAAAAACAACCGATCCAAGATGTTTTTAATCAAATAAGTTCTAGAATACAGACCACAATTGATAACCATCCAGAAATTGAATCCAATTCTAAGTTGTTAAAACAAAAAGCACCTTATGTAGGAGAGCTAATGTTAGGACACGTTCGTTATGGAACGTTTGGTAATAATGGAATTGAAAGTGTACATCCATTTTTAAGACAAAATAATTGGATGCACAGAAACCTCATTGTAGCCGGTAATTTTAATATGACTAATGTTAATGAGCTTTTTGACAATTTAATTTCATTAGGACAACATCCAAAAGAAAAAGCGGATACCATTACTGTAATGGAAAAAATAGGTCATTTTTTAGATGACGCTGTGGCTAAAATTTACAAAAAATTAAAAAAAGAAGGATTCAATAAATACCAAGCCTCTCCCTTGATAGCTGAACGACTTAATATTTCAAAAATACTAAGAAAAGCAGCTAAGAATTGGGATGGTGGTTATGCAATGGCAGGAATGCTAGGTCATGGTGACGCATTTGTTCTTAGAGATCCTGCAGGTATTCGACCCGCTTTCTTTTACGAAGATGATGAAATTGTAGTAGTAGCATCCGAACGTCCAGTTATTCAAACTGTTTTTAATGTACCTCTGGGTGAAATTAAAGAAATTGATCCAGGAAGCGCCATCATAGTTAAAAAATCAGGAGAAACTTCTTTTCAACAAGTATTAGAGCCCCTAGAAAAAAGATCTTGTTCATTTGAGCGAATTTATTTTTCTAGAGGAAGCGACGCTTCAATATACAAGGAACGAAAAGAACTTGGGAAATTATTATTTCCAAAAATTCTTGAAAATATTAATAGTGATATTGAAAACACTGTTTTCTCCTATATACCTAATACTGCCGAGACCTCTTTTTATGGTTTAATAGGAGAAGCTCAAAATCATCTAAAAAGTCAAATTTCTGAGGAAATAAGTAAAGTACCTATCAATAAGGAGCGCGTTTTAGAATTATTAAACCTCAATCCAAGAATAGAAAAAATTGCAATTAAAGATGCAAAACTTAGAACGTTTATCACTTCTGACTCTAGTCGAGATGATCTAGTGGCACATGTTTATGACATAACATACGGAGTTGTTAAGACAACAGATAATCTTGTTATTATAGACGATAGTATTGTTCGAGGGACAACACTAAAGAAAAGCATTTTAACGATGTTAGATCGCTTAGGGCCAAAAAAAATCATCGTAGTATCTAGTGCTCCTCAAATTAGATACCCAGATTGTTATGGAATTGATATGGCGCGATTAGAGGATTTCATTGCGTTCCAAGCTGCATTAGCATTACACAAAGATCGTGGAACCAAAAAAGCTGTATTAGATTCTATCTATGAAAACTGTAAAGCATCAAAAGAAATATATGGAGAAGAGGTTTCTAATCATGTAAGAGCTTTATACCAACCGTTTACTACGGAGGAAATTTCTGACAAAATTTCAGTTCTTTTATCAAATCCTGATTTAAAAGCTGAGGTTAAAATTATTTATCAAAATATCGATAATCTTCACGCTGCCTGTCCTGAAAGTCAAGGAGATTGGTATTTTACGGGTAATTATCCAACACCTGGTGGAAATAGAGTCGTAAATAAAGCCTTTATGAATTTTCACGAAGGTAAATCAGAGAGAGCGTATTAACGGTTTAACCGATAAAATCGCATTTAATCGATTTTATCATTCAAGTGTGAAAGAAAATCGCATTTTTACAAGACCAGAACATAAGTAGGTTAAGTTCATGGTAAGATTTGGGGCAAAAATGGAGGAATTTATTCCTCCTTTTTTATTTTACATCTTTTCAATCTCCTTTTTATTTTGAGTTTATTCAAAAAAAAAGAGAGCATTATAGCTCTCTTTTGTTATGATAAAGTTTTTATTCTATGCGTTTTCAGCATAAAGTTCACTTACTTTATTCCAGTCAACTACATTAAAAAATGCTTGAATGTAATCAGGTCTTCTATTTTGATAATTTAAGTAATAAGCATGTTCCCACACATCAATCCCTAAAACAGGAAATCCACCACACCCAATGCCTGGCATTAAAGGGTTGTCTTGGTTAGCTGTAGAGCAAACTTCTACTTTTCCACCTTTGTGAACACATAGCCATGCCCATCCAGATCCGAATCGAGTTGCTGCTGCTTTTGCAAAATCATCTTTAAATCCTTCAAAAGAACCAAATGCGCTATCAATTGCATCTGCAAGTGCTCCTGATGGAGCTCCACCACCATTCGGGCTCATTATGTTCCAAAATAATCGGTGATTATAAAATCCACCTCCATTATTTCTAACAGCACCATTGTTTGCGTCTAAAGAAGTTAGTATTTCTTCTATTGATTTTCCTTCTAAGTCGGTCCCAGATATTGCGTTGTTCAAGTTCGTTGTGTATCCATTATGGTGTTTTCCATGATGAATTTCCATAGTTCTTGCATCAATATGTGGTTCTAATGCATCATATGCATAGGGTAAATTAGGTAATTCGAAAGCCATATTTATTTTTTTTAAAGTTTATACCTACAAACTTAAAGAATCTTTACATTTATAACATAATCATATGATGCATAATCTTACTCCCATAGAAATCATTAGTGCCTCAGCTGGCTCTGGAAAGACTCATAAGCTAGTTCTTAGTTTTTTAAGAACACTCTTGTCTAGCTCAAATCCAAACGTGTATCGTAAAATGATCGCATTAACTTTTACGAACAAGGCTGTGTTCGAGATGAAATCTAGGATTTTAAATAAATTGAATGAGTTTTCTGATCTAGATAACCAAGATCAAATGGCTGCAGAGCTTTGTGAATTTCTTGAAGTTTCAAATAAAGAACTGGCTTTTCGATCTAAACAAGCTTTAAAATTTATTTTACATGATTATGCAGCTTTTGAAATTGTAACATTAGATCGTTTTACTCATAGGATAATTAGAAGTTTTTCTCGTGATTTAGGTCTTTCTAATTCTTTTGAAGTCGAAATTAATCAAAAATTGATCTTATCAGAAGTAGTTAATTGTGTTATCGAAAAGGTAGGTTCTGATGAATATTTAACGAAATTATTGGAACGTTTTACACTACAAAAAATAAGGGATCAAAAAAGTTGGGAAATTACACCGAACCTTCTTGAAATATCATATTTGTTGTTGAAAGAAAATGATAGGGTCCACACACAGGAGTTAGCCAAACAACCGCATTCTTCTTTTGAAGAACAAAATAAGGTTTTAAAGAAAGTTCAAAAAGACATAAAGCAAAATATTCATCTAATAGGAAAAGAAGTATTAAAATTATTTGAACTTAATGGATTGGAGGGAAAAGATTTTTCAAGAAGAATTCTTTATGCTCATTTTGAAAAATTGAAAGACATTTTAATTGCTAAGGTTGATGTAAATAAATTGTATTCAAATCAATTAGAAAATAATTTAGAAGAGGGTGTTAAAATATATAACAAAACATTAGATGACCGAAAGGTAAAAATAATAGAGGGTATTATACCCACAATATATCGAGCATTTAAAAAAGCAAAAAACTTGAACTATCAGTTATCATTGATTAACGATATTTTAGATCAATGGATCCCTTTGAGTTTGATTCAAACCCTATCTAAAGAACTAGAGGTTTATCAGAAAGAACAAAATAAAGTTTTGCTAGCTACTTTTAATGAAAGAATTTCTAAACAAATTCTTAACCAATCCACTCCCCATATTTATGAGCGTTTAGGCGAACATTATCGCCATTATTTTTTAGATGAATTTCAAGATACCTCTAGCTTGCAATGGGATAATTTAATTCCATTGGTAAAAGAACCAATAGAGGGTTTAGGGGATGATGGCAGACCAGGTTCTTTACTAATTGTTGGAGATCCTAAACAATCAATTTACAGATGGCGAGGTGGTCATGTAGAACAATTTCTGAGTCTCCTAAGGGGCAAAAATCCTTTTCAAGTTCCAGTAAAAATAGAGTCTTTAGAAACTAATTACAGAAGCTTTGAAGCTATTGTTAACTTTAATAATGCTTTTTTTAAAAGCACTATTCCTTTTTTAAAGGGAGAAGAAAATAAAAAGCTTTTTAGCGAAAATTGTTCTCAAAAATTAAACAATAAAAAACAAGGTTATGTAGAGATTAATCAGTTTTATGAGGTTGAGAAAGAAGTAATTTTAAATAACAATATAGAGACTACATTTAAGTCTATTAAATCAAGTCTTGAGCAAGGTTTTAATTATCATGATATTGCGGTACTTGTTCGAAAAAAAGATCAAGCTAAATCCATAGGTGAATATCTGATTGAAAAAGGAATTCCGATTATTTCATCCGAATCATTGAATCTGTCAAACTCTGAAGAAGTTCAATTTATTATTGCTCTTTTAAGATTGGCAATCGATGAAAACAACGATCATGAACGTCTTTTGACCCTTCAGTTTTTAAGGTTAAGGTATGCGAAAGAGGTCCCATTTCATGATTTTATCGCTCCAAAACTAAAGACTCCTCTTCAAGTTGTTTTTCATGAATTTGAAATTCCATTTAATTTCATGAAATTCAAATCATTATCCCTTTATGAAGCAGTAGAGGAAATATTTTATGGTTTTGATTTAAGTTCAAATTTCGATGCACATCTTCAAACTTTTTTAGATCATGCTTTTGAGTTTAATCTAAACAAAAAGAACGATTTATTGAGTTTTATACTGCATTGGGATTCTGAAGGCGATTCATTATTCGTCAATGTTCCTAAGGGATTGGATGCCATTCAAATTTTTACAATTCATAAAGCTAAAGGGCTAGAGTTCCCCGTTGTAATTTTACCTTTCTTAGATGAAATGAGCCGCGGGAATAAGGAAGACCGAATTTGGATGAATACGGAAGAGTTTTTTGATCGAAAATTCACTAAAGGATGGATCCCTTTTTCAAAAAAAATAGCAAATTATGGTGCTGTTGGGAAACAACGATTTGAACAAATTAGTAACGAAAAAGAACTCGATGATCATAATGTTCTTTATGTTTCAATGACAAGACCAGTGGAGCAATTAATTTTGATTTCTAATTTAAAAAAAAGAACTCCAAAAACGGATGAACTGAAAAATACATATCCAAGTCTAATTCAAAATTATTTGCAAATAAAAAATGTAGCGAATGATTTGGATGTAGATTCAGTTTTTTATTTTGAAGGGAAAAAACGAACGGTTGTTGAGTCAAAAAACATAAAAAAAGAAACGAATGACTTCGTAATCGAATTTAAAACAAAAAGATGGAAAGATAGTCTAATGACTCGGTCATACGAACCAGAAGAGGTAAGGCAAAACTCTCCAAAGCTTTGGGGGATTTTAGTACACGATCTTTTGTCAAAAATTGAATCTTCTGAAGATATCGATTGGGTTCTGAAAGAAGCTTCAATTCAGGGTAAAATAAAAAACGAAAAGATTGATTCCATAAGAGAAATAATTTTGAATGTTATTAATCATAAAAAATTAGCTTCCTATTTTGCAAATGAATATACTGTTTGGAATGAGAGAGATATTCTAATACCCAATAAAGATAATGTTAGGCCAGACAGATTAATGTTTAACGGGGAGAATTTAGTTTTAATCGACTATAAAACAGGTAAAGCTAAAAAGCAAGATATTGATCAAATTAAGTATTATGAAAGCATCATTTCAGAAATTTTTTATGACAAACCAATAAACAGCTATTTGGTTTATATTCAAGAGAAAACGAATGTTAACGTTGTTGTTGTTTAATATTTTGCAACAAAACTTCTATATCGATCAAAAAATCTTAAAAAAATCTTAAATATTCCATCATATTTTTTTGAATACTCGATGATTACAGCTATTTTTGCCGATATACTCTATAAATTAAACCAAATTAACTAAATGAAAACTATCAAACAATTACTAATCGTTTGCGCATTAACATTTACTTTTTCAAATGCAGTTGCCCAAGATGCAAACAACCCTTGGGTCGTTTCTTTTGGAGTAAATGCTGTTAACGCATATGAAAATAACTTTTTCAAAGGTGAATTTTACAATGCAAAAGATCACTGGAATATTGTGCCAGCGGTATCTACATTATCTTTAAATGGATATCTTTCAGATAATTTTTCTCTAGCAGGTAGATTTTCATTGAACAATATTACCAAACTTGGAGAATCTACTAACAGTCAAATTCTTTATAAATCCATTGATGGAGTTCTTCACTATTCTCTTGTACCGGCTAGCTCAACGTGGGAACCTTTTGTTGAGGCAGGTGTAGGGATGTCTTGGTTAGATTCAGAGAGGTCTGAAAATGTTGTTTTAGGTGGAGGTATAAACTACTGGTTAAATGATAACATAGGTCTCACTTACCAAGCTGCATATAAAAGATCTGTAGATCTTGATCAAATAAATCATTTCCAACATATTTTTGGAGTTTCATTAAAATTCGGTGGAGTTGATACAGATGGCGATGGTGTTTATGATCAATTTGATGAATGTCCAGAGGTTGCAGGTTTAGAAGAATTTGGAGGTTGTCCAGATACTGACGGAGATGGTATTGCAGATAAAGATGATGCATGTCCAAACAGAGCAGGTTCAATAGAAATGAATGGATGTCCAGATTCAGACGGAGACGGACTTTCTGATCTTGTTGACGCTTGTCCTAACATGGCTGGTACAAAAGCTATGAATGGCTGTCCAGATTCAGACGGAGATGGAATCAACGAGAAAGATGATTCTTGTCCAAATGAAGCAGGTCCAATTGAAAACAATGGTTGTCCTTGGCCAGATGCTGATGCAGACGGGATTCCAAATAAAGATGATGCTTGCCCTCAATTAGCCGGTCCTGCTACTAATAATGGGTGTCCTGTAATTCCAGATTCTGTTATTGAAGAATTAAATCAGGAGAGTTCAATTATTCGTTTTAAAGCTGAAAGCTCTACAATTGTAGGTGAAGAATCTCAATTAGTATTAGCGAAAATAAAATCTATTTTAGATAGCTATCCAAAAAGTCAAGTTGTAGTTGAAGGATACGCTTCAAGTGATGGAAGTAATGGGTACAATCAGAAACTTTCTGAAAACCGTGCTAAATCTGTAAAAGATGGATTAGTTGCTATTGGTGCAGACGGTGGAAGAATATCTACTGCAGGTTTTGGTGAATCCAATCCTATCGGGGATAATAACCGTGCTGCTGGTAGAAAAGCTAACAGAAGAGTTCAGTTTGCTGTAGGTCAAAACTAGAATTCTAAACATATCAAAAAAAGCCTTGCATCTGCAAGGCTTTTTTTTTACTTCAATTTTACTCTAAAAGTGTTTACTTTAGATTAAGTTCTTTACTTTTAAATGTGAAAACATTTTTAGAAGAAAGCGTATCGGAAATTTTATCAACCCCTAGTAATCTAGAGAGTTTAATCATTGTTTTACCAAGCAGAAGAGCGGGTGTTTTTTTTAAAGAGGCACTGGTTTCTCAATTAACTGAACCATCTTTAGCACCAAAAATATTTAGCGTTGAAGAATTTATTCAAGAAATCTCCACTTTAAAGCTTGTACCACCAACTTTAGCACTAATCACTTTTTTTGAAATTTATTCAAAATTAACTCCAAAAAAGTATTTAGATACATTCGAAGAGTTTATTCAATGGGCTCCTCCATTATTAAAAGATTTTTCAGATATAGATTCCTATCTAGTAAACTCTAAAAATGCTTTTGATGATTTAATAGAATACCATGCTGTTGGAACAATTTTAGAAGAAAATTCATCTTATGAAAAGCAACAACACTTTTGGAATTCTTTAGAGCTTTATTTTAATGAGCACAAAAAATCATTGCTTTCAAATGGACTAGGGACCCTTGGGATGTTATATAAAGAAGCAGTTGATTCGGTTGAAATCTATATTGAAAATACAAGTCAGCAGCATTATTTTATTGGTTTTAATGCACTTAATAAAGCTGAGTCTACCCTTTTCCAGGCTTTTCTAGAGCAAGATCGCGCTACAATATTTTGGGATTTGGATCATTTTTTTTACCAAGACCCGGAGCATGCAGCTGGTAGGTTTATCAAAAAATATTTAAAGGAATGGACTTATTACCGTCAAAGGAAGCATGTTAAATTCTCTTCTAACTTCGAAAAGTCAAAAACTATAAATATTGTAGGAATCCCTAAAAATATTGGACAAGCAAAATATGCTGCCTCTTTATTAAAAGAAAATTTAAAAAGTCAAAGAAGCCTTTCTAAAACTGCATTGGTTTTAGGAAATGAATCCATACTGATACCGGTACTTTCTGGTCTTCCTAATGAAGTTGAACAGTGGAATGTTACCATGGGATATCCTCTTGAAAACACCCCGGTTTCTTCCTTTTTTCATTATGTTTTCGAGATGCATTTGAAGTCAGTTAATGGTGGTTATTCTTATGACGATATAATTCGAGTAACGAGTTTTGATTGGATTCAAGATTTGTTGAATACTAATTCTGAAGATTGTAAAGTTCTCTTAGAATCACTAAAAACATCATTTAATTCGTTTTTAGGACCAAAAGAATTAAAATCTTTTTTAGATCATCCTTTTGGAGTTTTGATATTCAGTCCTTTCAATTCAGTTGCAAGCTTTGTTCAGCGTATTTCAGACATTACATTAATGATACAAGAACATATAAAAAGGATAAATGGGCAACAGTATGTTTTATTTCCAACCTACCTAACTTTAATTCAAGAGCTGGTTCAGCAATTATTAAATATGGGAGATACCTTGACTTCTGTAGATACTCTTAGAGCTTTACGTTATTTATGGAATGAGTTAATTAATTCTCTTTCTATAGACTACAAAGGAAATCCAATGGGAGGAATTCAGATTATGGGGATGTTAGAAACCCGAGTGCTTGACTTTGATACTGTAATTTTAACCAATCTAAACGAAGGTATTCTTCCAAAGGGTAGATCTTCACAAAGTATTTTTTCATTTGCGATGAAAAAAACACATGGACTACCCACATTTTTAGATAATGACGCAATATATACCTACCATTTTTATAGGTTATTACAACGAGCGACCAATATAACTATACTCTATAATACTGAAAGCGATGGATTAAATTCTGGGGAACCCAGTCGATTTATCCATCAACTTAGATTTTTAAAATTAGCTCAACATAATATTATTGAGAAATTTGAGTCAGCATCCACTAGAATTCATCAATCAAAAGAAATCCTAATACAAAAAACACCTGCTGTTATAGATCAACTTCATAGAAAGGCTAAAAGAGGATTTTCTCCGTCAGCTCTTGTTGTTTATTTAATGGATCCATTACTTTTTTATCATGAAAAAGTTTTAAATATCTCAAAAAAGAAATCATATGACAATACGATTTCTTTAGCTGAAGGTGGTCTTGTTGCACATAAGGCGCTACATAAATTATATATGGATTTTATTGGTAAAATGATGAAAGAATCTGATTATATTGATTTAAGTAAAAAGGTATCTTCAACAGTTATAGATAGTTTTCGTGAACTTTATGGAGGCGACAAAAAAGTTTCGGGTAAAATTAAATTGACCCTGTATGCTCTAGAACAATCTGTATTAAAATTAGTTAAAGTTGAACAACAAAAAGTAAAAGAAGGAAATAGCATCACCATATTAGGACTCGAAAAAAAATTCAATCACACCATAGAAATTGACGGAATTGGTCCAGTAGTTTTAAATGGGGAAATTGACAGGATTGATCGTTATAATGGTGTTTTAAGGATAATTGATTACAAGTCAGGAGCAATAGATCCTAACAAATTATTTTTTTCTGATTTGAATGAAATTAATGGAGATAAAAAAAGAAGAGCCTTATTTCAATTACTATTTTATTGTCATAGTTTTAAAGAAGAAATAAAGCATGAAAAACAAGTAACGGCAGGAATAATATGTTTTAAAAATATGGAACGTTATTTACTTCCTTTGGGCAAAAAAATAAAAGGGGTTAAAAAGCCTGATCTTTTTTTGACGGAAGAAGGGATTCTTTCATTTGAATCTTATTTAATCGACACAATTAAAGAAATTTTTGATATTTCTAAGCCTTTTGCTTCATTAGAAGATTAGTTTATTAATTTATTATTAGCTTTACCAGACTATATCTATTATGTCTAAAGAAAAATCAAAAAAAAGAGATGAATTAAGTTGGTGGCTGAAGTTAATAACTTTGGGTGATCGCTTTTCATATCAAGATTTTTTCGATCGATTTAAAAAAGGTTTTGTAGAATTTTTAATTGTATTTTTTGGGGTACTTGTCTCGTTCTCTGTAGAACAGCAAGGGGAAGAGTTCGGAGATCGTGAATCTAATATTGACAATTTAGTTGGATTAAGAGACGAGCTTATAGATATGCACGAATATACTTTAGAGTATTTTGAACAGAATGAATTAATAACGGGTTTATATCAAGAGCAATATAATCGTTGGGATCAAGATAATGATAGTGTTTTTATTAGTTACGAGCCATTTGAATTTCACTATGCTCCTATGACTTATTACACAAACCGTGATCCTTTTAACCCTCCGAGGGTAGTTTATGATGCGATTAAATTAGATGGTACTTTTAGGTTTTTAGGATCCGACATTGGACGGTTGATTAATGATAATTATGACGGTACCGATCTAAAGTATTTAATAATTAACACGGATAAGGAAGAGAAAGCTTTAATAGACGACTTTTCCTATAGGTTGGGACATCAATGGGTTTTTGATTTAGAAAAAATCGATGTAGAGTCTAATGAGTTTTGGATAGAAAACAGAAAGTATATTCAAGAAGATCATTTTGTTAAATATAATTTATTCAAAAGAATAGAATTATGGATCCAAATTAGAGAGCAGTTAGAAGCATACGATGTCAATATTCAGAAGAATATTCAGATATTAAATGACGTAATCAAAGAAAAAGAATCTGAATTTGTTGTTGTTTGGTGGTGGTTTAGTCGACCAGATTGGCTACAAGCTTCCCCGAAATCAGGGCCGGAGGAACTCCAGGACCAGGAACAGTTAGTTGACCAGTAAAATACAGATCTTTTACTTTTTTGCTTTTTAATTTAGGACGCAAAAAGGCAGTTTGAAGTAAGGTGTTTGCCATACCATAAGCATTTCCTTTGTAGGAATTATATTCATTAACAAAATCATTTACACAAAAAGATTCTTTAAATAATATTGAATCTTTAATCGATTGATTTGTTAGATTTTCTAAGCGATCGATAACGATATTAAAGTACTTTTCTCTCATTTCATTAGTATCTTCAATACCAGGGCCAATAGGAATAAGTAAAAAACATGCTTCTTTACCTTGAGGAGCCATAGAATGATCTGTGATGGAAGGAAAGTTACCGTAAAATAGTGGCTCTTTAGGCCATTCTGGGTTATCGTATATACTTTTTGCATGTTCATCAAAATCAACATCAAAAAATAAAGTATGGTGAGAAACGTTTTTAACTTTTTTATCAAGTCCTATAAAGAATAATAGAGAAGAAGGAGCAAATACTTTTTTCTCCCAATAAGCGTCCGAATAACCCCTTTGATTCTCTTCTAAAAGAGATTCCGAGTGATTATAGTCTGCACCACTTATAACAACATCTGCAGTATGTTTTATTCCATTTGCAATTACTCCGGTTGCTTTACCTTTTTCAACACATATTTTTTCTACGGTCTGACTTGTAGTGAATTCTACCCCGAGTTCTTCAGCCATTTTAACCATTCCTTCAACAACACTGTACATTCCTTTGTCTGGATGCCAAGTTCCCAGTCCAAAATCTGCAAAATTCATGAAATTATAAAAGGCAGGGGTATTGCTAGGTTTAGCACCTAAAAACAAAACTGGAAATTGAAGAATTTGAGCAAGTTTTGGATTTTTAAATTCTTTAGTCACCTCATTTTTAATTGTACTTAAGAAGTATCCAACTTTTTTTACAGTCGCTGGGGTAACAAGCTCTAGAGGAGAAATTCCTGGTCTATAAACAAGATCTTTAATAGCGATGTTGTAATTATCTTCAGCTTTTTTTATAAACTTTTTGAGTTTGATTGCACTTCCTTTTTCTTCAGCTTCAAAAGCAGAGTATATTTTTTCTAAAGTATCACCAATTTTAATGGATTCCATTTTATCAAAATAGACTTCATAACCTGGATCTAATTTTTCAAGTTTGTAGTAGTCACTTACTTTACGATCAAAATCCCCAAAAAACTTTTCAAACACATCAGGCATCCAATACCAAGAAGGTCCAATGTCGAATGTAAAACCATTTTTTTTGAATTGGCGAGCACGACCTCCTGGGGTTTCGTTTTTTTCTAAAATATTAACGTTATTTCCTGCTTTTGCAAGGTAACAAGCGGCAGATATTGATGAAAAGCCCGATCCAATAATGATTATGTTTTTTTTCATAAAATAGTAAAGTATTTCCTTATTCGTTTAGTAAAAAAGGAAGGAAACGGATTAAAATAGAATTAACTATTTTTTAGAAAGATCTCTAATAATTCCAATTACTACAATAATTGTAGTGATGATAACAGTATTAGCAACGAAAGTAGTAGTCATGATTTATGATTTTAATTACTTCAAAATTACAAAATCTTTTGACAAGAAATTCATCTTTTATTGCAGAAAGTGGGGCATATTAATTCTGGTTTATTTTTTCGCTTTTAACTTATACTCTTCCTATCTTTATTGGGTATAAAATATTAATGAAAAATTTCACAACCCTGTCTCTTTTTAATTTTGACAACCATAAATTTTGGGCTTTCAAACAAATGGGAGTCGCTCCACTTTTGTTAGGTAAAATCGACGGATTACTTTTTTCAAAGTTAATGGGTACTGGCTCAGGAGCAGGTTTTAGTTTATTTCCAGATTTTTCAACCTATGCTTTTTTGGCTGTTTGGGAAAGTGAAGAAAAATCAGAACAATTTTTTAAAACAAGTCCTTTTTTCTTAGAATATAAACAACGCACTAAAACCATTCGAACATTAAGTTTAAAACCTATACATAGTCATGGAAAATGGAGTGGTGTTAATCCATTTGGAGTCAGTTCAGAAACTGAGCAAACTCCAACCGGCGAAATTGCAATAATTACTCGAGCAACTCTTCGTTGGAATCGCTTACTCTCATTTTGGGCAGCAGTACCAAAAGCGAGCAGAGCCATTGAAGAAGCAAAAGGGGTCCGTTTTTACAAAGGTATTGGAGAATGGCCTTTTATTCAGCAAGCTACTATAAGCATTTGGGAAAGTATAGAACACGTTCATACTTTTGCATACAAGGGTAAAGCTCATGCAGAAATAGTAAAAGACACCCGTAAAATGAAATGGTATAAGGAAGATCTTTTTTCTAGGTTTGAACTCTTAAATGATGTCATTCATGAGAAATAAAGCCATCGTTATTGGTTCTGGAATTGCAGGTATTGCTACAAGCATTCGCTTGGCTCAAAAAGGTTATGAGGTACGGGTTTTTGAATCAAATTCGTATCCAGGTGGAAAGTTATGTGCCTTTAGTTTAGGTGATTTTCGTTTTGACGCTGGCCCTTCTTTATTCACCATGCCTAGTTTTGTCGATGAACTTTTTGACTTGTGTAATGAAGATTCGAAGGACTATTTTCAGTATTCTAAGAAAGAGATTGGTTGTAATTATTTCTGGGAGGATGGAACTCGGCTTAAAGCATATGATAATCAAGATAAATTTTTAGAGGAGGTTGAAAATGTCTTGGGAGTTTCTCCTGAGACACTAAAAAAGTATTGGGAAAAAGCGAAAAAGAAGTATGATTTAACAGAATCTATTTTTTTAAAAAGTTCCCTGCATAAGATGAAGTCTTTTTTGAATTTAGAAACCCTAAGAGCTATTCTGAATATAAAGGCTTTAGAGATCGGTAAAACATTACATGAAGTTAATAAGGCTCAACTTCAAGAACCTCATTTAATTCAATTCTACGATCGATTTGCAACTTATAACGGTTCGGATCCATATCAAACACCAGGCATAATGACTCTTGTTCAGCACTTAGAAGGGCATTATGGAACCTTTATCCCCAAAAAGGGGATGGAGTCAATTACGATCTCTTTATTTGAATTAGCGAAGCGACAAGGAGTGACTTTCAATTTTAATGAAAAAGTTGAAGAAATAATAGTTGAGAATAATCATGTACAGGGAATCAAAACTCAAAAGGGATCGTATGATTCCAAAATAGTTTGCTCTAATATGGATGTTTACCCGACCTACAAATATTTATTACCCACCGTAAAATCGCCGGTTAAAACTTTAAAGCAGGAACGTTCTAGTTCTGCGGTAATTTTTTACTTGGGAATATCTAAAACCTTTGACGAATTGGATCTTCACAACATCTTTTTTTCCGAAGATTACAAAAAAGAATTCAAAGCAATTTTTGAAGATCAAACTGTTTGCGATGATCCTACAATATATGTAAATATAAGTTCTAAAGATATAAAAACTGACGCTCCGCCGGGTAATGAAAATTGGTTTGTAATGATTAATACACCCTCTGATAAAGGTCAAGATTGGGAAAAAATAACAAGAGAAATACGAGTTAATTTTCTTAATAAAGTTAATCGTATTTTAGGGACTAATCTTGAAGATTATATTGTTGAGGAAGACTGTTTAACACCTCCATTAATACAGGAAAAAACTCAATCCTATCAAGGAGCACTTTACGGCTCTTCTAGTAATGATAAAATGGCTGCTTTTTTGCGTCATCCAAATTTCTCACAACAAATTAAAAATCTTTATTTTTGTGGAGGAAGCGTTCACCCTGGCGGAGGAATCCCTCTTTGCTTATTGTCGGCTAAAATAGTATCAGATCAATTACCGCCATTATGATCACGAAAATAAAACAACATCTAGACATTCAGAATGTTTCTATTGGAATTATCTGGCTTTTTCATGTAAGTGGGATAATTGGTATCCTGTATGGAAATTCTCAATGGTTTGTAGGCGCAACCCCACTCAATCTTTCACTTTGTTTCTTTTTACTTCTCTTAGTAAGTTTGAAAACACCTGGTTTTATTAAAATAGCACTCACTAGTTTTTTGGTCGGGATGATTGCTGAAATTTTAGGTGTTAATTATGGATATATTTTTGGTTCTTATGAATACGGTGGAGCCTTGGGATGGAAAATTTATGGGGTTCCAATTTTAATTGGTGCTAACTGGACTATTTTAACAGTCTGCTCAGCAGCTATAGCATCACACATATACAAGAATATAATCTCAAGAATTATTATCGGGTTGGGGTTAATGATTCTTTTAGATTTCGTGATTGAACCCATAGCACCAATTCTAGATTTTTGGAAATTTGAGGGGGGAATAGCTCCACTTCAAAACTATATTGGCTGGTTTTTAGTTGCTCTTCCACTTCAAGCTTTATATCATTATTGGAATGTTGAACTTAAGCATTGGTTTGCGCATCATTTATTTTTATTACAATTGTTATTTTTTGTGATTTTATTACTTCAAATTAATACCCTTCAAAAGTTATTATGAATACATTATATATGAGATTTATAGTTTTTGGTTTTCTTTTATTTATTTATTCTTGTGGTAATAAAAAAACAGAGGTGACTAATGAAAATGTAGTTCAAAAGGATAGTCTAGTGAAAATAGATTTAACTAATTCTGAGAACAAAATAATTTATGTGCCTTCAAACATAAAAGTATTAGACACAACTTTATTTAGTAATCGAAATTTTTCAAAATTTAAAGAATCAATAGAAGCTTTAGAAGATTTAAATAAAATAACGATTGATGAATACTTGTTTGCTGCTATAGTTGCAAGTTCTGCTGTTATTAACTCACAGTTACAAAAAGATTTTGAGATTCCTGCGGTTAAAAGCAGACTAAGGGTTGTTAAAACAAATTTACTAAAGAGTCGATTTTATGCTCAACAAGAAGATATGGAATCTTTAACCAAAACTCTTGATGAAGTTTTTGAGTCGTATAATATCTTATTAAAACGAATTGATGATTTGATTGTTTCTGAAGAAGAAAATCAAGAAAATGAATTTGAGGTTAATAAAAGAATAAAACCTGAGCGAAAGGAATTACTTAAAAATTAACTAACTTTTTTTTCTCGATCCAAGTTGTAAGTATGCTGTTCATACATTCTATTGGTCTTTAGAGAATTTTTAAGTTTATCTATAAACCTTAACAGTAAATCTTCAATTTCAATATTTTGAATGGCGTTTAATAACCTGGAAACATGTTCGATAAGTACTTCATCTAATCCAATAGATTTACTAAATGCGTTTTGTTTTTCAGATAACAATGATGCAATCATTATTTCTTCTCTGTTATGATTTTGATAGAAAGAAGTGCCTAAGTCAATGTCTGCTCCGTGAAGGTTTGTAATGATGTCGTTATAGATTCTATTTCTAATGGTAGCTTGTAAATTAAAGAAACGTTTGTATTCGGGAAGATGTTCCTTTTCGGCCGATTTTAAATAAGCAACTTTACTCGAACGACACTGGTTTAAGGTCATGTGGTAAAGCTCAATAAGTTCCTTATTGTGAGACATACTTATTTTATTTATATTAAATGTAGCAAAAAATATACCCGTTTTTAAAAAGCTTTTCAGGAGAATATTAACAAATTCTTAACTATAAATGTATATTTCAAATCTTGTATTATTTTGGCAGAAGAAATTACCCTGTCAATTAGGTTTAAATCCTTAAATGATGGTTGATTACAACCAATTAAAAGTGCCATATCTGAGTAGTATTTCTCCCTTGAAGGGTGATAAGGAGTAACACAGTTATAAACATTTTTGGTTATTTTTTTATTTAGTAATTGATGAATTATTGATATGCAGTCAGTTAGGTGTATTAGATTTATGCTTCCTTTTGGGTTGTCGACATATTTTCTTTTACTCAATTGAATAATAGGATGTCTTTTTTCACCAATTAGACCTCCCATTCGAAGTATGGTAGTAGAAAAGTGATCGGTTTCGAGAAGTTTTTGCTCACATATGGCTAGTTGCTTTCCAGAATTTGTGCTGGGTGCTAATTTACTTTCTTCATTTAAGTTTCCTGATTGATTTCCATATACTGAGGTACTGCTAATGAATATTACTTCTTTTATGTTATTTGCAATACAAACTTCTATGCATCTATCGACAACTAAGTCATGTCTTCTCTCTGGGTTAGATTTTAATCTTGGAGGGATAGCGATTATTAATACATCAATAGAAGTAAAGAATTCATGATTACCAATAATTTCATTCTCTTTTACCTCTATTAGGTAAGGGTCTGTTTTTTTAGATTTTATAAGTTCAATCTTATCTTTAGAAGTTGTACTTCCTTTGACGTGGTAATTTAAGGATGAAAGATGCTCGGCTAAAGGGAGACCAAGCCAACCACAGCCGAGTATAGCAATGTTTTTAGACAATTTCATTTATTTATATTACTCTATAAATATAATCAGAACTAGAAGATATTTAAGATTCTTTGCTTTAGTAATATTTGTTTTATAATCAATTAAATATTGAGGATATCATTTTTTTTTTAACTTAGAGTAATTCAAAACTCAATATTATGGCAATAAAAAGTTTTCAGGGGCAACGTGAAACTATTAAAAAAGTGGAACAACCTACCGTTTTAGTAAAAGATATTATGACTACTAATTTAGTTCTTTTTACAGTCGATCAGTCTATTCATGAGGTGATGAATGCTTTTATTGTAAACAAAATTTCTGGTGGACCTGTTGTGGATGATAAGGGTAAACTTATCGGAGTTATTTCAGAAGCAGATTGTATGAAAGAGATTTCAGATAGTCGTTATTTCAATATGCCTATTTTAGATAAAACTGTTGGGCATTTTATGACAAAAGAAGTAGAGACATTACCTGCCTCAATGACTCTATTTGATGCAGCCTCTAAATTCCATGACACTAGTAGAAGAAGGTTTCCGGTATTAGACAATAAAAAGCTTGTGGGGCAAGTTAGCCGAAAGGATATTGTTATTGCCGCTATTAATTTGAAGAGTCAAAGCTGGCGTTAGTCAAATATATGTTTAGCTGCTCTAAAGGTATTTGCGTGTGCATCTACAATTATTTTTATGTCTTTGGAATACCCACCACCCATACTGCACTGAATCGGAATTTTAAGTTTGTTACAAAGTTCAAGTACATAAATATCTCTTTGTTTACATCCACTTAACGTTAAGTTTAAGCGTCCTAATTTGTCTGTTTCTAAAACATCAACTCCACAGAGATAAAAAACAAATTCTGGGTTTATTTTCTCAATTAATTGAGGTAAAGAATCCTTTAAACTATTTAAAAAATAATCATCTGTAGTTCCATCATCTAAGGCGATATCTAAATCACTTACTTCTTTATGGAATGGATAATTTTTATTACCATGCATAGAAAATGTAAAAACATCGGTGTTATTTCTAAAGATTTCTGCAGTACCATTTCCTTGGTGTACATCAAGATCAACTATTAAAATTTTGTTTGCTAGTTTATGGTCTAATAAGAATTGTGCTGCAATTGCCTGGTCGTTAAAAAGACAAAATGCTTCTCCATGCTCACTATATGCATGATGAGTGCCTCCAGCAATATTCATAGCTATTCCTGTATCTAGTGCTTTTAATGCACCTTCAACTGTTCCGCCAGCAATCAGGATTTCTCTTTCTATTAGTTCATTCGAAAGTGGGAATCCAATTTTTCTGGTTTCTGATTTGTTTAGATTTAGCTTCGTAAGTTTATCAATATATTGTGTAGTATGAACTCGATTAATGATTGAAAGATCTAGTTTTTTTGGAACAAAAAAATCAGCTTCAGTACAGGTTCCTTCATGCATTAACTGTCTGGGAAGCAAATCATACTTTTCCATTGGGAAACGATGTTTTTCAGGAAGTGGTAGTTGATAACTCGGGTGAAATGCTATATTGAGCAAAACCTTTAGTTTATTTCGAAACCATTATCCATGGTTTGGTCTTCAGGACCAATAATAATAAGTTTACCGTCTTTATTTTGAGTCATTAAAAGCATTCCCTGACTTTCAACTCCTTTAATATTTCGTGCTGCTAAGTTGGCCAGTACAGTTACTTTTTTACCAATCATTTCTTCAGGAGTATAGCTTTCCGCAATACCCGAAACTATAGTTCTTTTTTCGAACCCTAAATCAACTGTAAGTTTCAATAGTTTTTTGGTTTTTTTAATTTTTTCAGCTTCTAAAACAGTACCTGTTCTAAGGTCCATTGCACTGAAATCATCAAAACTTATGTTTTCTTTCACGGGATTGTGTTTAAAATTTTCATCGGTGTTATTTTTCTTAGTTGCTTCTAATTTATTGAGTTGGGCTTCAACGGTTGCATCTTCAACTTTTGCAAACAATAATTCTTGGCTTCCAATGCAATGACCATCAATTATTAAATTTTCGGTCTTCACTATTTCATTCCATTCAATTGCATTACTAATATTTAATATGCTTCTTAATTTCTCTGCACTTTTAGGTAAAAAAGGTTCCGAAACAGTAGCTAAAGCTGCAGCTATTTGAAGTGCAATGTTCATAATAGTTTCTACGCGTTCTGGATCTGTTTTTATAAGTTTCCAAGGCTCTTGATCTGCTAAATATTTGTTTCCTAAACGAGCTAGATTTATGAGCTCTTGACTTGCTTCTCTAAAACGATAACGCTCTATGCTATTTCCAATAATAGCAGGAAAAGCTTTCATTTTTTCTAACGTTTCTTCATCCTCTTTTGTTAGTTTTTTTCGAGCCGGAACGATTCCTTCATAATATTTTTGAGTAAGAACACTTACTCGATTTATGAAATTTCCAAAGATTGCTACTAGTTCGCTGTTGTTTCTAGTTTGAAAGTCTTTCCATGTAAAATCATTATCTTTTGTTTCCGGCGCGTTTGCTGTTAAAACATAACGAAGGACATCTTCCTGTCCAGGGAATTCTTCAAGATATTCGTGTAGCCATACCGCCCAGTTTTTTGAGGTAGATATTTTGTTTCCTTCTAAATTTAAAAATTCATTTGCAGGAACATTTTCTGGTAATATATACTCTCCGGTTGCTTTTAAGATGCATGGAAAAATAATACAATGAAATACGATATTATCTTTTCCTATAAAATGGACAAGTTCAGTTTCTTTGTCTTTCCAATAAGACTCCCAGTCTTTATTGTTTTTTTGAGCCCATTCTTTGGTAGAAGAGATGTAACCAATCGGAGCATCAAACCAAACATAAAGAACCTTCCCATCTGCACCTTCAACAGGAACTGGTATTCCCCAATCTAGATCTCGAGTAACAGCTCTAGGTCTAAGTCCGTCGTCTATCCATGATTTTACTTGTCCGTAAACGTTAGGTTTCCAATCGTTTTTGTGACCCTCTAAGACCCATTCTTTCATAAAGCTTTCATACTGATCAAGAGGCAAGAACCAGTGTTTAGTTTCCTTAAGAATTGGATCAGCACCGGATAAAGTAGATTTAGGGTTTATGAGTTCCGTTGCACTTAAAGAACTTCCACATTGTTCGCACTGATCGCCATAAGCTTCAGTATGGTTACACTTTGGACAGGTTCCGATAACAAATCGGTCCGCAAGATATTGTTCTGCTTCTGGGTCATAAAGTTGTTCCGTTATTTCTTCAATAAACTTATTGTCATCGTTCATTTTAGAGAAGATCTCTGAAGCGGTTTCATGATGAATTTTAGCTGAGGTTCTGGAATAATTATCGAATGAAATTCCAAGCTGATCAAACGATTTTCTTATCATTCCATCATACTTGTCAATGATCTCTTTTGGAGTAACTCCTTCTTTTTTTGCTTTAATCGAAATTGCAACTCCATGTTCATCACTTCCACAAATAAAAGCAACATCTTTCTGTTGAGCGCGTAAATAACGACTATAAATATCTGCAGGAACATAAACCCCGGCTAAGTGTCCTATGTGTATAGGTCCGTTAGTGTAAGGGAGAGCAGCAGTAATTGTGTATCTTTTTGCTGAAAGAGCCATAGTGTAATTTTTCACAAAAATAAGTCTTTTTTCTTAGGCTGTTTACTATTTTGCTAAGGTCAACCAAATTTTATTATGAGAGAATCTAATGTCTTCGGCCAATCGGCTTAACAAAAAGCAGCCAACTACCTAAAACAGAATGGGTATATTGTATTAGAGCAGACCTGTCGATACAGAAAAGCTGAAATTGATATCATTGCAAAGAAAGAAGAAATTATCGTTTGTGTTTACGTAAAAGCGAGATCTTCGTCTTATTTTGGAGTGCCAGAACATTTGTAAACCATAAAAAGGTGGAGCTTTAGTTATGGCAATAGATGCTTATGTTCAAAATAAAAACGTATCACTTGAAGTTCGATTTGATATCATAACTTTTTTGGTTCAGAATGGAGTCTGGAAGTGCGAACATATAGAAGATGCATTTTATCCTTTCTAAAAGTAATTGTTATAAATACAACATTGTGTTTTTTATTTTGTAATTTTGTACTTAATTCAACATTTAATTAAATGAAAACTATTGCTTCAGTAGTAGAAAACTACATTAAAACAAAGCCTTTTTTGTCTACTGCCCTTTCTCAGGGAATAATCAATTTAACCTCTTTGTCGAGACAAATTCAACCAGAAATTGAAGCTTCATTAAAAAAAGAAGCTCGAAGCGGCGCAATTGTGATGGCTTTAAAGAGAATTTCTGATAATATGGAGTTCCTGTCAACACACAAAATTGTTAAAGTTTTAAAAGGGATAGGAGACATTACTGTCCGCTCTTCTTTAATTGACTATAGTTTTAAAATATCAGATACTTTATTGAGTGCTCAATCCTCTTTTCTTTCTGAGGTGAACGATAATAAAGAAGCATTTTACACTTCATCGAGGGGTGTTTCAGAATCTAATATTGTTGTAAGTAGCAATATGAGTCATTTAGTGGATACATTTTTCAGCAAAGAATTGATGTTAGAGAAATCTGAAGATTTATCCTCGGTAACAATTAAGCTTCCAACTGAAAATGTAGATATTCCTGGAATTTATTATTTTATTTTTCAGCGGTTATCTTGGGAAGGAGTTAATATCAGACAGGTTATTTCTACCTCAAATGAGTTTACAATTTTAGTAGATGAGGAGTCTGTAAATATTGCTTTTAAAGTAATTAAAGATTTAAAATCACTCTAATTCAGGAAGTGCTTCTAGTGCTTGTTCAACGCTTTTGATATTCTTAAAGGCTAACCTCAAACGGAGACCGGATTTTGTTTGTTTTTCTTTCATATTCACAAAATTCGGATTTTCTTGTACCCAAACTAATAGTGAATGAAAACGATCACTTTGATAAAAAGGACTCTCTTGGTCAGCAATAAAATATCCGATGCATTGGTTCTTTTTTAGTAAGATTTTATCAATACCTAGATGAGCAGCTTTCCATTTTAATCGAACACTATTCAAAAGCGCCTCTCCTTCTGGTGGCAATGGTCCAAATCGGTCCTCCACTTCTTTTTGATATCGTTCTAGATCTTTTTCATTCTTTAATGAACCTAAACTGTTGTATAGAGTCAGTCGTTCGCTAACAATGTTTATATAATGATCTGGAAAAAGAACCTCTAAATCTGTGTCAATCTGAATTTCTTTGACAAATGTTTTTGGCTTCGAATCATCTTTTTTATTGTACAAGGTTTTAAACTCATTCTCTTTAAGTTCTTCTATCGCTTCTTTTAAAATTTTCTGATAGGTTTCAAATCCAATATCATTAATAAATCCACTCTGTTCTCCCCCTAATAAGTCTCCGGCACCTCGGATTTCTAGATCTTTCATTGCGATTTGAATTCCTGATCCTAGTTCTGCAAATTGTTCGATTGCTTGTATTCTTTTTTGAGCATCACTAGACATAGCGCTTAAAGGAGGTGTAATGAAGTAGCAGAAAGCTTTTTTATTACTTCTTCCAACACGCCCTCTCATTTGATGTAAGTCACTCAAGCCAAAATTTTGTGCGTTGTTAATGAAAATTGTATTTGCGTTAGGTACGTCAAGTCCGTTTTCAACAATGGTTGTGGCAACCAGAATATCGTAACTTCCATCCATAAACTGCAGTAGGTTAGTTTCGAGTTTCTTTCCGTCTAGTTGGCCATGACCAATTCTAATTCTAGCATCAGGAACTAACCTCTGAAGCATACCCGCAACTTCGTTTATATTTTCCACTCGATTATGAATAAAGTATACCTGACCTCCTCTCTGAATTTCATAAGAAATACTATCTCTAATCAGCTCTTCATTAAAACGGATGACTTCACTTTCGATGGGATATCTGTTTGGAGGAGGGGTTGCAATAACAGACATGTCTCGAGCAGCCATTAGGCTAAATTGAAGTGTTCTAGGAATTGGGGTTGCTGTAAGCGTTAAAACATCAACATTGGTCTTTAATGCTCTAAGCTTTTCTTTGACTGCAACTCCAAATTTTTGTTCTTCATCAACAATTAAAAGTCCCAAATCTTTAAACTCGATACTTTTTCCAACCAATTGATGTGTTCCAATAATTATATCTATTTTCCCTTGTTTAAGATCCTGAACAATCTGTTTTTTATCTTTTGGAGATCGAAATCGGTTTAGATAATCGACTCGAGCCGGAAGGTCTTTGAGTCTTTTGCTAAAATTTTTATAATGCTGAAATGCTAGTATGGTAGTTGGGACAAGTACAGCAACTTGTTTGCTATTATCTACTGCTTTAAAAGCGGCTCGAATAGCAACTTCAGTTTTTCCAAAACCAACATCACCACAAACTAAACGATCCATGGGTTGTTCGCTTTCCATATCTTTCTTAACGTCTGCAGTCGCAGTAATCTGATCTGGAGTGTCTTCAAAAATAAAAGAAGCCTCTAATTCATGTTGTAAGTAACTGTCAGGATCGTAAGCATGACCAATTTTCTGGCGTCTTTTTGCATACAGTTCGATCAGATTAAAGGCAATTTGTTTTACTCTAGTTTTAGTTTTTTGTTTTAAACTTTTCCAAGCAGTAGAACCAAGCTTATATATTTTAGGGACTTTCCCATCTTTCCCGTTAAATCGAGATATTTTATGTAGAGAATGGATGCTCAGATATAAGATATCTCGGTCGGCATAAATAAGTTTTATTGCTTCCTGTTGATTTCCTTCTACATCAATTTTCTGGAGGCCTCCAAATTTACCAATTCCATGGTCGATGTGAGTAACATAGTCACCTACTTCAAGACGTGTAAGTTCTTTAAGTGTAAGTGCTTCTTTTTTTGCTTTATTAGTTTTTAGTTGGTATTTGTGATATCGTTCAAAGATTTGATGATCTGTAAAGCAAGCGATTTTGGAATCGATATCTTCAAAACCTTCAAACAAGGGAGTGACTATAGTTTTGTAGTGAACCGTTGTTTCTCCTTCTTCGAAGATATCCTTAAAGCGTTTGGCTTGTTGTTCACTGGCACAGCAAATATAATTTTGATATCCTTTTTCGTGATTATCATTTAAGTAGCTAATGAGTCTATCAAATTGTCTGTTAAATGCAGGTTGAGGACTTTGTCTAAATAAAATATTTTCTTGATTGACAAGCTCTGCACTTTTTGTTAGACTAACCGAGTTTAGAAGTGAAGATGATGCTTTAAAATCTTCTTTGGAGGTAAACAATACGTCAGGCGGTAAGTGCTGAGTTTCTGTTTTCAAAGCTGCGAAGTTTTCTAGGGCCTCTTGATAAAATCGGTCTAATCGCGCTCCAACAAAATCAAAATTTTGTGTCACTAATATTCCTTTCGGAGCAATTACTTCGATTAAACTTTTTCTTTTAGCACGGGTAAAGCCTTCTGAGGTATTTGGCAGAAGTTGTATTTTGTTTAGTGTGCTAATGGATAGCTGAGTAGCAACATTGAAAGTTCTCAAACTTTCAACTTGGTTGTCATAAAACTCAATTCTATAAGGGTGTTGATTGGAAAAAGAAAAAACATCAATGATTCCACCTCTTACTGAAAACTCTCCAGGTTGAGTAACAAAATCTACACGTTCGAAATTATACTCAAAAAGCATTTCATTCACAAAATCAAGAGATAGGGCACTCTCTTTTTCTACTTCAAGGGTGTTTTTTTTGAGTGTTGCCTGAGAAACTACTTTTTCAAAAACAGCTTGAGGGTAACTTATGATTAGTTTAGGCTTTTTGGAACTTCCTAGCTTGGTTAAAACCTCCGATCTAAGCAAAACATTAGCGTTGTCAGTTGTTTCTGTTTGATATGGTTTTCGGTAACTTGAAGGAAAAAAAAGAACGTTCTCATTTCCGAGAATACGTTCAAAATCGTTCAGTTGATAGGCAGCTTTTTCTCTATCCTCACAAATAAAAAGTAGGTTCTTTCTGACCGTTTTAAAACAATTAGCTATAATAAAACTTATTCCCGAACCAACGCTTCCCTTTAAAAACAAGCATGCGTTGTCTTGTAAAAGTCGCTTTTCAAGCGCTTTTTGACTTTTATTTTCGGAAAAGGAATTTATTAAAGAGTCGATCTCTTTTCTTTTTTGGCAAATATAAGAGCATTTTTTTTCTAAACTAATCAACGTTCTTCATTTGTAATGAATTTTAAGGAGTCTTAATATAAGAGGTCCGATGATTCCTAATATCAACTTAGAAAATAAGAACGTTAATTCTTTTTTCTATTCCGTTAATAACTCCCTTCAAAACCTTTTTTGTAGCCCATATGAATTCCCTATTTTCGTTTTTATGTATATCATATTTGATACCGAGACAACCGGACTTCCAAAACGCTGGAATGCACCACTTACTGATTCAGAAAACTGGCCAAGGTGTATTCAGATTGCCTGGCAGGTACACGGGGAACGAGGGGGATTGATATCTCATGAGGATTATTTGGTACAACCCGACGGATTTACTGTTCCTTATGATGCTGAAAAAATTCATGGAATCTCAACTGCACTAGCAAAAGAAGAAGGACTTCCATTAGCGGAGGTACTCTCTCTTTTTAGAGCTGCATTAGAACAAGCAGAATTTGTTGGGGGTCATAATGTGTCTTTTGATCTAAATATTATGGGTGCCGAGTTTCTTCGTTTAGGAGATAAAAACCCTTTGGAAGAGGCCAAGGTATTGGATACTTGTACTGAAGAAACTGCAACCTTATGTCAACTACCTGGAGGAAGAGGGGGTAAGTTTAAGTTGCCTACATTAACAGAATTGTATCAGCATTTGTTTGGGACTGGGTTTGGAGAAGCTCACAACGCAACTGCCGATGTTGAAGCAACCACACGCTGTTTTTTAGAGTTGCTTAGAAAAGGACAGTTAAATCCACCTGTATTGCAAGATAAGCAAGATCAGGTTTTAGTCCTTCAAGAAGCTCAAACTACTACAATTAAATTGATTGGACTGAAGCATGTAAATTTAAAAAAAGCGTCTCAATCGATCGAAAATGAGCAGGTCCAAAAACCGATTGAACCTGTTTCTTTAGAACAGACTTCTGATCTTCAAAATGCTCCTTTTGTTCACTTGCACAACCATTCCCAATTCTCGGTTTTACAAGCAACCTCAAAAATGAGTCAGTTAGTCGATACTGCTGTCAACCATCAAATGCCAGCTATAGCAATAACGGATCATGCTAATTTAATGGGTGCATTTCACTTCATTAAAGCTGTTGGGAATCATAATAAAAATGCGGTTGAAGAAGCACAGATAAAACCAATTGTAGGTTGTGAGTTTTATGTATGCGAAGACCATAAAGATAAGACTAGGAGAGATGATGGGTATCAAATAGTTTTTTTAGCGAAGAATAAGAACGGATATCATAATTTGGCTAAAATGAGTTCTATCGCTTATGTAGAAGGATTTTACTATGTTCCAAGGATTGACAAAGAGGTGGTAGAACAGTATAAGGATGACTTGATTGTTTTGACAGGAAATTTATATGGTGAAGTACCTTCGAAAATATTAAACATTGGGAACCGCCAAGCGGAGGAAGCATTACAATGGTGGCACGAAAAATTTGGGGAAGATCTTTATATAGAGATAATGCGTCACGGTCAAGAAGATGAACGACGAGCTAATGAAGTTTTAGTAAACCTTGCAAATCAATACAAAATCCTTTTGGTAGCATCAAATAACACCTATTATGCATCAAAAGAAGAGGCTAACGCTCATGATATTTTACTTTGTTTAAAAGAAGGTGAAAAGCAAGCTACGCCAATCGGACGAGGAAGAGGATTTAGATATGGTTTTCCAAATCAGGAATACTATATCAAATCTCCAGAAGAGATGAAATCTCTTTTCAAAGACCTGCCTGATGCAATCTTGAATATTGAAAAATTAGTTGAAAAGATTGAACCTTTTGAACTTGCGCGAGAAGTTTTACTTCCTAAGTTTGATATTCCAGAAGCTTATTTAGTTGAAAATGATCCAGATGGAAAACTTGGAGAGAATATGTTTCTTCGTCATTTGACCTATGAAGGAGCAAAGAAAAGATATGGGACGCTTACAGATGAGATCACCGAGCGGATAGATTTTGAGTTAAGTGTAATTGCAAACACTGGGTATCCTGGTTATTTCTTAATTGTACAAGATTTGATTGCAGCAGCACGTGAAATGGATGTTTCAGTGGGTCCGGGGCGTGGTTCAGCAGCAGGTTCTGTAGTAGCTTATTGTTTGTGGATCGTAAATTTAGATCCGATAAAGTATAATTTACTTTTTGAGCGTTTCTTAAATCCAGATCGTGTGAGTATGCCCGATATTGACATTGATTTTGATGATGAGGGACGAGGAAGAGTAATGGACTATGTGATTGATAAATACGGATCAAACCAAGTTGCTCAGATCATTACTTACGGTACCATGGCTGCAAAATCATCTATTAGAGATACAGCTCGTGTTTTAGATTTAGCGTTAAATGAAGCAGATCGGATTTCTAAATTATTACCCAATATTAAGCTCTCTAAGATTTTTGGTCTTCCGGAGAAAGATTTAAAAAAAGCTCTAAGAACTGACGAATACATTAAAGTACAAGAATTTTTATCTCTTTCAGAAGAGTCTAGTTTATCTGGTGAAACTATTCAGCAAGCAAAAGTTCTCGAGGGTTCGCTTCGAAACACGGGAACTCACGCCTGTGGAGTAATTATTACTCCAGATGATATTACAAAATTTGTTCCGGTCGCAACAGCCAAAGATTCAGACCTATTTGTTACTCAATTTGACAACTCTGTTGTGGAAGATGCGGGCTTACTTAAAATGGATTTCTTGGGATTAAAAACCTTGACCCTGATAAAAGACACAGTCAAGTTAGTTCAATACAAACATAACATTACCCTAGATCCGGATACCTTCCCCTTAGATGATATAAAAACTTATGAGCTTTTTCAAAGGGGAGATACTGTAGGTATTTTTCAATACGAATCTGCGGGAATGCAAAAGTATCTAAAAGACCTAAAGCCGACTGTTTTTGCAGATTTAATTGCAATGAATGCTCTATATAGACCGGGGCCTTTAGAGTATATACCCAGTTTTGTTGCACGAAAAAATGGAAAGGAAGAAATTTCATATGATTTAGACGATATGGAAGAGTATCTTCAAGAAACCTATGGGATTACCGTTTACCAAGAGCAGGTGATGCTCTTATCCCAGAAGTTAGCAGGTTTCTCTAAAGGTGATGCAGACGTTTTACGTAAAGCAATGGGTAAAAAAATACATGCTTTACTAGCAAAACTGAAGCCTCAGTTTATTGAAGGTGGAAATGCAAACGGACACGACACTGAAAAATTAGAAAAAATTTGGAAGGATTGGGAGGCATTTGCATCCTATGCATTTAACAAATCACATTCAACTTGTTACGCTTGGATTGGTTATCAAACAGCTTATCTAAAAGCACATTATCCTGCTGAATATATGGCAGCAGTGCTTTCAAATAATATGAGTGACATAAAACAAGTAACGTTTTTTATGGAAGAATGCCGTCGAATGGGACTGAAGGTTTTAGGTCCGGATGTAAATGAATCTTTTTATAAGTTTACGGTTAATGATAACCAAGCTATTCGCTTTGGTATGGGTGCAATAAAAGGGGTAGGACGTGGAGCTGTAGAAACCATAATAGAGCATAGAAAAGAAACTAAATATATTTCTATATTCGATTTAACCAAGCGCATCGACCTTCGTGCAGCAAATAAAAAAGCACTTGAAAACCTTACACTTGCCGGTGGATTAGATTCCTTTGGAACTTGTCATAGGGCACAGTATTTTAATCAAGATGGAGATGGAATTATATTTCTTGAAAAAGCAGTTCGTTACGGTGCAAAACATCAGGAAAACATAAACTCTGCGCAAACCAATCTTTTTGGAGACGATAGTCAAGAACAAATTCAAGAAATTAAAATACCAGAATGCGAATCTTGGGGAACGCTCGAATTATTGAAGAAAGAAAAGGCAGTAGTAGGAATATATATTTCAGCACACCCTCTAGATGACTTTAAACGGGAAATGAAATATTTTTCAACTGCTACATTCGATGTTTTAAATAATTTAGATCCGCTAATAAATAGGGAATTGAGTTTTGGAGGAATTATTAATGAGGTTGATCATCTAACCACTAAAACAGGAAAAGGATGGGGTAAATTTACAATTGAAGATTTCTCGGACCAATATGAATTTAAGATTTTTGGTGAGGAATATTTAAAGTTTAGACATTTTATCTTACCTAATAACTTTGTGCGTCTTAGAATTAGAGTAGCAGAGGGGTGGAGAAACCGAGAAACTGGACAACTTGGACAGCCAAGAATACAGTTTAATAACTTTGAAATGCTTCATGATACTTTAAAAACTAACATTAAGAAAATTACATTGATGCTCGAAGTTAAACAATTGAATGAAACAAGTATTCGAGATTTGAAGAGTATAATTACTCCATTTAAAGGAGATAAAGGTTTGTATATTGATGTGTTTGATACGGAAGAGAAAATTAAGCTTTCTTTACATAGTAGAAAACAAAGAGTTGAGGTCTCGAATGAACTTTTGAAACTGCTGGAAGAAAAGAATATTCAATATAAAATTAATTAAATCGAGTTTTATAATTTAATTATAAGAAAATCAGATACCATCATTACCTTGTAGAAAATAAAAAAGATACATTTGTGAAATATTTAAAATAAAAAATTAAAATTATGGCAATAGAAATTACAGATGCAAATTTCGAAGAAATTGTATTAAAATCCTCACAACCAGTTCTTGTAGATTTTTGGGCAGCGTGGTGTGGTCCTTGTCGAATGGTAGGTCCTATTATTGAAGAAGTAAGTGCTGACTTTGAAGGAAGAGCTGTTGTTGGAAAGTTAGACGTTGATACTAATCAAGAGTTTGCAGCAAAATATGGTGTACGTAATATTCCAACTGTTTTAGTATTTAAGGATGGAGAAATCGTTGATCGTAAAGTAGGTGTTTCTCCTAAAACTGCTTATTCTGAAGCACTTGAAGCTTTAGTATAAAAAAAGACGATATTTTTTTATTTTTTGGCTCAATTTATTTGAGATAAAGGAAAATGCAATGTATATTTGCCACCGTTCAATCAAGGTCTGGTAGTTCAGCTGGTTAGAATACCTGCCTGTCACGCAGGGGGTCGCGGGTTCGAGTCCCGTCCAGACCGCTCAAACACCCCGAAAGCTCAATGTTTTCGGGGTTTTGTTTTTTTGGTGGTCGGTCAGGTGGTCGGTATCTCTTTTTTTAGCCTTAAAATATGTGACTGATCCGAGCGATTTGACCATGTTCTGGATGATGCAAAAATCCCTCAATTGCTTTTATTGATCGATAGCCATTTCGATCATGCCAGGAGTCTGTTCCAGATGGTGACCTCAACGATTCAATGTTCACCTTTCCAATATCTTTCGATGTCTTGTGATGAACATGGTGGGTGTATATGTGTCGATGCTTTGTTTGTGACCAATCTTGTGGTGATTCTTCAGCCATTAGCAATGGCAAATCATTTTGTCGAGCTCCATCCCCATGAGTTGCACCAATTAAGTTTGTTCCATAACGGAAATATTTTCGATGTGCAATGGAGCAATCAAATGTGATGTTCACGTTTTTATGAAACCAGGTCTTGATCACGTCCGACAAAAAGAATCCTGAAACATAATCATGATTGGATGGGCAATGGACAGAACATCAAGTAAGGTCAACATTATAAACCGTAGAATCTTTAGCTGATTTCATCACAAATACGGTATGAATCGTAGCAATCTCCTCAAAAACAGAAAGTTTCTCGGTTGTAAACTTATGAAACTCATTGATGTTACTTGCCACTACTTTTAGTAAAAAATCAAAATTCCCTGAAACATGATGACACTCCATAATCTCTGGAATGGAATTCATTTTCCTTTCAAAAGAATCAACTGTACTTTTTTGGTGCTTGGATAGTGTTATTTGGCAATAGGCTACAACCTCTTTTTCTATCTTGGATCGATCCAATAATGCCACGTAAGACTTTATTATCCCGGAACGCTCCATTTTCCTAATCCGCTCATAAGTAGGGGTTACACTTAAACCGATTTTGTTAGCAATCTGTTTGGTATTTTGCTTTGCATCTTGCTGAAGCTGCATCAAAATTTTCCCATCGACCTTGTCCATATTCAGATGATTTTTCTAGCTACTTACACAATATAAGGAGTAAAAAGACTTTAAAACCAAATTAATAAAATAATATGAATTTATAATCTTTAATATAACTTTACTGTAGGTATAAGTAATAGATAAAGTTAATTTTACAGATAAATAATCTAAATAACTAAAAGTATGTCCATTAACTCTGAACAAAATCTACAGATAGAAGCTGCACTAGAAAAAGTTAAATCAGGGGGAGATTTTATGCTCGGATACCCGGTTTCACAAGATTTCGACTACTCTAGATTAAATGAATTTTTAAAATACCCCATAAACAATATTGGGGACCCTTTCGAATCTACCACAAATAAGGTTCAAACCCATAAAATGGAAACAGAAGTAGTTGATTTTTTCGCTAAGATGTTTCGTGCTAATCCAGAAGATTATTGGGGATATGTAACCAATGGCGGCTCTGAAAGTAATTTATACGGACTCTACATTGCTCGGGAGTTATACCCTAATGCCATGGTGTATTTTTCGGAATCGACGCATTACAGCATTAAGAAAAACATACGACTACTCAATATACCCAGTATCGTAATCCGATCTCAAGAAAATGGGGAAATAGACTATGAAGATTTAGCCAATACGCTTCAATACAATAGAGACAAGCCTGCTATAGTACTTACCAATTTTGGAACAACCATGAAAGAGGCAAAAGATGACGTAGCGAAAGTAAAAGAAGTACTAAGACGTTCTGCCATCCAAGACCACTACATACATTGTGATGCAGCGCTATCAGGTTCTTACGGCGCCTTTTTAGAACCTCGAGTTCCTTTTGACTTTGAAGATGGTGCAGATAGCATTTCGATCAGTGGACATAAATTTATAGGGTCTCCAATACCCTCAGGAGTTATTATAACCAGACGCTCATCAAAAGACAGAATTGCTAAAGGAGTTGCCTATATTGGCTCGATGGACACAACCATCACAGGATCTAGAAATGGCCATAGTCCACTTTTTTTATGGTATGGCTTACATCAAATGGGCTTAGAGGGTTTAAAGGCTCGATACAAACACAGCGAGGAGGTTGCCGAGTATTGCAAAAACGAACTCAATAAAATCGGTATTGATGCTTGGAAAAACGAGGGAGCTATAACCGTAGTATTCCCAAAAACATCAAAAAAAATTAAAGAAAAATGGCAGCTAGCTACCGATGATGTTGCTCATATCATATGCATGCCGAATGTTACAAAAAAACAAATTGATCTTTTTGTCTCTGATGTACTTGAAGAACAAGAACAAAAAGCTAAAGCCTGATTACCTTGAAATCGGTTCTTCTTTTCAATTGATGTTCTTCTTCAGAAATTAAATTACAAGGATTAATCAAGACCCAAACATCCAAACCATCAGCGATTAGTTGACTTTTGGCTCTATCTACCGATTTTCTAGAATCATACTGAGACACTAGCACCCTCACTTTTGATTCATAATTTGATAGCATAGGATCATAACCTTGATCCCTAAGTTGATTTACCATGGCTTCCACATTCTTGGGACCCTCAAAAGTACCAGCAACCAAAGCAAAGTTTCTGGTGAATTCTGAATCCGATACATCTTCTCCATATCCCTTTCCATAAATACGGTTTGGGTTTGAGATACGCTCTTGAACGTAACCAATAATCTCATTTGTTCTTCGCTCCGAAAGCGCAAGATTATAATCCAGAGATCCTCGACAATCAGTAAAAGAACTGAGTTCAACCTCTAAAGTTGGATTTTGATTCATTACAGAAACAACTTTATCCACTCTGTCTTTATACACTTCCAAAATAGAACTACCATTCAGATTATAAAAGATGGATAAAAAAGCATCCGTTAATTCCGGATTTAATAACTCTTTTTCAACTGAAGACCGATTGAGATTCACCCACACATCCTGTGAAACTCCCTTAACTGTTTTGAGTCGGTATGCAAAAGAATCTTTAGCCTGAGTGGGCTGTGTGTTTTTGTAGTAAAAAGACCCATTAGCATTTAACCTCAAATCGCCATACAAAGTCGCTGCAGTCAATTCTACTTCTTTTTTAACCAAACGTTGTAGCGGGTCTTGCTGCTCTAAATTAAGCTTATCATTATCCAATACATGATTCATTGCAACAACCAAAGTATCTGTGGGCACATACTCATAAACATCTCTAACCCCCTCAATCTTGGGCTTAAAATCAAAGGCGTACAAATCATCTGCACCCTTGCCATTTTCTCGACTTGAGGCAAAATAGCCAAGTTCAAGATTCTTGTTCAAGCCAAAAGAAAAATCATCTTCGGTAGAATTAATACCAGCACCCAAAAGATAGGCTTCCCATCGTTTTTCAATCCTGTTCTCTGCCAAATAAATATCCATTTTACCCAGTCCCTCTTTTCCATTGGAAGAATAAAACACAAAACGATTGTCATAAGCAAACGGAAAAACCTCATCTCCCGCTGTATTGATATCCGCTCCAAGATACCATTTTTGTCTAAAGCCATGGGTTAAATTTTAGGTCGAACGGTTCGTTGCTCTATTCTTTTTTCATACCCTGTTCCTTTGAATATACGTTGAACAAATATTCCAGGAACATGAATTTGATTCGGATCTAAATCTCCAGCTGGAACTAATTCTTCTACTTCAGCAACTGTTATTGTAGCAGCTCCACACATGTTGGGGTTAAAATTTCGAGCAGTTCCTTTAAAAATTAAATTTCCAGCTTCATCTCCTTTCCATGCTTTCACAAATGCATAATCCGCTTTAAATGCCTCTTCAAGAATATGCATTTTCCCATTAAATTCCCGCACTTCCTTTCCTTGTGCAACTTCAGTGCCGTAGCCAGCAGGAGTGAAGAATGCTGGAAAACCTGCTTGAGCAGCTCGGGCTCGTTCTGCAAGTGTACCCTGAGGAATAAGTTCTACTTCTAAAGATCCACTGATCATTTGACGTTCAAACTCGTTATTCTCACCTACATAAGAGGCAATCATTTTCCTGATTTGTTTTTGTTGTAATAGCAAGCCAAGACCAAAATCATCAACACCAGCATTGTTTGATATACACGTGAGATTAATTGTTTTTAACCGCACCAATTCTTCAATAGCTTTCTCTGGAATTCCGCATAATCCAAATCCTCCAAATAGTAAGGTCATATTATCTTGAACACCCTGCAGCGCTTCAGTAACATTTGATACTTTTTTGAGGATCATAGCTTAATTGAATTAGTTTAGAACACCTTCTAGGTTTTGATGAGATAAATTAAATGCAGATGCAATTGGTTCATAAACGATTTGACCATTGATTATGTTTAGCCCTTTTGCTAACCCTGGATTTGATTTACAAGCTTCTTTCCAGCCTTTGGATGCAATGGTTCTTGCATAAGAAAGAGTAACGTTATTAAGTGCTTGTGTAGATGTTATGGGAACGGCACCTGGGATATTGGCAACACAGTAGTGTAATATTCCGTCTTCAATAAAAGTCGGGTTTTCGTGTGTAGTAGCTACACAAGTTTCAAAACACCCACCTTGATCTACAGCCACATCAACAAGAACCGTTCCTGGTGTCATGTCTTTCAACATTGCTTTGGTAATTAGTTTGGGTGCTTTTGCTCCTGGGACCAAGATTGCTCCTATAATTAAATCAGTATTCTTTATGAGTCTGTTTATCGTGTCTTGAGATGAAAATAGTGGAGTGACGTTTGGAGGAAGTATTTCTGATAAGTATCGCAGACGATCCATATTAATATCTAAGATCGTAACATCAGCTCCAAGTCCAGCTGCCATCTTAGCAGCCTCAGTTCCAACAACACCACCGCCTAAAATCATAACTTTTGCAGGAGGTACGCCGGGAACCCCTCCAAGTAAAATCCCTTTCCCTTCTTGTGGTTTCTCTAAGTATTTTGCCCCTTGTTGAATAGACATCCGTCCTGCAACCTCAGACATAGGAACTAAAAGAGGAAGCTTTTTCTGATGATCTTCCACCGTTTCATAGGAAATACAGATGGCTTCTCGCTCTTGCATTGCAAGAGTTAGCTTTTCTGAAGAAGCAAAATGGAAATAGGTAAATACGATCTGCCCTTTTCGAATTAAATTATATTCAGTAGGTAAGGGTTCTTTTACCTTTACAATCATCTCACTTTGACCATAAATAGATTCAGCATCTGGTAGTATCGAAGCGCCTACATTGATGTAGTCTTCATCGAAGTATCCACTTCCTAGTCCAGCTGATTTTTCAATATATACAGTATTCGAATCATTCACTAATTCAGAAACACTAGCAGGTGTTAGGCCTACTCTGTTTTCATTATTTTTAATTTCTTTAGGAACCCCAATAACCATACTCTAGTTTATTAATTTTGAATAAAAGTACTTATTTTTTGTTTCCAAACTGCTTTTCCTTCCTTGATTTGTTAATGAGTGAATATTTCAAGCAATGATGGGGGTTTAAATCTATTTTTTAGATTTTATAATGACAAGATTATAGTGGTTCTTTTCTAAAAAAGGTATCTTTGGGCATGGCTTTATCAAACAATGATATTTTTAAGAAACTACGTGTAGCTCTCAAATTAAGGGACGACGAAATAGTAGCGATTTGCAAGTTGGTAGACTTCAAAGTTTCAAAAGGTGAACTGGGTAATTTTTTCAGAAAAGAAAGTCATCCGAAATACATGGAATGCGGAGATCAGATTTTGAGGAATTTTCTCAATGGTTTAGTCATTCATTAATCCACAATTAGTCGGATTGTTGTTTCCTTTGCTTTAAATTTTGTCAATGCAAATCTCATAAGGTGGTCGGTCAGGTGGTCGGTTTATATTGGGTAAATGTATGGAAAATTGATTAAAATGTCCCTTTGATGAACGATTTCCCTATATATGACATTATTTCCGACAAACGTCCGAGTCCCGTCCAGACCGCTCAAACACCCCGAAAACTCAATGTTTACGGGGTTTTGTTTTTTTGGTGGGTTGTTTGGTCTTTTTTAGCTTTAAAAGATGTGACTGATCCGAGCAATTTGACCATGCTATGGATGATATAAATACCTTTCAATTGCTCTTAATTCAGAATCTAATGCCCTTGTTTTTGATTTGATATATAGTATCTATTTTGAGGTATTTTTTTTAAGTTTAAACTAAAATCGATACTTAGCAAAGAGTTCAAATCCACTTTTAGACAAGTTACTGTTGTCCCCCACACCAAAATCTGTAGCATAACCAATGTCGATTCCCATTTTTAGCTTAATCATAAACATGATGAAAGCGTAATCGATACTTTTATATCCCATCCCAATTTCAAAAATATTTTTAAAATTAAAATTTCCTCCAATACTCATTTGATTAGGAGCTTCTGGAATTACTCTAGAAGTAACATACGGGTTAATTGAAGAATCAAAAAAGCCGAGATCTAATGAATAACCTGCAGCCATATACAGTATTGGGTTTTGGTTTTGAACAAACGAACTATCATCTAAGAATTTTTCAGGATTTAATACATTAGGCGTACCTAAAGAAAAATATAGTTTCTCTCCTTGAATTAAAAACCCAGCCCCAAATACGGGATAATTCCCTTGGCTTGTTGCCGAAATATATGGATTTGCTTCTGACGTAATTCGTTCTAAGTCTTCAAGGTTTGTGTTTTTTGATGCTAACCCAGCTTTTAGACCTAAATTTATAGTGTATTTAGCTCCAAGTTTTAGTTTATAGCTCGCATCAAGTGAATATTGATTACGAGTATCAATGTATATTTTGTTTGAAATTACAGAAACTCCTATGGAAAGATTCTTTTTTGGTGCACCTGAATAGTATAAGTAATTAGATATAGGAGATTGTGCGATCCCGGACAAAGTTGTCCGCGTAACAATCGCAATCGATTTTCCTTCTGAACCAACATAAGCAGGATTAAAAGCATTCATAAAAAAACGCTCCATGAGCAAGTTCTCTTGTGTCTGACTATATGAAACAGTACTCATGAAAATAAACATAAAAGTCGTGTAGTAGTTTTTCATTAGTTCTTAATTAAAAATATAAATCCAACCTGACATTATCTCTTTTTCCTCTCCAAAATAAATTTGATATAAATAAGGACCGGTTGGTAAAGCTTTACCGGTTTTATAATGGGTTCCTCTCCAATCATTTTTATATTTAATATCTTTAAAAACCAGATCACCTTCTGGACTAAATACTCTTACTATAGAATAGGCATATTTATCGACATTAACGATTCTCCAAGTAGACTCAATACCATTAGATTTAGGAGTTAATACGGTTGACACAAGGATTGTATGATCTGGATAACCGTCGTTGTTTTTATCTGGATCTGTATTATCCCCTATTCCGTCACCGTCTGTATCTCTGGATTCATTCGGATCATAAGGAAAAGCATCTAAGTTATTATGTACCCCATCATTATCAGAATCCCAATCGACATTATCTCCATATCCGTCACCATCAGTATCGACACATTCATTTGGATTATTTGGGAACGAATCATCTACATCCAAGCATCCATCATTATCATCATCTAAATCAACGCAATCAGGAATTAAATCACGATCAAAATCATCAGGTCGTGATTGACGATCTAGCGGATCCGATTCACATTCTATTTCATCATCATCATAATAATTATCTCCATCGTCATCTATATCAGTATTATTCCCAATACCGTCACTATCGCTATCGATCCATTCCTGGGAGTCAAGAGGAAGGGCATCATTTTCATCTAAGAAACCATCATTATCATCATCAGGGTCGGTATTATTTCCAATACTATCTCCATCGGTATCGATCCATTCTTCTGTATTTAAAGGAAGATCATCTTCTGTATCAAGGAAGCCGTCATTATCATCATCTGTATCGATACAATTTGGTATTAAGTCTGAGTCAAAATCAGCTGGAGTTGAGGTATTATCGAGTGAGTCAGACCCACAAACACGTTCGTCAGTATCCGAATACCCATCGCTGTCATCATCAGCATCTGTATTGTCTCCAACTCCATTAGAGTCCGTATCAATCCATTCTAGTGGATCAGATGGAAAAGCGTCAGCACCATCTTCATAGCCATCACCATCACTGTCTCTGTCGAGTGGATCAGTACCAATAATCATTTCATCTGCATCAGAAACACCATCATTATCATTATCAGAATCACAGGCATTTCCAATACCATCTAAATCAGAGTTTTCTTGATTGCTATTTGATATCAATGAACAGTTATCCAAACTATCAGGTATTCCGTCGTTGTCGTCGTCTGAATCACATGCATCACCCTGGCCATCTCCGTCTGTATCCGCCTGATTAGGATTGTAGGTGAACGGACAGTTATCATCATCTCCAAAAACAGTATCGTTGTCAGGATCTAGTTGACTTTCAGAACATCCGTTACTATTGGCTATTTCATCAGAGGGAGTAGCAGGACATGTGTCAATAATATCTACAATGCCATCTTGATCTGAATCGACATTTAAAGCAACAGAATTATTTAATAAACCACTTGCACTATTTCCAAGCAAATCAAATATTGAAGTTGAAACTACATTTATCGAAATAACTTCATTTCCATCAGGATAGCCTTGTAAGGGTAGCACAAGTGTGTATCGTGTTCCATCAAAAGTTATGCTATTCGGAGTACTTGTAGTCAACGAAGCTGTACCTCCAGCAATACTCAATGTGAAATCTGAGGCAGTCAAACCTCCAGTGCCAAAAGATGTACTGAAAGCAGGTTCATCAAGCTGAAGTGTAATTGTTCCATTATCATCTGCAATTGTTAATGCGCTTAATCGAGGGCCTGTTTTATCATTAATTGGAATAGTAAAGCTTTTGATAAAGGTGTTTACTCCGTCATTAACCTGCACGTATATATTTACAGAAGTTTGGACTTGATAATCGATAGTACTATTCAATACTAGTTGATTTCCGTTAATAACGAATAGACCATTGTCTGCATCGTTTATACCGTTTCCATTCACAAACGTGAAGATGAAACTACTGTTAGCGTCCAGGTCTTCAGCTTGAAGTTTTCCAACAATAGTGTTTGGCGGTATATTATCGTTGATTGAAATTGTACTTCCCTGATCAAAATTGATGTCGGTAGGTTTTGAGTCATTTGTATTTAAAACTGTAAGTGTATACCCCTCAAAGTAGTCGCTGATACCGTCACTTACTTTGAGGTAGATGAAATAACTTGTTTTGGTTTCGTAGTCAAATTCTACATTGGTAATTAAACGAGTTCCACTTACCGTAAAGCTTCCATTATCGTCGTCTTGACTATCACCGCTATTGGCTAAAGTAAAGCTGTGTATATCTGCGGTATCTTGATCTGTTGTGGAAATCGTAGCTATAGCTGATCCAGATACAATACCTTCTAGGAAGGTTGTGTTGCTTAAAGCTATGTCGGTTGGAGTATCATTTTGATTGATGATCGAAAGTGTAAAGGCTTTATTGAAGGTATTAGCTCCGTCATTGACTTGCACGTATATATTGTGAGATGAGGCTGTTTCATAATCAAATGTGCCAGAACTTATTAGTGAATTTCCACTGATAATAAAGTAATTGTTAGAACGGTCATTGGCCCCGTCCCCATCAATTAGACTGTAATTAAAGGTGTTAATGCTTGAACTATCGGCATCCACTGATGTAAGATATGCAACTGTAGAGCCAGATATCAAATCTTCAACAAGTGTAGTCGTTGAAAGTTCCATTGCGGTTGGCGCATTATCATTTACATCATTTACAGTAATGGTAAATGCTTCTTGATAGGTATCTGTTCCATCTGATGTTTGCACACGGATGCTGTAGCTATTTTTGGTTTCATAATCCAGAGTGGCATCAGTAAGTAAGTTT
>Ga0233426_10000159_pt1 | contig 78336 bp, 67 predicted proteins | sample SI_118_April2016_6_FD_179875 | JGI IMG/M metagenome (GOLD analysis project Ga0233426, IMG submission 179875) | Seawater microbial communities from Saanich Inlet, British Columbia, Canada - SI_118_April2016_10_MG | ecosystem: Environmental > Aquatic > Marine > Inlet | place: Canada: British... | reverse complement strand
CTTATCACACCAAACCACTTCAATACCTTTTCACACACTCCAGGAACCTTTATATGTATCAAATAAACTCCACTTGATATCGGTATACCTGCATAATTCTTTAAATCCCAATCAATTGACGTCACTGGACTATCCTTATTATATGACCTTACCAACGTACCACTCACCGTATAAATATTTACACTACATATATCCGGTAAATTCACAATCTTGACCACATTCTCTAACTTATCAAACTCGTAATTCGAATACGCATAATATGGATTAGGTACCACATTCAATATATCGCACGCATTCAACGCAGCTGTATCGCTATTCTTCACCACCGCTATATCATTCGTACTAAACTCATACAACGGATTCCAACTGTTCTGCTGACCATTCGTATTATTTGGCTTATCCGTACCGCCATTCTCTCTTACGCCATCATTATCATCATCATAAGTATTCATATGTTGATACTTACTAGCTACCCTCAACTTAACTCGTACATCTGTCGCTATAAATGAACTCGGATCTGTCGGACTCGATGCATAGTATTCAGGTGCGTACTCCCCATTCAGTATCGGGTACCCTACCCAAGCGCAAGACTTCCATATCTTTAACATATCAGGCCTGAAACTCGTCTTCTGAAACTTCTCTATGAAAAATTCCCCAGCATCATATCCCACCATCGTCCCAGGATCATCCGTTGCACTGTACTTAGCTGAATTCCTGAACACATACACAAAATGCTTCCCGCCTCCAATGTAATCTCCAAATCCTCCAAATCCTAAACTCTCCGAAGCCGATGGATTAAACATCATATCATTCCCTCCGTGATTCCCTAACCAACTGTCTTCCCCAAAAGCCATATTCAATCGCTCTCCTGTCGTTACATCTATCGCATAACCAGGAAACCAGCCCATTCCATAACTAGAAATATAATTAGCATCATTTGGATCGTTCGTTCCTGCATCTGGATTATTGGGTGTATTAGATGCTGACTCATACGGTACTCCATTTTTATCAACCGAGGCCTTCCACTTCGGATACTGCTTATATACCCTCGCTACCGTCGTTCCATTACCGTACTTATTACCCAAAGACTGATTCACATCTCCCGACTGATCCCACGATAACGACGGATTATCCTGTGTCTCTAATACAGGGCATCTTGTCCACTTGGACTTATCTGCTGTAATCACAACATCTACCGATGGTAAATATTTTAAATCCGATTGTGACCGCGTTGTAGCCAACGTCATCTGTGCATTATCATCCGGTGCTACCTGGGGAACCTCATAGGAATTATCCGCCCAATCTCCACCTGCTGTTACCGGCTGGTGATCGCAATCTCCAGCTGCAACCAACCTATAAGGGGCCCATACTCCCTCAATCACTTTCTCATACACTTCCGCATCATCTACCCCAACAAAATCATTATATATAAACGGATCCTCACACTTACTCGTATATGCCGCAAAATCCTGACTCTCCTCCGCAGTCCCTGATCTTATCCAATTCCTCGGTGAAGAACCGTCTTGATCCGGAACACCGCTTATCCATTGCTTCGAAGAATCTGCAAACTCCACCGTAGAAAACAATAACTCTGGAAAATTCTTCCCTATCGATGCATCATAAGGATCGTAAAACTCGATATTCACCGATAAACCCCACTGTGGTATCAACTGCTCATTCCCAACAGTAATACTCTGACTCGATACTATCGTATCACTCCCATCATTATGATTCCGAACCAACATCCAATAAGACTCATCTAAATCAACTGTATCCAACGGATTCAACCACAACTGATAATCACCTTGCTGTACATTTAACGGATCTATAACCTTTACTGCAACTGGACCTTTTCCATTCTTATACGTTATCTTCTTAGGAAAGTAATTATTCACTATATCTTCCTCGCTCTCAGCTGTCAGCTCTACTAAATTATATCCATTCCCTCTTCCTTCTACCCTCGTTATCTGTGGCCCACTACCATACTCCGCCAACTGTATCGTTCCACCAGACTCAGGATCCGTTATATGAGGAATGCCTACATATGATGTAATTGCTCCTCCCGTTACCGTCTTTCTACCTGATTTATAAGGTAACTGCTGACCGTCTAAAGCACTAGGATCCGACGGATCGTACGTCTTGAAGTTATTATAACCATAGGATATTACCATGAAATAATACTTCTTATGATTAACCAACCTCACATCTCCTTGTGCAAATGCATCATTCAGCACCTGAAATGAATGAGTAACTCCATCGTCATTACCATTTACCATCTCTGTAGGAATAGGAGCTAGAAGATCTTCGTCAAAATTAAAATTAACTACCTGGCTAATGCCGTCTTTTATATCGCATTGAGCAATTAACCTGCCTTGGTTAGGGTCTGACAACATTGACGGATCTACTGAACCATCTCTAACTTGATAAATCTGATAACCTTGAAAACGGTACTTGGACTCTTCTTCATCGTAACCATATGACAATATTATAGGATCTACTTCCTCATAAGACTCCACATCTGCTGTCTTATTTAAATACAAAATCAACTCCTTATCCAACTCTTGTATCGACATCTCCGGTGAATCAGGACCATTTAATATCCTGAAGCAATTATCAAACAATGCCTGTGCCTTATCATCTGCTTTTCGAACTTCTTTAACTGAACTAAATGGGTCACCATCAAAAGCCCTTCCATAAACAACACCAAAAGTAATATTATTTAATGCACCAGGCTCTAAAACAAAAGGGCCTGCAGACTGAACGAATCTTCTATCTCCAACTACATTAGAAGAAACTCCTGGAGCTGGGAATTGTTCACTCCATTCAAAATTAGTTACTACTCCTGATGTTCCCCAATGTAAGGGATCGCTATCACCTGGAAAACAGTAATCTGTACTAACATTTGCTAAAGCACCAGTACTAGAAATATTACCAGAAGCTCCATAAACAAATCGAGTACCATCTCTCCAAAAACCTCTCATATAATTATAATACTGAACTGCAGTCTGTGGATCGCCAAAAGAATTTTGAGGCAATTGGCCGTCATAATAGACAAATCTCTTCATTCCAAACCTTTCATTATCAATTACACCATCTCCATATCCAATTCCCAATCCTTTATAAGGAATACCACCTTGAGATAAAGCTAGAGAAATATTAGAAGTAAGTGGGTTGTCCAAACCATCATTGTCCTGGTAAGGACCTTCAAAAAAATCTACTCCAATTGCTGGTGGATTAGCACCAATTGGAGTAGTCCAAGAACCGCATCCGATGGCATCAACAGCATTACCGTTGTAGCAATAACCTAATCCTCTTTGTACATCGCAACCAACATAATCATCAAACGAACAACCAACATCAGAATCTAAATAAACACCAAAATAGGAATTAGTAAGAGTCTGTGTAGATCTATTTATCAATTCATAATTATAAAATGTCATGGAATTTACTTCGTCATTAGTAGCAAACGCAAATGCTTGTGCTCTAATTTCCATTCCAATAGGATCTCCACCTGTTTCTGTGTGGATATTACCTTTATCATTAAAAACCCACCACATGTTGTAATCTCCATATAACGTAACTCTTCTACTTGTTCTACAATCTATTTGATTAGACAAATCGTACCATGGGTAATCACCATCATTAACTGGGTCGTATCCAATATTACCACTAGGTCGTTCATAGTAAGGAGCTATGTAAAAATCTTGATTTTTAGATATGTCTCCATGAGTTGCATTACCCCACTCTAGTATTGAAGCTGGTATTTGATAATCTGGATAGTCAAAGGAAGCGTCACAATCAGGATCGTTTGTACATTCAAACCACGCGTTAAACAACTCCACTTCGCTTCTTTGAGTAATAAAAAACTGATCCCATTTATCACAATCCTCCGCATCAATTTCAGCAGGCCCATAATCTAATATACCATTGGAAATATTACCTGTACCGGCATTCGATGAAAGTGGTCCTGCCCAAAAATCATTTCCACTTCTATAACGCAGGGCTGCTATTTTTAATTGATTATTTACATCCATTCCACCCATCCACAAGGCCCCAATATAGATTAAAGTATTCCCAGAACCCTTAGGAACCTCGTATGCATTTTTTCCTCTTGACCGGTCCAACCACATAGAACCGCCAGTCTCAATTAAAGCTGAAACATTATTAAATTCTAGAAACTTTCTACCGGTTGATGGCGTACAATTAGCAGCTCTTGAAAGTAAATTGGAACTTTGAGGTAAACTAACTTTTGGATCTTGCCAAGAATATATCGGTGTTGATACTAGAAATATAAGTAACGTAGTTACAGTCTTTGAAAAAAATAGAGTAAAATTATTGGTTTTATTCACCAATATTTATTCTAGCACCTACACTATGGATACCTCCAAGTATAGATTGTCTGTAAGCATAATCAATTCCAATGTCTGAACCGCTTTCACCAAAAGGGAATTGAAAAGAAAAACCACCACTTGGACCTGAAAGAGCAGTAGATGTTTCTAAGGAGTTAAAAATAGCGTCTTCGTATACAAAACCCGCTGTAAGTGAAAAAGAAGCCTTTTTAGTAATCATCGTATATTCTAGACCTGTTCTAAATTGATCTTTTGAAAATGAATTAGCAGAAAATGTACCAGCTAAAGTTAGCATACTACTTTCATTGAAATTAAAATCATAAGAAGCTCCAATGTTAAGCTGTGATGGTAATTCAAAACTGCTGACACGCTGTTGCATTCCAATAGAAATACTTGTTGATGGATTTAACATATCTATAGATAGACCGTCTCCACTAAATGACATCGGTGGGCCTACGTTTTTAAGACTGATAGCAAATTTAATGTGTTCCTGATCACCAGTAACATATCTAATCCCAGCATCAAAACCAATACCTTGAGCTCTTGTATTGGATATAGATTGTGAAATAACTTTAAGATTAATACCACCGCTTATAGAGCTTGAAAATTTCTTAGCATATGCAATATTAAAATTCATAGAAGAGGGATTAAAAGTACCTACTCCTCCTTCAGGTAATTCAGTTGTAGTGATTTGTAGGTCACCATAATTCATACCTACGAAAGAAATTCCAAAAACACCAGATTCACCAACTTTTTGTGCTAGACCAGCAGCATTAAGACCGATACCAGTAATTGAACCAAGCCAATTAGTTCTTGAAAATTGAATTTCAGTTTGTTCAGCATATGCTAAACCTGCAACATTTAAAAAAATAGCCTCTAAACCATTAACAGATGAAATACCTGCAGACCCCCAAGAGGAACTTTTTGCCCAAGGATTGATTAGAAGTTCTGTTGCACCAGCCGAACCAGCTCTATCCTCATTTCCAGCATAGGAAAAACTGAAAGTAAGCATTATAGCAAAACAAAATGTAATCTTTTTATATAACATAATCTTTTATTAAAATATTTCTTATTAAAATGTATCTAAATCTGGAGGTCTTATCACACCAAACCACTTCAATACCTTTTCACACACTCCAGGAACCTTTATATGTATCAAATAAACTCCACTTGATATCGGTATACCTGCATAATTCTTTAAATCCCAATCAATTGACGTCACTGGACTATCCTTATTATATGACCTTACCAACGTACCACTCACCGTATAAATATTTACACTACATATATCCGGTAAATTCACAATCTTGACCACATTCTCTAACTTATCAAACTCGTAATTCGAATACGCATAATATGGATTAGGTACCACATTCAATATATCGCACGCATTCAACGCAGCTGTATCGCTATTCTTCACCACCGCTATATCATTCGTACTAAACTCATACAACGGATTCCAACTGTTCTGCTGACCATTCGTATTATTTGGCTTATCCGTACCGCCATTCTCTCTTACGCCATCATTATCATCATCATAAGTATTCATATGTTGATACTTACTAGCTACCCTCAACTTAACTCGTACATCTGTCGCTATAAATGAACTCGGATCTGTCGGACTCGATGCATAGTATTCAGGTGCGTACTCCCCATTCAGTATCGGGTACCCTACCCAAGCGCAAGACTTCCATATCTTTAACATATCAGGCCTGAAACTCGTCTTCTGAAACTTCTCTATGAAAAATTCCCCAGCATCATATCCCACCATCGTCCCAGGATCATCCGTTGCACTGTACTTAGCTGAATTCCTGAACACATACACAAAATGCTTCCCGCCTCCAATGTAATCTCCAAATCCTCCAAATCCTAAACTCTCCGAAGCCGATGGATTAAACATCATATCATTCCCTCCGTGATTCCCTAACCAACTGTCTTCCCCAAAAGCCATATTCAATCGCTCTCCTGTCGTTACATCTATCGCATAACCAGGAAACCAGCCCATTCCATAACTAGAAATATAATTAGCATCATTTGGATCGTTCGTTCCTGCATCTGGATTATTGGGTGTATTAGATGCTGACTCATACGGTACTCCATTTTTATCAACCGAGGCCTTCCACTTCGGATACTGCTTATATACCCTCGCTACCGTCGTTCCATTACCGTACTTATTACCCAAAGACTGATTCACATCTCCCGACTGATCCCACGATAACGACGGATTATCCTGTGTCTCTAATACAGGGCATCTTGTCCACTTGGACTTATCTGCTGTAATCACAACATCTACCGATGGTAAATATTTTAAATCCGATTGTGACCGCGTTGTAGCCAACGTCATCTGTGCATTATCATCCGGTGCTACCTGGGGAACCTCATAGGAATTATCCGCCCAATCTCCACCTGCTGTTACCGGCTGGTGATCGCAATCTCCAGCTGCAACCAACCTATAAGGGGCCCATACTCCCTCAATCACTTTCTCATACACTTCCGCATCATCTACCCCAACAAAATCATTATATATAAACGGATCCTCACACTTACTCGTATATGCCGCAAAATCCTGACTCTCCTCCGCAGTCCCTGATCTTATCCAATTCCTCGGTGAAGAACCGTCTTGATCCGGAACACCGCTTATCCATTGCTTCGAAGAATCTGCAAACTCCACCGTAGAAAACAATAACTCTGGAAAATTCTTCCCTATCGATGCATCATAAGGATCGTAAAACTCGATATTCACCGATAAACCCCACTGTGGTATCAACTGCTCATTCCCAACAGTAATACTCTGACTCGATACTATCGTATCACTCCCATCATTATGATTCCGAACCAACATCCAATAAGACTCATCTAAATCAACTGTATCCAACGGATTCAACCACAACTGATAATCACCTTGCTGTACATTTAACGGATCTATAACCTTTACTGCAACTGGACCTTTTCCATTCTTATACGTTATCTTCTTAGGAAAGTAATTATTCACTATATCTTCCTCGCTCTCAGCTGTCAGCTCTACTAAATTATATCCATTCCCTCTTCCTTCTACCCTCGTTATCTGTGGCCCACTACCATACTCCGCCAACTGTATCGTTCCACCAGACTCAGGATCCGTTATATGAGGAATGCCTACATATGATGTAATTGCTCCTCCCGTTACCGTCTTTCTACCTGATTTATAAGGTAACTGCTGACCGTCTAAAGCACTAGGATCCGACGGATCGTACGTCTTGAAGTTATTATAACCATAGGATATTACCATGAAATAATACTTCTTATGATTAACCAACCTCACATCTCCTTGTGCAAATGCATCATTCAGCACCTGAAATGAATGAGTAACTCCATCGTCATTACCATTTACCATCTCTGTAGGAATAGGAGCTAGAAGATCTTCGTCAAAATTAAAATTAACTACCTGGCTAATGCCGTCTTTTATATCGCATTGAGCAATTAACCTGCCTTGGTTAGGGTCTGACAACATTGACGGATCTACTGAACCATCTCTAACTTGATAAATCTGATAACCTTGAAAACGGTACTTGGACTCTTCTTCATCGTAACCATATGACAATATTATAGGATCTACTTCCTCATAAGACTCCACATCTGCTGTCTTATTTAAATACAAAATCAACTCCTTATCCAACTCTTGTATCGACATCTCTGGTGAATCAGGACCATTTAATATCCTGAAGCAATTATCAAACAATGCCTGTGCCTTATCATCTGCTTTTCGAACTAATTCAACCGACTGAAAAGGATCTGGTGATTGGGCTCTAGCATAAACAACACCTGTAGTTATATTATTCAATGCGCCTGGTTCTAAAACAAAAGGACCTGCAGCTTGTACAAATCTTCTATCTCCCTGAGGATTTGGAGTACTTCCTAAACCTGTAGGATACTGCTCTGACCAATAATCAAAAGGTACAGAAGATCCACCACCAGCAGAAACAGTTCCCCAATTTAAAGGATCACTATCTCCTGGAAAACAATAATTAGTTACGATAGAAGTAGCATTAGCATCAGAAGCATTACCAGTTCCACCATAAACAAATGGAGTGTTGTCTCTCCAAAAACCAAGCATATAATTGTAAAAGTCTACACCAGTTTGCGGATCGCCATATATAGTAGAATTTAAGGTTCTATCAAAGTAAACAAATCTCTTCATTCCAAACCTTTCATTATCAATTACACCATCTCCATATCCTATTCCCAAACCTTTATATGGAATACCATCTAGATTTTTAGCAGATGATACGTCAGAAGTTAAAGGGTTGTCTAAACCGTCATTATCTTGGTAAGGACCTTCAAAAAAATCTACACCAATTGCTGGTGGGTAACCTTGAATAGCGTACTGACAACCGTCGTCGTTAGCGTCAGCATTATACTGATAACTCAAACCTCTTTGTACATCGCAACCTACATAATCATCTTCTGAACAACCAATATCTGAATCGACCCAAATAGCAAAATAAGTATTATTCAAAGTATAATAGCTTCTGTTAATCAACTCATAATTATAAAATGTCATGGAATTTACTTCGTCATTAGTAGCAAATGCAAATGCTTGTGCTTTTATTTCCATCCCTATTGGATCTCCACTTGTTTCTGTGTGGATATTACCTTTATCATTGAAAACCCACCACATGTTGTAATCTCCATATAACGTAACTCTTCTACTTGTTCTACAATCTATTTGATTAGATAAATCATACCAAGGATAATCTCCGTCTCCAGGGTTGTATATTCCATCGTTATTTCTATCATAAAAAGGAGCAAGATTAAAATCATAGGATTGAGTATAATCTAAATCAATATTAAAATTCCCTGGCCATTGCAATATACTTGACGGAATCTGATAATCTGGGTACTCTGAACCTACATCACAATCAGGGTCGTTGCTGCACTCGTACCATGCATTGAATAGCTCAACATTTTGTCTCTCAGTTATATAAAAATTATCGTATTCCATACAAACTTCAGGAGAAATATCTGCAAAACCCCAATCAAGAGTACCTTGGCTAACATCAAAAGAACCACCACCATCAACTGATAATGGGCCTGCCCAAAAGTCATTTCCACTTCTAAAAGTTAAAGCAGCTATTCTTAGTTGATTATTAGGATCTGTACCACCCATCCACAAAGCTCCAGCATAAATAACTGTTTCACCAGAACCCTTAGGAACCTCGTAAGCAGCATCGTTTCTAGATCGATCTTGCCACATAGAACCACCAGTCTCAATAAGAGATGATACGTTATTAAATTCTAAAAACTTCTTACCAGTTGCAGGCGTACAATTAGCAGCCCTTAGAGTGATTGAATTATTTTTAACTGATTTATTTCCAGAATTTGTCGGATCATTCCATGCCAATATAGAATTCGAACTTAAAAAGTTGACAACAAATAATAATACTAAATATTTTCTCATATCCTTTTAATAAAATTTTTTTTAAAAATCTAGTTTTACTCCTAATCTAATTTGCCTTGGTATCCCGTAATTGTAAGGGTCATTAGCCTTCATGGCATAATACTGACGAAAAGATTCCTCATTATTTTGAGTACTGATAGAAGTTTGGAATCTTGCTGCATTTAAATAACCGTCGTCACCAGCATTTCCAGTTGCACGATAAACATCTGTAATATTTAAAGTATTGAAAACATTGGTAGCTAATATGTAAATATTAAGATTTGCTGTTTTCTTCTTAGTATCTCCTTTTCCAAACTCAAGTGTGATATTTTTATCTACCTGCAAATCTGCTCTAAAATTCCAAGGTTTTCTAGAGCCTAAAGGCTCACCATCTAAAATTGGTGTTGGAACAGTAATTAATGAGGCACCTGTAATTCTTTGTTGTCTTGAATAAGGCATACCGGAAGCAAAATTGGCTACTAAATTTGCACCAGTATTCTTAAATAATTCTTTTCCACCAACTCTAGGGCCGTCATAACTAGCACCAGAACCGTATCTGTAATCTAAAGCCGTAATAATTTGGTGTCTTTGATCGTAAGTATATGGGTATATCGTTCTTAAATTAGGTTGGTCTGAAGCAATCAAATTAGCTGCTGCAGTTGGGTTAGAACCCGTACCATCAGCAAATTGTAGGGTATAAGAAGCTCTCATAGACATATTTCCAGTTCTTCTTAAATCGTAACCAATTGTTAACCCTTTGATAGTTCCAAAGTCTATATTCCCCCAAGTTGAATATGTTTGTGGAAATGCACCAATTTTATTTACCAGTGCCACTTGATTTCGTTGTTCCCTGTAAAAACCTGATATTTTCAAAGATGACCTTGTGTTTAATACTTGTTGGAATCCTATTTCATAATCAATGGTTTTTTCAGGTAACAAACTAGGATTATTAACTCGATCAATATTTCCAGTTTGTAAATAAAAATAATGAATTGGATTTAATCTATTTCCAGTAGTTGGTCTTTTTGTAAGAACATCATAATGAGCAAAGAATAAAGCCTCATCTGAAATTGGAAATGAAAAGGCAACTCTTGGCATGATGTTAATTTGTGGTTTGTAATCTTCAAAAGCATTAGAACTTACATCATCATCAGTTGAAACTCCTTGAACTAAATAGGGTTGAGGAACTACATATCCACTAGGGGTGATACTCTCTAAATCATTAACTGCGACACCATCAGAAGAAAACCATTGGCTACCGTCTCTGTAACCCATAACTGTTGTTGGATCTTCTATGTCGTTAATATAAACAGTAGCAGATGAAGGTATATTAGTAGGATGACTAACAGCTTGACCATTTACATCATTCACCTCACCAACTGTTCTTGTTGGATATAATGAAAAGTCGTCTTTAAGAACTTGTTGGTTTGCGTCATACCTGTCGATTCTAACACCAACATTAAATATTAAATCATCAAAAGCAAATTTATCCATGATGTATCCAGCAATATAAATAGGTTCGAAAGCCCCGATTGGTCTTGTGTAATTTCCATATTGATCTTTTTTTGTGAAAAAATCATCAAAACTTGGACGACCACTAATTTTTTCTCCTGTATGATCGTATCCATAATATGTAACATAATTGTCTCCAGAATTCAATAACTCATCTGCACTAAACATACTTAATGAAAATTCCGACGGATCCATTGCATCAACATTGATGAATTCTGTCCCGTCAGGATCCAAACCTAAACTATTTCTTAAATTGTAATCAAAAAAGGATTGTGGATCTGAACCAGAAAATTCACCAGGGGCTGTATTTAATGTTTCAAAACCTATTTGTGTAAAAGAACCAAAATTATCGTAAATAGGTTGGCTTTCATCAATTCCTCGACCGTAATCTGTATGAGAATTAGCTAATTGTCTCATTATAGTCCATAAACCGATTGGAGCGACACCAAAATACCTATCCGTTCTTTGTTCGTATTCAAAACCTAAAGAAATAGCATGATCTCCAATATCTGCAGAACCTACTGCCGTAATTCTAAACTGAGTATTATCAGTTCTGTTAGATCCATTATAACCATATCCAATATTTCTCCAAAGCCCATAAACGTTAGTAGGTCTTCTTCCGTTCAAAAGAGCCCCACCATCTAATAGTTGAGTAGTATTTTCATAATTACCAGCAACTTCGTCATAAAGAGTGAAATATTGATTTGTGATTGCGGCCATATCAGCATTTGAAGTAGACGGGGTAAACTGAATAGAGTCATCATTTACACCTGTTTGGACAAAATCCAGAACGCCATTCCCATCAAAATCTGAAAATTCGAATGATGGAGTTTTATAAATATCAAATTTCCCTATATGACCGTAATTAAAATAATTGTCTTTATGCTCATTGTCCTGAACCCATCCGTAGTTTTTGGAGTAATCTACCATTATAGTGTAGTAAGCATTTTTAACTCCGCCCTGAGAACTCTCATCCTCTGCAACATTTTGAAAGCGCTGGGTAAATTTTCCATATGCTCTCCAGTCAATATCTCGATAATTAGCTAAATTATCATAGTTCATAAGCGAACTTTCCCAAGATGCCCCATTTCTATCCGAATATGCACCAGAAGCTCCAAATGAAATATTCATATTAGGGCCAGCATTAACATCAATCTTTCCTGCTAATGAAGCTCTAGTTCTGGCAACATTTTGTCTGTAATTAACCTTTTCAAACGCGTCAGAATTAAGAAAATCAGTATTATAATATGCTCCAAAGCCAAATCCAGTTGGTCTTAGAGGGCCTAATTTATCAGGATCTATTAATGAATCTCTTAAACTAGGTCTTAGTCTATATTGGTCAGTAGCAAGAGGTCTTGGATCTAAAACATGATTAAAGTTTCCAGAAACAAAAAATCCTAAAATAGGATCTGTCTTTTTCCCTGTACTGTCTTTTCTCATAAGTAAAGGTCCTGAAAAAGTAGCTTCTAATAAATTAAATCCGTTATTATCTAAGCCATAAACGTCTTCACCAACAGCTAGACCAGAACTTACTACTTCTACACCACCAAAATAAACTCGAGAAGCTCCCCTTGTAGTAATAGAAATAATACCTCCAGTAGCATCACCAAAATTAGCAGGAACACCACCAGTCATAACACTAACTTCTTCTATTGCAGATTTAGGAAGATTTGTAGAACCTCTTACTTTAATTCCATCAATGTAATAAAAAGTTGCATCGTCTCTAGAACCCCTTACAGAGGTTATTTCTCCATTAGCATCTGACTGAACACCACCAACAGTACTAGCGATGGAAGCAGCAGACCTACCAGGCATTCTGGCCAAATCTTCACGAGTTACTGTACCACCTGAAGCACCCCCATCTTTATCAATTAAAGGAACCTTATAGCTAACTATTTCAACTTCTTTTAATAATTCAGTTGCTTCCTTTAGATAAATTGGAGATAATGGCAAAAGTTTACCACCTTTAACAATTAGGCCTTCTAAACGGTATGTTTGATACCCGACAAATTTAATTTCTAAAGTGTAGCTACCTGCAGAAATGTTGCTAATTTTAAATACACCATTGAAATCTGTGGTTGCTCCTCCTCTAATATTTCCATTTTGAAATAAAGCTACGTTTACAAACGGAAATCCATCCTTGACTTCATCAAAAACCTTTCCTTTAATACTCCCACCCTGCGGTTGGGCATAACTGATAATGGTTAGTACAAAAAATGAAATGGATAATAAAAATATTTTTCTAAGCATAATTAACAATCTTTATCTAAAATCTAAATGTAGCGTTACAAATTAAACAATAATTAACGAATTTTTAACAAATACCTTATTAAAATTCAAAATGTTTATTCCTCAACTTTATTAATTTTTCTTTGACTCAATATGATTTTCCTTTGTTTTAATACTTTTTTTTGACTTAACATTGGTTTTTTAGCTAAAAATCTTTGTGATTTTTTTAATGTTTTTTTCATTCTTTTTCGAGTAGGCTTATCTTGTTTAAGTAAATGGCTTTTAAGTAGTTCTTTTTTAGCCTCTTCTTGATCATTTTTATTTGCAAGTTCTTGACTTTTTATTTGTTTTGAAGATAACCCTTCAAATTTTTGGTGATTAAATGATGGTAATTTATAATTCTGAGAAACTGAATGCTTATTATAACCCATCAACTCTCCTTTATTTTGAGAATAATACTTACAATAAAATAAAAAGAAGAAAACAAAGAGTATATTTCGGAAGATAATATTCATGAAGAGTAGCCTAATTCATACATTACGATTTTTAACAACCATTGGTTTCATTATTATTTTTTTAAATAGTTGCAATAAAAATCAAAACATTGTTCCCTACGTATATGTAGATCAATATATAAATATTTCTTTACCGAGTTATTCATCTTTGAATAATATTGGAGGCTGGGTGTATATTACCGGGGGAAGTAAAGGAATTATTATTTACAGACAATCTTACGACCAATTTAGTGCATATGATAGACATTGCACCTATAATGCTGAAAATCCATGTGGAAAAGCAACCGTAGACTCTACCAATTCATTTGTAGAATGTTCGTGTGACAACAGCCAATATCAATTATTTGACGGTTTAGTGATTCAGGGGCCTGCCAATTATTCACTAAAAAATTACCAAACTAGTTTTAATGTAATAACTAATCAATTACATATTTTTAATTAATGAATAAATTATTTTATTTATTAATCTTTTTACAATTTTCAACTTTAAAATACCACTGTCAAGACCAAAAATTTAAACTAAAAATTGACTCTAATAGCTTTCATTCAGTCTCTTTGGGATGGAGCAATCCGATAAGTCGTATTTCATCATTATTTAGCTCCTCAAATACCGACTCAACATTTGGTATTCTTTTGGATTATCAGTTGAACTTAGACATTAGGAATTTTTACAGGGTGCACAGTAAATTTTCTCCATCTTTTTCCAATAATAAATTTAAAATGGAAAATCTTTTAATCAGTTTAAGTAAAGGGAAGGTTTTAATACTCAAAAAAAAGCTGGTAATAAGTAATGGAATTGGCTCTTATTTCAAATGTAATTTTTATAGAGCAAAACAAGGACAAGGAATTCCTTCAATATGGTCTTCAGATTATTATGGTTTTGGAATGGAATATTTTATGATGATGGATTATTTACTTTCAAAGAATTTTTATTTGAATATCTTGATTAATCTTAACCTAGGATTTCATCAAGACTACGATACTTCAATTTCTAACAACAATACAAGTCAAGAAGTTTGGTCTTTACAAACTGAAAATCGACAACTTATATCTTTTAGTTTAAAAAAACTACTATAGCTTACTTCTGTAAATAATCTCCGGCGTTTTCTTTATTAAAGAGTCTTTCATCCATATATTATTTTCTCTAAAAACATCTGCTAGTCTAGTAGACGCATCTATCTCAATTTTTAATATCTCTTCTTTAGGAACATCAACTTCAAATTCATAGAAATTATAAACCCAGGGCCAGTCGGATTTTATTGCAACGTTATCTCCAATCATATCAACTCCTTTAACACCTCTCATAATTCTTAATGGAATATTAAACCACGAAACTGTTGAATCAATATTAGTTATACTAATGTCAAGTGGCATGGGAATTCTCCCAATTTTTTCAATAATAATTTTTGTTTTGCCCTCATTAGATTCTACTGAATAAATTGAATAATCAATTTTATTAATGGTTGTAATAAATTGCTCAAAATACCAATCTAATTCTAAGCTGCTTTCTTGCTCCATAATTTTTTTAAAATCGACTGGTGTCGGATGTTTAAATTTCCATTGATCGAAATACTTTTTCATTCCAGATTTTAAGTTTTGAGTACCTATTACATAACCTAACTGATTTAAAAAAATTGAACCTTTATTATAAGCATTTACTCCATAAACATAATTTAAATTATAAAAATCAGCATGAGTTGTTAAGGGTTCTTGGAAATTAGAATTTGCCAACCTGTTGTAGCTTTTGTATTGTCTTGCAAGTGGATTCAATTGTTTTTTTCCATAGAGATAATTAAGTACTTCGTACTGAGCGTAAGTACAAAAACCTTCGTCCATCCATTCGTATTTGGACTCATTTGTTCCTAACAATCCTTGAAACCAACTATGAATAGATTCATGAACAGTTACACTAACTAAACCTCTGAAAGAACCTTCTGCAGTAATTAAAGTACACATTGGGTATTCCATACCTCCATCTCCACCTTGAATAATTGAATATTGTTTATATGGATAAACTCCATAATTTTTGTTCATAAACTCGAAACATTTAACAGCATAGGGTTGTAAAAGCTTCCAATTTTCGTTCAGTGAATCGTCTTTATGTAAAAAGTGAAGTACAGTTCCATTACTTAACTTAGTTTTTTCATGAATAAAAAACGGATCAGCAGCCCAGGCAAAATCATGAACATTTTTTGCATTAAACTTCCATTTTAATTTGTTATTAAAATATTTTTTTGTTCTAAACTTTTCGTTTTCATATCCAAAACCTACCTCATTAGGGTTTTGAATAATACCCGTTCCACCCAGATTAAAAGAACTGTCAATATTTATAGTTACATTAAATTCTCCCCAAACACCGTGAAATTCTCTACCAATGTAAGGATTAGAGTGCCATCCTTCATGGTCATATTCGCACATTTTAGGATACCACTGGGTCATAGAATAGGCCACATTTTCCTTATTATACCTTCCTGTTCTTCTAATTTGAACCGGAACTTGACTATGACAAAGCATAGATAATTTTATTTTTTTTCCAGCCCTTAAAGGTTTTTCTAAGAAAACTTCTAGAATAGTACCTTGTTCATTAAACTTTAAATCATATCCTTTCTCATTTTTGAGACTAATTATTTTCTGAAAACCAATTTCAGATGGCTTTAAGCGATGAATCCTATCTCCAACTCTTGAGTCTGGATCTTTAATAATTCTTGATCTAACATCCATCATTGAACCTGGTTGAAAAGCATTGTAATAAAGATGGAAAAAAACTTTATTAAGATCGTCAGGAGAATTGTTAGTGTAAGTAATCTCCTGAGATAGATTAAATTGATGGATTTCATGATCAAAATCAACCTCTATGTCATATTTTATTTCTTGTTGCCAATATGAATTTTGAGCTAAAAAATGAAAATTAATAAATAAATAAATTGTTAGTAAAAATATTTTTTTCATAGGTAATCCTCTTTACTGATATTTAACCACTCTAAGGTGCTATTACAAAATATATCTTCGACTTCACTTTGTGGTAAATTCATGTTATTAATAAATTCACCTATTTCTAAATCTCCTAAGGGAAATGGGTAATCGCTTCCTAAAGTAACCCTTTTAGACCCCTGCATTTTCAAGACATACTCTAGCATCAACTCATCATGAGTAATACAGTCTACCCAAAAATGTCCACAATATTTTCTTGGATTAAAATTATTATCTACCGCAACTAGGTCTGGACGACAATTAAACCCGTGTTCTATCCTTCCCAGTGTTGATAAAAATGAACCACTTGCATGACAAAAATTCACTCTTAAATTTGGGAATTTCTCAAAAACACCTCCAAATATCATTGAACACATTGCTCTTGAAGTCTCAGCAGGCATTCCCACTAACCATGGCAACCAATAACTTTCCATATCTTGTTTACCCATCATATTCCAAGGATGTACTAAAACTGAAAGATCTAGTTTTTCACATGCCTCCCAGATAGGAAAAAATTCTGATTCACTTAAATTTTTGTTATTGATATTTGAACCAATTTGTATCCCCTTCAATCCAATTTTTTTTATTCTATGTAATTCTTTTACAGCTAATTCAGGAGATTGCATTGGAAGTGTTCCTAAACCAATATATTTTTTTGGATATTTATTTACTAGGGCAGCCAAGTCATCGTTAAGAAACTCTGCAACTTCGAGTCCGTCTTTTGCTTTTGCGAAATAGGCGAATAAAACAGGAATTGTACAAACGACTTGAACCTGAGTATTAAATTTATTGTACTCATTAATTCTTACTTCTGGATCCCAACAGTTGTGATTAATTTCTCTAAAAAACTTATCCCCCTGCATCATTCTCGCCCAACCAGACTTATGATGGTCTAATTTTATAAACCCTTCATAACCAAATTTTTTTTCCCAGTCAGGAAGGTACTTTGGCATAATATGGGTGTGCATGTCAATCTTAAGCATATTTTACATTTATGGTACTGGGTCGTATCCTGATCCTCCCCAAGGATGGCATTTTAAAATTCTCTTTAAAGCTAACCAAAATCCTTTAAATGGACCTTTCGTTTTTAAAGCTTGTAGTGCATAATTAGAACATGTTGGATTGAATCTACATGTTGGTGGAAAGAAAGGAGAAATTAATTTTTGATACAACCAAATTGGAAAAATTAAAACATAAGAAAGAAATTTTAACATTAATTAATTCCTAATTTCTTTTTCAAATCTTTATCTAACGCATCCTTATGAACTAAAATATTTAACGTCTTATATTTAACATAAGGAAATGATGCAAAGAAATATCCATCCAATTCATTACTTTCTCCCCAAGAATTTTTAACTATAAAATATTTTGTACCCATTTGGTCTTCAACTAATCCCGTAACGTGCATTCCATGATCATCCATAGTTTCTTGATTATCAAAGGCAATTTGTCTTTCATTTTGTGAAACATTACGTTCCTTTACAGGGTTTAAAAACGCATTACTTTCTCTTTCTGCACCAGCATTATTAAACCTTTTACTATCTCTACCTTTTTTTCTTATTGTAGATTCATCTTCAGGTAAAATTGCCAAAGCATCTCTATACCCAAAACCCTTTTCTGAAACATCTGCTCCCCAGGCAAAAGTGAAGCCATTTAAAACTATTTTTTCTAATGCATCCATAAATTCATCAATAGGTAAATTATAACTAGATTGTAATGCCCAATTATCCTGTACTTCTAAAACAAATTTTGAGTAGAACGGATGGTGATTAAATGAAGTTAAGGACACGTAATCCTCCATATTTAATCCGAGCGATTTAGCATATGATTTTGGAGTGAAATCCTTTCCATTGTATGTAAAAGTAAAATCCTCCATGTCGTTTGGTAACTCACCTAAATAAGCATCTAAAACTCCTTCAATAGCATTTTTCCAATACGGAGTTAATTTTCCATTTTGTGGTTTTTTTGCTAATGTTTTCATTGAAGACTCTAAAAGGGCTTCCATTTCCGAATGTTGATGTTTGGTATTTTCATCTTTTAAACCGGTATAAACTTCCTCAGGTACCATTCCATACCTTTTTATCACCCATGGAATATCGTGGAATGCTCCTCCAGGACCAAATGTGAAGGTTCCATACATTCTTAAAAAGTTCTCTGCTTTACCTATGTAAGCATTTCTTGCAATAAACATTTCAGAAAGGTTGTGCTTTTCATTTTTTAATCGTAAAATTTCCGATTCGAAAAAGGATAAAGAAGAAAAACTCCAGCAAGTACTTGTTCTTCCTTGATCTTGGACATTTGTAGATTCAAGATCTTTTATAACCTTAAATTTATAATTACTCCCTTCTCGATTGGTCTCGTAATTTTGTTGCGAATAAGTGGTGGTTAAAAATAGAAAGGAAATTGAAAGAATTAATAAGTTTTTCATGATTTAATTGTGTTTTAAATTTATTATTTTTTTTGAAGATCCGTCATTAAAAATTTTGATCTTTATATTGTTATCACCACCTTCTCTACCCAAAACATCAACTTCGTTAATGAGTTTTTTATGTTGTTTCAATGTTTCTATTCCAACAAAACTATTAGGGACTAGCTGTACATTTAAAACTGTACTGTTAGCGCTATATACATCTACATTAATAGATTTAGTCTGGTAGCCAGTACAAGAAAAGTCTATTAAATAATTACCCTCGTTAATGGGACGGTGATAATTACCAATTGGAAGATGAGAGTAAACATGAGAACTATCGTAATCATGACCGAATATTTCTACTCTGGATCGTAATGGAAGACCTGTAATACTATCTGTCACAATTCCTCTTACGCCATATAAAGATTGTTTAATGTAATTAACAAGAGAAGCCTTGTTAATATTCCAAAAATTTGGAAGTTGGGTTGGATTAGGAGTTTTAACATTTGAAAGTTCGATTGTTGCTTCTCTGCACAACTTAAAATAGTTCATAAAATCTTGTCTCCCTCCATCTACTTCGTACCAATCCCATCCATTTGTAGTTCCATTATTTAAATCGTTAAAATATCCAGGGGTTCCATATTGATGAACTGTGTCAGCATACATAGATCCTAAATCTTGCCACCAGTTATTATCTGCTGTAAGATTACTCCATGTATCCCAAGGGTAATTAAATACTTCAGCACCAGTATGGAAGTTACATGACATAGAAAAGTGAATAGAATCTGCTAAATTCATAAATATAACAGTCTCTTCTTGCCAAACATTACCGTCCGGATGTTGTCCATCTTGCGGATCTGGATAATTTCTGTTTAAATCTACCCAATTGGCATTATTTCTAGTTGCACCATTCACAGATTGATCTCCTGCTGCATAAGCTCCATCTGGATTTGCTAATGGATTTATCCACAAGTCAATCTCATTGACTATCCCTAAATAGTTACCATTTGAATAGCCATTCAAAATATCATCTATAAGCCTTAACATTAACACATATCCAGTTAATTCATTTCCATGCATTGAAGAAGTGTACAAAAATGAAGGTTCATCCTCGAGAATACCTACATTATCTGAAATTTGAACTGCAAGTATTTTGTGCCCAGAAGTTAAGGTCCCTAAATTATGTAGCTTACATATACTTGGGAAAGAATCTGCAAATGCTTGCATCATATTCTCATATTCTTGATAAGTGGGATAATAATTCCAAGTCGATCTGGAGTTATTTTGAATTGGAATGTCTACTTTATCCAATAATAACTCATACTCAATTTCTAATGATGTGAAACTAATGAATTGTTTTTTGTTCGCATACGCAAAAATGGTGTGAGCATTTGATTGGTGATCTATTGATACCAATTTGCTAATTTTAGATAAATTAATAGCTGGACTGTTTTTAAAGGAAAAATATTGCTCGCCCTTGTTATCGAATAGGGAATCTATGAAATTTGAGGAATTCTGAGAAAATGAATTCAAAGTTATAAGACAAATTACAGATATTAAAATACATTTAAAATGACTCATTATTAATTTTCTATTGTAAAAATTGTTCCGTCTTTTCCGTCTTTTAGTTGAATCCCTATTTCTTCTAAACTGTCTCTAATTTTATCTGACATCTCAAAATCTTTATTCACTCTTGCTTCCTTTCTCATCGATATCAATAAATCTACCGTTTCTTTTAGCTTTCCTTGAAACATAGTTACAGAACTAATTTCATTTTTTAAACCTAGAATATCGAAAACAAATTCTTTAATATGTTTGGAAATTAAGGCTAAATCCTGCGGGCTTATCGTCGCTTGTTGGTCATTAATTTGATTTATAAACTTAACTATCCTAAATAATTCAGCAATAAGAATTGGAGAATTAAAATCATCATTCATTGCTTTATAACAGTCCTCTATCCATACCATTATATCAAAATCAGATGTTTTATTTGATGCTTTTATCGCTGACAATGTATTTACAGCATCCATTAATTTATTGTATCCCTTTTCAGAGGCCAATAATGCTTTATCAGAAAAATCTAAAACACTTCTGTAATGGGCTTGGAGTATGAAAAAACGGACAACACTTGCGGAGTATTTTTTAGATAAATGTTTACTTTTACCAGTGAAAAATTCATATGGAAGAATATTGTTCCCAGTTGATTTTGCCATTTTTTGGCCATTTAAAGTAAGCATATTAGCATGCATCCATACATTAACTGGATCGTTACCATGTGAGGCCTCAGATTGAGCAATTTCACACTCGTGATGAGGGAATTTTAAATCCATTCCTCCACCATGAATATCAAACTTTTTTCCTAAATATTTTGTGCTCATAGCTGTACATTCTAAATGCCATCCTGGAAATCCATCACTCCAAGGAGATGGCCATCTCATTATATGATACTTTTCGGCTTTTTTCCATAACGCAAAATCCTGAGGATTTTTTTTGTCTGATTGACCATCTAAAGCTCGAGTATTATGTATTAATTCTTCAATATTTCTTTTGCTTAATTTCCCATAATCTTTGGTTTCATTAAATTTTAAAACATCAAAATAAACTGATCCATTGACTTCATATGCAAAACCATTTTTAATAATTTCCTTAATAGTTTCTATTTGCTCGATAATGTGACCTGTTGCAGTTGGTTCAATACTGGGTGGTAGAAAGTTAAAGTCATTTAAAGTTTGATGAAAGTCTACTGTGTACCTTTGGACAACTTCCATAGGTTCAATTTTTTCTAAATTTGCTTTCTTAGAAATACGATCTTCTCCCGAGTCGGCATCATTTTCCAGATGGCCAGCATCAGTAATATTTCTTACATATCTAACTTTATATCCGAGGTGCTTTAAATATCTGAAAACCATATCAAAAGACATAAAAGTCCGTACGTTACCTAAATGAACATTGCTGTAAACAGTAGGACCACACACATACATTCCAACAAAACCTTTTTCAAGCGGAATAAACTTTTCTTTCTCTCCAGAAAGTGAGTTATATATATGTAAGTCTTTCACGATGTTTCTGATATAATTAATTTAAGAAACTCATTTTTAAAATTATTTTCTAGAAATTTCCCAGAGTATTCTGCTGTAGTTGTCCAACTATTTACATCTTTTATACCCCTCATACTTACGCAAAGATGTTGAGCATCTACAACGCAAGCAACATCATTAGTCTCTAATTCATTTTTCAAAAAATCAACTATTTGAACAGTAAGTTTTTCTTGTACCTGTGGTCTTTTAGAAAAATAATTTACGATTCTATTCAATTTAGAAAGACCAACAATTTTAGAATCTGCAAAATAAGCAATATGAGCTTTACCAACTATTGGCACAAAATGATGCTCACAAATAGAATATAGACTGATATTCTTTTCAAGAATCATACCCTTGTATTCAAAAGAATTTTCAAACTTCTTAATGTTTGGTATTTTAGAACTATCCAATCCTTCAAAGAGTTCATCTACATACATTTTTGCAACTCTTTTGGGGGTATCTTTTAAACTATCGTCCTTTAAATCAAGTTCTAAAATCTCCATTATTGAACTGAAGTGGTCTGCAATTGCTTCTTTTTTTTCTTTTTTAGTCAACTTATTTTAACTTTTATAATTTGATATTATCTAAAGTTATAGAATTTAACTTCGAAAATTTTAACAAATATATATACATATACAATCGAAATTAAAAAAGACATTTTTTTTAAACGTAATTTTTAATTTCTTGAGTATTTTTGAATCATATTCTATAATGTGCCGCTACTTAAAAAAATAAATACACAAAATTATACAATTGGTATTTGGAAGGTGAAAAAATCTGAGGATGAACAATTTATTGACAACCATTTATATCCAAATTACCATCCTGATTTTTTAAAATTTAAAAATTCAAATAGAAAGTGGCAAGTACAAGCTGTTAAACTACTATTTAAAGAACTCAGTAACAAAAATGAGTTGATTTCTAAAAATGGAATACCTTACATCAAAGAAGGAAACAAACATGTATCAATATCTCATACTAAAGATATTGTAGTTCTAATTATTGCCAATTTCCCTTGTGGTATTGACATAGAGGAAATGGTGAGGGACGCGACTAAAATTAAAGACAAATTCATCAACAAAAAAGATACTTATTTTAATGGTTCTAAAAGGGAAATTTTAAAAATCTGGTGCATGAAAGAAGTTCTTTATAAAATCAAAAAAGATCCTACCTTGTTGTTTAAAGAGCATCTCCACATTGAAAAAAAAAATATTCAATATCTTGGAAATTGTAATCATCCTGATAGGAACTTTAAATGTAACTTAGAGGTTTTAAATTTCGAAAATTATTTTTTAGCTTTCAATATTGATTATTCAATGGAACATCTATGATTAAAGAAAACATTTTGAGTAAAATAGCCTCTGGTAAAAAGCTCTGGTTTATTTTACTTGACCCTGATAAAATAGAACTAAATAAAATTGACTCCTTATTTTCTCTAATCAATAAATCTAATTGTGATTATCTTTTAGTTGGGGGAAGTTTAATCAATGATCAAAAATTTCATGAATTTTTAAAAAAAATTAAATCTATCTCAAAAAAACCAATAATTATATTTCCTGGAAATAATCAACAAATTTCAAAAAACGCTGACGGTTTGTTTTTACTTTCTCTAATAAGTGGGAGAAATCCCGATTTGTTGATTGGTCAGCATGTTAAATCTTCTTTCAAAGTTAAAGATTCTGGACTTGAAATATTACCGTGCGGTTATTTACTAATTGAGGGAAGTTCTTTAACATCCGCCGTTTACATTAGTGAATCCCTTCCAATACCAAGAAATAAAAGCGATATTGCCGCAGCAACAGCTCTAGCTGGTGAGCAACTTGGATTACAATTCATTTATTTAGATAAAGGTTCTGGAGCAGAATCTACAGTTGAAAATAAAATGATTAAAGCAGTTCAAGAAACTATAAATATTCCATTAATTGTTGGGGGAGGAATAAATAATCGAGAAGATTTAGTTAATGTTTGGAATGCTGGAGCAGATATTGCAGTTATTGGAACAGCAATAGAAAAAGATTTTAATAATATTTTATTATTTAACCCGATAAATGATTGACAAATCCAAAACTAAATTTTTAGTTTTCCTTGTTTCCGTTCTAATTACGTTCAGTTCTAAATGTCAAGAATTGACTAGAAAAGAATATATAAAAAAATATGCTCCTCTTGCGGTAAAACAAATGCAATTACATCAAATTCCAGCGAGTATTACAATAGCACAAGGGATTTTAGAAAGTGGTAATGGTAATTCTAGACTTGCAGTAAAAGCAAATAATCACTTTGGGATAAAATGTCACGGGTGGGAAGGTAAAAAAATATATGCCGATGATGATAAAAAAAATGAATGCTTTAGAAACTATAATAATGCATTGGCATCATTTAGAGATCACTCTCTATTTTTAAAAAAATATGATAGATATAGTTTTCTATTTAATTTTAAAATAAATGACTATAAATCTTGGGCAAAAGGACTTAAAAAAGCAGGCTATGCAACCAACGAAAAATATCCTGAAAAACTTATCAAAATTATCGAAGAAAATTTTCTTTATAAATACGATAGTCAATACGATAAAGACCATTTTATTGCACAGAGAAGATCAACTTATATGCATTTTAATAAAGTAAAATATGTTTTAGCAGAAAATAAAGAAACCTATCCAGAAATTGCCCAAGAACTGAATTTGAAATTAGTACAGTTACAGAAATATAACGATAGTAAAAATACTAAATACTTGGAAGAAGGTAGTGTAGTTTTTATTCAACCTAAGAAAAGCAGGTGCAAAGCCAGATTACATATTTCAAAAGACAATGAAACACTTTACAAGATTTCTCAAAAATATGGAGTAAAGCTTAAAAAACTACTATTGAGAAACCCAAACCTAACTAATAAGAAGTTAAAAAAAGGAATCAAAGTAATATTAAGATAAAAAATTCCTTTAACATTGTAATTATTCAATCATTATGATAACATTAGACCAATTAAATACTATTAAGAATCGTCTGGAAGCGTTAAGGGGGTACCTTTGACATTGAAGAGAAAAGAGAACTGATTAAAGAAGACGAGCTGGTGACCCAAGACCCGGAATTTTGGAACGACCCAAAGAAAGCTGAAGTTGTATTAAAATCTATTAAAAATAAAAAATCTTGGGTAAAATCTTTTGACGATTTAAAAACAGATCTAGAAGATACTGATGTACTTTTACAATTTTTTAAAGAGGGTGAGGCAGAAGAAGAAGAATTATTAAGCCAATACAACGTACTTAAAAAAAACTTAGAAGAGTTAGAACTTAAAAACATGCTGTCTTCTGAAGAAGATCATTTAGATGCTATTTTACAAATCACAGCGGGTGCTGGAGGTACAGAAAGTTGCGACTGGAGTGCCATGTTGATGAGAATGTATTTAATGTGGTGCGAAAAAAATAATTACAAGGTTAAAGAAATTCATTGTCAGAATGGAGATGTAGCAGGAATTAAAACCGTAACTCTAGAAATTTCTGGAGATTTTGCATTTGGATATTTGAAAGGAGAAAATGGAGTACATCGACTCGTAAGAGTTAGTCCCTTCAATTCCCAAGGAAAACGAATGACATCATTTTCATCGGTTTACGTTTATCCTAGTGTAGATGATTCTATTGAAATAAATATCAATCCCTCTGATATAAGTTGGGATACATTTAGAAGTGGTGGTGCTGGTGGCCAAAATGTCAATAAAGTAGAAACTGGTGTAAGACTAAAACATGCTCCAACGGGAATTGTAATTGAAAATACAGAAACTCGTTCTCAGCTTGGAAACAGAGAAAAAGCAATGCAATTACTTAAATCTCAACTTTATGAAATAGAATTGAGAAATAGAAGAGAAAAACAAGATGAAATAGAAGCTGGAAAAAAGAAAATTGAGTGGGGTTCTCAAATAAGAAGCTATGTTTTAGACGATAAAAGAGTAAAAGATCATAGAACCAATTTTCAAAACAACGATCCTTTTAAAGTCTTAGATGGAGAATTACAACCCTTTTTAAATTCGTATTTAATGAGTTATGGAAAAGCAAAATAAAATGAAATATTATCATAATAACAGATGTCGAAAAAGTAGAGAAGGTTTAGAATTTTTAGCAACAAAAAATTTAAATCCTGCAATATATGAATACATGAAAAATCCTCTTACAAAAGAGGAATTGTTAAATATGCTAGGCAAATTAAAGCTAAAAGCAGTTGATTTATTAAGAAAGAATGAAACTATCTACAAGGAAAACCTGAAAGGCAAAGATTTAACAGAAAATCAAATTTTGGACTGGATGATAAAAGAACCTAAATTAATTGAAAGGCCAATATTAATTAATGGTGAAAAAGCTGTTATTGGAAGACCTAAAGAAAAATTTTTGAAGATAATTGACTAAACGTCTTTAATTATTCCTCTTTTGGACAGCTGGGCTTTTGTAATTTCTAAAACACCCCAATGTACCCAGAGACCAACAAAACCACTTAAAAAAAGTAAGACCCAAAAAGCCATACCAAAGAAAAATAGAAAAACTGCTGTACCTAAAACCATAAATTTTAAATTTGAATAATTATTTAGGTAAAATTAATAATAAATATTAAAAATGAGCTTTAGAATTGAAAAAGATACCGTTGGAGAAATAAAAGTAGCAGCTGATAAATATTGGGGAGCTCAAACTGAACGATCAAGAAATAATTTTAAGATTGGTCAGCCTGCTTCAATGCCAATAGAAATTATTCATGCATTTGCAGTTTTAAAGAAAGCTGCTGCTATTACAAATAATGAGCTGAGCGATTTAAAATCGAATAAAAAAGATTTAATTTCCAAAGTATGTGATGAAATTTTAGATAATCAATTAAACGATCAATTTCCTTTGGTAGTTTGGCAAACCGGTTCTGGTACTCAAAGTAATATGAATATTAACGAAGTTATAGCTAATAGAGCACATGTTTTAAATGGTGGTCAACTAGGAGATGGTGGTTCTACTTTAAAAGCGAATGATGACGTGAATAAATCTCAATCGTCCAATGACACTTTCCCTACTGCAATGCATGTTGCCAGTTATAAAATTATAATTGAAAAAACAATACCTGGAGTTGAAGCATTAAAAGACACTCTAGAAAAGAAATCCAGAGACTTTAAAGACGTTGTTAAAATTGGAAGAACTCATTTAATGGACGCTACTCCATTAACTCTAGGTCAATTGTTTTCTGGATATGTTTCTCAACTTAACCACGGTTTAACAGCTTTAAAAGCAACTTTGAAGCATTTGGGCGAACTTGCTTTGGGTGGAACAGCAGTTGGAACTGGACTCAATACACCTAATGGATACTCGGAAAAAGTCGCAGAAAATATAGCATTATTAACAAATTTACCATTTGTAAGTGCTAATAATAAATTTGAGGCACTTGCTGCACACGATGCTATTGTGGAAACACATGGAGCTCTTAAACAAATAGCAGTTTCCTTAAATAAAATAGCAAACGATATTAGGCTTTTGGCTTCTGGGCCTAGATCTGGAATTGGGGAACTCATTATCCCTGCAAACGAACCTGGATCATCGATAATGCCAGGTAAAGTAAACCCTACTCAATGTGAAGCTTTAACTATGGTTTGTGCCCAAATAATGGGAAATGATGTTTCTGTAACAATTGGTGGCACCCAAGGACATTTTGAATTAAATGTCTTCAAACCATTAATGGCCAAAAACTTGATTGAAAGTGCGAATCTTCTTGGAGATGCATGCACTTCATTTAACGAGCACTGTGCAATGGGAATAGAACCAAACTATGATAATATCAAAAAACTTTTAAATAACTCACTAATGTTGGTTACAGCATTAAATACAAAGATTGGTTATTATAAAGCTGCTGAAATTGCCAATACTGCACACAAAAATGGAACCACACTTAAGCAAGAAGCTATTAATCTAGGTTACGTAAAAGAAGCAGATTACGACATTTGGGTGGATCCTAAAAAAATGATATGATCAACAATAGATATATTTTAAAAATAATATTAAACGTAACCTTAACATCGTTACTTTTTGTATTAACATTGATGTATGCAATCAAAACCAATCCAATTATTAAAATATTGGCATTATTTTTGAATGTTTTATCATTTTACAACACATACAAAATAATAAAAAACAAACCAAAATCATGAGCGAAATAGAAATTGAACCAAAAAATATTTTAAAAACTGCATTAGCTGGAGGGCTTGGAGTTATATTGTTATCCTTATTTTTTATGTCTTGGACAGATGTAAATCCTGGAGAAGAAGGTTTTATATATAGACCATATACTGGTGGTATAGAACAAAATGCCGTTTACACTGAAGGAACTGTTTTTATTGCTCCATGGAATGAGATGATAACCTACAACATCCTACAACAAAGTAGAAATTACAGCTCTAAAGTAATGGAAAAGAACGGTATGGAGATTGGGATTGATGTAACAATAAATTACAATCCAATGCAAAATAACACAGCAAAATTACACTTAAAGCACGGAAAAGCCTTTGAAACTTCTTTTATCGATGCTAAAGTAAGAGGGGTTATAAAAGATGTAATTGGTCGATACACATATGAAGAAATTTACTCTACTAAAAGAGAGGCATTAGAAACGGAAATGGATACTATTTTCCAATCTGAATTTCCTGCTAACTTTATATCTTATAACTTTTGTGAAATAGCTGATGTTAATCTGCCTGAAAATGTAAAAGTTGCAATTACTGAAAAAGAAACCCAAAAGCAAAGAAATCAAAAAGCTAAAGAGCTTGAAGAAGAACAACAATATCTAGCAAATGCTGAGATCATGAAAGCTGAGGGAGAAAAGAAAGCAGCAATTTTAAGAGCACAAGGTAGAGCGGAGGAAATAAGATTGGTACAACAGCAATTAACTAGATCCCCAAACTATATAGAGCTAGTTAAATGGAAAGGTTATGCAGATGGGAAAGGTTCTCCTTACGGACAAGACAATGTCTTTGGAGCTGGGACATCTGTTATTAAAGGGCTTAAATAGGCTATTCGGATTAGTTAAAACATGATTCTTTATAATCTGTATATTAATTTTATTTACATAGAATAATTAAATGCACAGAGGAATCATTAAAAGAGCCAAAAGTATCTTTGGCCCAGATTTTTAATCCTACTGTTAAATTATTTGTAATGCCTCAAATATTGGGAACGTTTCAATTATTTAAAAACCTTATCGTATCCCCAATTACCTGGTCATTCCATAGCATTTTGTAATGACCTATTTTGGAATACTTTATTAGCTTTGTATTTCCCGGATTCAATTTCTTTATTTCTTCAGAGTTTTTAATGGGAATAATTTTATCGTATTTATCGTGAATTAAAAGCAATTTAGAGAAATCAATTTGCTTTAATTTTTCGTCAATATTAATATTTTTAATTTCTTCTTTTGCTAATTTATTGGCTTTCTGAACAAAAAATGTAAAAGATTGATTAGATAATCCAATTAACATCTTAAACTCTTTAAATATTTCTAAAATGGAATTCGGGGAAGTCAAAAAAACAATCTTATCTAATTTATAATTCAATTTGGATAAGGTGTAAGTACAAACTGCCGAGCCAAAGGAATGAGAGATAACACTAAAAGGTTTATCAGGTTTTATATGTTCTAAAAGATTTTTAAAGGCTTCTCTACACTCTACAAGGTTGGTATAATTAGACTTGTATTTTGAATGACCTGGTAAATCAAAACTAATAACTCTATAGTTATTTTTACTCAATTCAAAAGCAAATTTGGAAAGACTACCTGAATTTGATTCCCAACCGTGTAGTAAAAAGACTAACTTCTTATTTGTCGAACCTATTTCGTAACAAAGTAGATCTTCTTTTGACCAAATAACTTTAAACTCATGTGCTTCTTTAAAAAACCTTTCCTCTCTTTTTCTTATGGTTTTAATTCTTACTTTTTGAAATAGTTTAAAAGCTTTTAAGCCAGCGTATCTCGGTAAGAGAAAAGAAATTGACCTAAAGTATAATTTTAGAATATAAATTTGCCAACCCATTATAGAAATTTATAAATGAGAAAATAGAAATTATTAAAGTCCTAACTTTATAGAAATCAGAAATTAAGTTACTTTTTAGTTACTTCAACAGTTTCTTCTTTTTTAGCAACTGGTTCTGAAATTGCTTCTTTATCTAAGGTAAACTTAATAGCATCAGTTGCAGATTTAGTTCTTAAATAATACATTCCTGTTTTAAGCCCTGCTTTCCAGCCATAAAAATGCATAGAAGTTAGTTTAGCAAAATTGGCATTCTCCATAAAAATATTAAGTGACTGTGATTGATCAATAAATGCACCCCTATCTGCTGCCATGTCCAGTAAAACCTTTTGGGATATTTCCCAAGCAGTTTTATATAGATTTTTAATATTATCTGGAATTTCATCGATATTTTGTATAGAGCCATTAGATGCCATTAGCTTATTTTTGAGACGATCGTCCCAAATACCTAATTTCACTAAGTCTCTCAACAGATGCTTATTTACAATAATGAATTCGCCAGACAAAACTCTTCTAGTATAGATATTTGAAGTGTAGGGTTCAAAACATTCGTTGTTTCCAAGTATCTGAGCAGTTGATGCTGTTGGCATTGGAGCTAAAAGCAGAGAATTTCTTACTCCATTTTTTTGAATTTCTTCGCGCAATAAATCCCATTCCCATCTGTCAGAAGGTTTCACATTCCACATGTCGAATTGTAATATTCCTTCCGAAACAGGTGAACCTTTATAAGATTCATAAGGTCCTTTTTCAATAGCTAAATCTTTGGAAGCTGTTAAAGCAGCATAGTATATTGTTTCAAAAATATCTTTATTTAATTGTCTCGCTTCTTCAGATTCAAAAGCTTGTCTCATTAAAATAAATGCGTCGGCTAAACCCTGAACACCAATTCCTATAGGACGGTGTCTCATATTAGAATTCCTTGCCTCAGGAACTGGATAGTAGTTAGCGTCTATAACTTTATCTAAGTTTCTAGTTACTCTGTAAGTAATTTTAAATAACTTTTCAAAATCAAACTTACCATCAATAACAAATTTTGGTAGGGCAATAGATGCTAGATTACATACAGCTACTTCATCTGGAGAGGTATATTCAATAATCTCCGTACATAGATTAGATGACTTTATAGTGCCTAAGTTCTTTTGATTGGATTTTTCATTGGCAGCATCTTTATAAAGCATATATGGAGTTCCTGTTTCAATTTGGCTCTCTAAAATTTTAAACCATAATTCTTGTGCTTTGATTGTTTTTCTACCCTTTCCCTCAGATTCATATTTTTTATAGAGTTTTTCAAATTTCTTTCCATGCGTATCAGATAACCCTGGACATTCGTGTGGACACATTAAAGTCCAGTCTCCATTTTCCTCTACTCTTTGCATAAATAAATCCGGTGTCCATAAAGCATAAAATAAATCTCTTGCTCTTTGCTCTTCTTTACCATGATTTTTTCTAAGATCTAGGAAGTCAAAAATATCTGCGTGCCATGGTTCAATATATATTGCAAATGATCCTTTTCTTTTTCCTCCGCCTTGGTCTACATACCTAGCAGTATCGTTAAATACTCTTAACATAGGAACTATACCATTAGAGGTGCCATTTGTTCCTTTAATGTAAGAACCAGTAGCCCGGATATCATGAATAGAAAGACCGATACCACCAGCAGATTGCGAAATCTGTGCGCATTGCTTTAACGTATCGTAAATACCTGGAATACTATCTTCTTTAGTAGCAAGTAAAAAACATGATGACATTTGAGGCTTTGGAGTTCCAGAATTAAATAAAGTTGGTGTTGCATGCGTAAACCATCCTTCGCTCATGTAATTATAAGTTTCTATTGCAGCATCTAAATCTTCTTTATGAATTCCCACTGCAACTCTCATTATCATTTGCTGTGGTCGCTCCGCAACTTGACCTTTTAACTTTAATAAATAAGATCTTTCTAAAGTTTTAAAACCAAAAAAATCATATCTGAAATCTCTATCATATATGATAGTAGAATCTAAAACATCTGCATTTTTCTTAATGATTTCATATACCTCATCTGAAATAAGAGGTGCTTTTTCATTCGTTTTTGGATCTATATATTCATATAAATCAGTAACAGTATCTGAAAATGATTTTTTAGTGTTCTTATGTAAATTGGACACAGCAATACGAGAAGCTAAAAGTGCATAATCAGGATGTGTTATTGTATTAGTTGCAGCAACCTCAGCAGCTAAATTATCCAGCTCGCTTGTGGTAACACCATCATACAAACCTTCTATAACCTTCATGGCTACTTTTTCTGGAGCAACTAATGGGTTTAAACCGTAACATAACTTTTTAATTCTTGCTGTTATTTTATCGAATTTAACAGCTTCTCTCCTACCATCTCTTTTTACTACATACATAAATCTAAAATATTAAGGTTTAAAAATCAGAATCTAAACTAAACGTGGTGTTGTTTTCATTGTTTAGAACACCGGCTTTTTGATACTCTCCTACTCTTTTCTCGAAAAAATTAGTTTTACCTTGAAGGTTAATCATATCCATAAAATCAAATGGATTTGGAGTATTGTAAATTTTATCGTTTCCTAATTCAGACAACAATCTATCGGCGACAAATTCAATATATTGAGACATTAAATCAGCATTCATACCAATTAATCTTACAGGTAGAGATTCTGTTACAAATTCTTTTTCTATGTCCACTGCGTCTTTGATTATTTTTTCAACTTGTTCTTTTGGTAATTTATTGACTAAGTGATTGTTGTAGAGCATACATGCAAAGTCGCAATGTAACCCTTCGTCTCTAGAAATAAGCTCGTTAGAAAAGGTTAATCCAGGCATTAAACCTCTTTTCTTCAACCAAAAAATAGAACAAAACGAACCGGAAAAGAAAATACCCTCAACAGCTGCAAAAGAAATCAATCGTTCAGCATACGAACCGTTATCAATCCATCTCATTGCCCAGTCAGCTTTTTTCTTAACGGGTTCAAAAGTCTCAATAGCATTAAAAAGGTAGTTTTTTTCTTTAGTATCCTTAATATAAGTATCAATTAATAATGAATAAGTTTCGGAATGAATATTTTCCATCATTACTTGAAAACCATAAAAGAATTTGGCCTCGGTGTATTGAACTTCACTGAGGAAGTTTTCAGCTAAATTTTCGTTAACAATACCGTCTGATGCGGCAAAAAAAGCAAGTATGTGTTTAATGAAAAATCTTTCGTCATCGTTAAGTTTAGTGTCCCAATCAATTAAATCTGGAGATAAATCTAACTCTTCTGCTGTCCATATGCTTGCTTCTTGCTTTTTATACATTTCCCAAATATCGGAATGCTGTATTGGGAATAGAACAAACCTATTTGGGTTTTCTTTCAGAATAGGTTCTTCAACTGTGATGTTTGGATTAAGATCTTTTTTCAAATCAACGTTGATTTGGTTGTCTTCTTTTGTAGTGATTTTTTTCTCCATTTTATTTTAAAAAATTATTCAAACTATAAAATATTAAAGCAAAATATTTCTGTCTCAAAAACTTAAATTTTTGATAATTTTTGCATTAATAATACGTTTTGGGTGCCTTACTAAATAATAATTTAGCGGAATACAAAAATTAGAATTTATCTCATTTCTAACAAAAAAAATGAAGAAACATTTTTAATAGTTTTCAACAAAAAACTATTGTTTCTGGCTAACTCGCTGAAAGTCAAAACGATTGATGTTAATGGCAAAAAAAGAACTGTTATCTAAGTCCTATAAAGATAATTTTAAGATGTTTAATATTTTAAATATTTAAATATTTCTTTATCAAAAAGAAACTGTTAATAACAACAATATTTTATACTTTATAATTAAGCGAAACTTAGCGCTAAAAAACTAGTTTTTAGTGAAATATTATTCTGTTTTGTCTTTTGTAAAAAACTGTTGATTAACCGACTCCAGTTGGTTGTAAAAATCCTCATCCCATGCTCTTATAATTGCTTCTTTTAAAAATTTAAAAACTGGAATATTTAATTTAATTCCACAATCACATGCAGGCTTACAAATATGCCAATCATGAATATTAATGGCTTGAAAAGATTCATATTTTTTAACTCTTATAGGATATAAATGACAACTAATAGGCTTATTAAAATAAACTTTATTTTTCTTGTAGGCAGACTCTATAGAACATTTTGCAATATTATTTTGATCATAAAAAACAAAAACACATTCCTTACCGTCAACAAGAGAAGTTACATTATCTCCATCTTCATCGTTATAATAAAAACCTTTCTCATCAATTACTTCTATTCCCTTGGAAGACATCTCAGTTTTGATAACCGAGAGATTACTTTTAATCTCTACTAATTCTTTAGAAGTTAATGGAGCACCCGAATTTCCCTCAATACAACAAGCGCCTTTACAACTTTGAAGATCACAAACAAATTTTTTTTCAAAAAGATCTCTAGAAATAATTTTGTCTTCAATTTCTATCATAATAAACTAATAATACATAATAATTATTATTTAAATATAGACCTTTCAACGGAAGTTCTATTTTTGTATATATTCTAAATTAAAGATCGTTAATAAATGAATGAAGAAAATTTTAAAAAAATAATAAGTCACGCAAAGGAATTTGGGTTTATTTTCCCAAGTAGTGAAATTTATGACGGATTAAGCGCCACCTATGATTATGGTCAAAACGGTGTTGAACTTAAAAAAAACATTAAAAACTATTGGTGGCAGTCAATGGTACAAATGAATGAAAATATTGTTGGAATTGATGCAGCAATATTCATGCATCCAAAAACTTGGAAAGCATCTGGACACATTGACGCTTTTAATGATCCTCTCATAGATAATAAAGATTCAAAAAAAAGATACAGAGCTGATGTATTAATAGAAGAATACATTAATAAAATTGAAAATAAAATAAAAAAAGAAATTTCCAAAGGAAAAAAAAGATTTGGAGACGATTTTAATGAAATAGAATTTAGAAATACCAGCTCAAATATTAAAAGAAGAAATGAAGAAATTGAGAGAATAGAAAAAAGTATGGGAAAAGCATTTGAAAATGACGACTTAAATGCAATCTATGAACTAATAATTGATCTTGGTATTGTTTGTCCTGTTAGTGGATCCAAAAACTGGACTGAAGTGAGACAATTCAACTTGATGTTTAAGACAGAATTGGGATCTGTATCTGGAGAATCCTCAAGCATTTTCCTAAGACCAGAAACTGCACAAGGTATATTTGTTAACTATTTGAATGTACAAAAAACTGGAAGAAAAAAAATACCTTTTGGAATTGCGCAAATTGGTAAAGCTTTCAGAAACGAAATTATAGCAAGACAATTTATATTTAGAATGAGAGAGTTTGAACAAATGGAAATGCAGTTTTTCATAGCTCCAGGAACTCAAGAAAAATGGTACACTTACTGGAAAAACGAAAGAATAAAATGGCATAAAGCTCTTGGCATACCAGAAGATTTTTTAAGATTTCACGATCACATTAAATTAGCACACTATGCAGATGCGGCCTGTGATATAGAGTTTAAATTTCCATTTGGTTTTAAAGAGTTAGAAGGAATACACTCCAGAACCGATTTTGATTTGAAACAGCACGAAGAACTTTCAAAAAAGAAATTACGTTATTTTGACCCTGAGAAAAATGAAAGCTACATACCTTATGTAATTGAAACTTCTATTGGTCTTGACAGGATGTTTTTAGCACTTTTTTCGCACAGTTTAAAAGATGAAACTCTTGATGATGGGACATCAAGAACTGTTCTTTCCCTACCCTATAGCTTAGCGCCTAATAAAGTCGCTGTTTTACCATTGGTCAAAAAAGACGGATTACCAGAAAAAGCAAAAGAAATATTCAATCAACTAAAATTAAATTTTAACTGTATTTACGACGAAAAAGACTCTATTGGTAAAAGATACAGAAGAAATGATGCTTTAGGGACTCCTTTTTGCCTTACCATTGATTACGAAACCATTGAAGATGGAGCTGTTACTATTCGAGAAAGAGATACAATGACACAAAAGAGAATTCCTATTTTAGAACTAAATGAACACATAGACTCAAAAGTTAATATGAATGTTCTTTTATGAAGTTAGAACCGTTTCTAACTTCTCACATGGAAGCTGGATGTGATGAAGCTGGTAGAGGATGTTTAGCTGGACCAGTAGTTGCTGCAGCTGTAATACTACCTTTAGGCTATAAGAATAATCAATTAGATGATTCCAAAAAAATATCTGAGAAAATCAGGTCTATCCTAAGAGACAATATAATTTCTAAAGCTTTAGCTATCGGGGTTGGGGTTGTATCTGAAAAAAAAATTGATAAAATAAACATACTCCAAGCATCCTTACTAGCAATGCATCTCGCCATTAAAGATTTGAAAGTGAAACCTCATTTTTTACTTATAGATGGTAACAAATTTAACGCATATCCGGAAATTAGTCATGAATGCATAATCAAAGGTGACGGTAAGTTTATGAATATTGCAGCAGCATCTATAATAGCTAAAACAACTCGAGATGATATTATGAAAAAGTTATCATTAGAAAATCCTGGGTACGGTTGGGAGGAAAATAAAGGTTATCCTACAAAAAAACATAGAATTGCTATCTCTAACTTTGGCATTTCAAAACATCATCGCAAAAGCTTCAAGCTTATGAAGCAAGAACAATAACTTTATTATTAGAAACCTCTACAACACCGCCTTTAATATTAAAAAATTCTTCTTTATCATTTAAAACGATTTTAACTTCTCCCATTTTCAAAGAAGAAACTAAAGGGGCATGATTATTCAATATCCCAATGGAACCACTTGTCCCAGGAACAGTTATTAGATCTGCTTGGCCGCTATATAAAGATTTATCTGGTGTTACAATTTGGACATCCATACATTAAATAATTAACTAACCTCGGCTAACATTTTTTCTCCAGCTTCAATAACTTCTTCAATAGTACCTTTTAGGTTAAAGGCAGCTTCAGGGTATTTGTCAACTTCACCATCCATAATCATTGTGAATCCTTTGATAGTATCTTCAATACTCACAAAAACTCCTTTCATACCCGTAAATTGCTCTGCAACATGAAAAGGTTGAGATAAGAATCTCTGAACTCTTCTAGCTCTGTGTACAGCTTGTTTGTCTTCTTCAGATAATTCGTCCATTCCTAATATAGCAATGATATCTTGTAGTTCGTTGTACCTTTGTAAAAGCATTTTAACTCTTTGAGCGCAATCATAATGTTCGTCACCCAAAATTTGTGGAGTCAAAATTCTAGAAGTAGAATCAAGTGGATCTACTGCTGGGTATATACCAAGGGCAGCTAATTTTCTAGAAAGTACAGTTGTTGCATCAAGGTGCGCAAATGTTGTTGCTGGTGCAGGATCAGTTAAATCATCAGCCGGAACATACACTGCTTGCACAGAAGTAATAGAACCTTTTTTAGTAGAAGTTATTCTTTCTTGCATAGCTCCCATCTCAGTTGCTAACGTCGGTTGATAACCTACAGCTGATGGCATTCTTCCTAAAAGAGCTGAAACCTCAGAACCAGCTTGGGTAAATCTAAAAATGTTATCAATAAAAAATAAAATATCTTTTCCTTTTTCTTCTCCGTCACCATCTCTAAAGTTTTCCGCTAAAGTTAAACCCGATAATGCAACTCTTGCTCTTGCACCGGGAGGCTCATTCATTTGACCAAATACAAAAGCAGCCTGTGATTCTTTAAGAGCTTCTTTATCGATTTTATCTAAAGGCCAATTTCCTTTTTCCATTTCTTTCATGAACTCATCACCGTACTTAACAATTCCAGACTCTAACATCTCTCTCAATAAATCGTTACCTTCTCTAGATCTCTCTCCAACACCAGCAAATACTGAAAGACCATCATGTCCTTTGGCAATGTTATTAATAAGTTCCTGAATTAACACTGTTTTTCCAACACCAGCTCCACCAAACAATCCAATTTTACCTCCTTTAGCATAAGGCTCCACTAAGTCAATTACTTTAATACCTGTAAACAATATTTCTGTTGCAGTTGAAAGGTCTTCAAATTTTGGAGCTTCTCTATGTATGGGTAATCTATCTCCTCCTTCAACTGCTGAAATCCCGTCTATAGGATCACCAACTACATTAAAAAGTCTTCCTTTGACCTCCTCACCAGTTGGCATACTAATTTGTTTTCCAATCGCTACAGCTTCCATTCCTCTCATAAGACCATCCGTTGAATCCATCGCAACAGTTCTTACACAATCTTCACCAATGTGTTTTTGACATTCTAGAATTACTTTAGTTCCATCACCTTTTATGATTTCTATAGCGTCTAATAATTTTGGAAGGCTTTTTGCACTTTCAAAACTTACGTCAATTACTGGACCGATAATTTGTGAAATTTTTCCCTTTATTTGAGACATTATTGTTTGTTTTAAATTTACGCTGCAAATCTAACATAAATTATATTATATGTTCTTGTATGTTAATAAAATACTAACATATTATTTGAACACTTAATTTAATGCTACATATGATTTATTTTTTAAATGTAAATTCGCAAAAAAAACAAATAAATGAGGGTCCACTATGGAATCAATTCTTGTAAAGAGATAATAAAGCCTGTTGTAACTGTTGGCACCTTTGACGGGGTCCACTACGGACATCAAAAGATATTAAATAGACTTCAAAAAATTGCTAAGAGTTGTAACGGCGAATCGGTACTTTTGACTTTTGATCCGCATCCAAGGAAAGTATTATTTAAGGATCGAAAAATAAAATTGATAAACTCGATTAACGAAAAAATTAAAATCCTTGATGAGTTAGGACTCGACCATTTAGTTATTTACCCATTTAGTGAAGAATTTTCGAAATATAGTGCAGATGAATATATCTCTGAACTTTTAGTAAATAAATTAAAAACTAACACGCTGGTTATTGGCTATGACCATCATTTTGGAAGAAACAGAGAAGGGAACATACAACTTTTAAAAGTTTCTAACGAAAAATATTCTTTTGAACTAGAAGAGATAAAAGCGCATGAAATTGACGAAATCAAGATTAGTTCCACTAAAATTAGGCGAGCTATTGATGATGGTAATATTCATTTATTTAAAGATTACTGCGGCAGATTTTTTGAGTTTTCTGGAAAAGTAATTCATGGAAATGGATTAGGAAAAACCATTGGTTTTCCAACTGCAAACATAGTAATTGGAAATGATGACAAAATCATACCTTCCGATGGTGTTTACAGTGTAATTTGTAGACTAAATAATGAAACAATAAAAGGCATTATGAATATTGGTTTCAAACCATCAGTTGAAAATAAAAATATAAGAACCATAGAAATTCATCTTTTCAATTTTGATAAAGATATCTATGATGCTTTAATTAATGTACAAGCAGTAAGTAAATTAAGAGACGAAATTAAATTTCCTAATTTAGACAAGCTTAAAAAACAAATTTCTAATGATATTGTTCATGCTAAAAGCATTTTAGAAAATACAATTGATTAATTGCAACTCACATTTATTCCTCCAGTCAAATTGGAGATGGCAATAACTTGTTCAGAAGAATCACAACAAAATTTATATTGTTCCGTAAGTTGTCCTTTACATAATTCTAAAACTGTTCCATTAGACATAAACGAACTTAAATTTCTACTGTATTTGCTAGCAAATAATCCTATGCCATTATCAATATTTGTGAAAATCGGCCGAGTAGAAACTACACTTGTAACTGGCTCATTAACTTGCATGTAAGTATTTAAATCATCGTTTCCAGCAGTTAAAACAAACTCGATGGCATTACTTCCAAAAGTTCTTTTAAGAACACCTTGTTCTAAAGGGTAGTTATTCAACTTGCTATTTACCATTTCAAAAAAACTACTTCCCGAAACAATTTTAAACATACTTTCTGAACCGTCAGTATTAATACTTGTTTGGTCTCCTAAATCCCACTCAATATACCTAGGGAAAATACTACCATCATCAAAATATTCTGTAAAATGAAGTCTTAAAACCAATTCGTATCTTTTACCATTCAAAGTGGTATTCCACTCTAAATTGGTATTGAAATATTCATCCAAGGTTGCCAAATCGTTATCCGCACATCTAAAACCATTAATTTGTAGAGAAATTTTTGAAAGATATTTAAAATTCAAACCTGCTCCATTAATTAGGTCTGTTGTTCCTCCAAAATTTAAATTTTCTTCAGGTACTGAATCGGCAGAAACATTTAATCTGTAGGTGTACTCATCATCAAGATAACCATTTGGAGTAACTAAATAATATATTTTTTGTGAATCTTCATAAAAAACCCCAGGATCTAAATTTCCAACTAACATTTCCTTTAAACTATCCGTGCGAGTTAGATCATTGCTTTGGTTGTATTGCTCTAAAACTGCAGAAATTGACTTGAACTGGGTAGAATCAGTTATTGAAGCAGATACTACATTATCTGAGTTACCTAAAAAAGATTTGTTAATCTTTACAAATTGAGTATCTAAGGATTGGTCTAATAGGCCATATACTACTGGAATGGTCTTGTAAGGTGCATTTAATTCAAAATCTGTTTTACAGGAATTAAAAACTAGTAATCCTATTATAATTGCTATTAAAAGATTTTTCATTAAGATTATTGTTTTAAAAATTTAGTAGAAATGGATTTTTCGTCAGAGATGATTTTTAAAATATACCATCCACTATCTAAATCTGATGAAGAAACCTCTAAATTGTTTTCGCCTTTTAAAATGTTTTTAAGATTTATAGACTTAACAATTCTCCCAGTAGCGTCATATACCTCAATTAATGGATTACTTAAATTAATTAATGAATTAAAAGAAACTAATAAATTTTCAACAACAGGGTTAGGATAGACTTTAAAATCGTAAACTTTTTCAGTTTCTTCAATAGATAAAGATCCCGATAAATTAATGTCATCAATATACAAATCATTTCCACCTCCGTTTACAAATTTGAATTTAAATCTAAAGTCACTTACTAAATAGTTTGAAAAAGAACTTGGGCTAATTACAATAGTTTTCCAATCAGAGCCACTAGGAGTGAAATTAGAATTTGTATTAGCCATAGTACCTAAAATTGAAGTAGATATGTTTTTTCTCATAAACCAGCTCTCTCCACAATCTTTACTAGCAAAAATTTGTAAGTAATCAGAATTACCACTATTTCTTTTAGCGAATGCGTATTTAAAAGAAATACTAGCTGCAGCGCTGTTTGAAAGATCGATAGTATTACTAATTAATTCGTCCACTGATCCATTTTGTCCTTGAGAATTATCTAATTTAACAGACTTGGCTCCACTAGCTGAACCAGTAGCAACCACATCAAATCCTGGGCCCTCAGGGTTGTAAATAGTCCAATCGTTGCTTGGTAATGAAGCTATATTTTCAAAACCTTCATAAATTGGAGGAGGATATCCCGGATTTCCAATTACTGAAATAAAATTAGGAAAGGTTTGAGTCATGGTATTACCCAGTGCATCAGTAACTTCTAGAGTTATGTCAAAATCACCAGACCCAGAGTAAGATACCATAGGGTTTTGATTAGTTGATGAATTTGGGGTACCATTTGGGAAGCTCCAGTTCCAGCTCACAATGTTATTGTAAGATTCGTCAAAAAATTGAACATCATCACCTCCACATACAATGTCTCTCTCAACTCTAATATCTACAGCACATAAAGATGGGGTAGAATTTAAGCCAGTAGCAATTTGATTAGAACTAGTCCAAATGTTATTTCTACCTCCAACACTACTTAACAAAGCAGCTCTCATTCTGTTTTTTTGACCATTAGTAAACATTTTATTACAATAAGAATATTCCATATAATTTTCTACATTGTCGATAACGTCTGAAGTCCAATATCCATCTGCCGCATCATTAGAGCAAGTGTTAGAATTTAAATTACATGACGTAACACCAATACATCTTGGGGTATCATCTACTGCGTCGTCTTGACTACAACTTGATGCGTTTCCAGGGTTGTTATTATTCCCCCATAAATGATCTAAATTCAACCAATGGCCTACTTCATGAGTTAAGGTTCTACTAGAATATGTATCAGAAGTACCTATTGAACCAACATAGTCGTGAAGTACCCAAATTCCGTTATTCATACTTGTCCCTGACCAATTGTTGGGGTTGGTCGTGTAACCAGCTGCTCCATCAGCATCGTTGACTACCATTATATTTAAGTATTTATTACCAGGCCAAGACCCATTAAATACGTCATTTCCAGCAATTATTGCTGAGACTTGATTTTGACCATTTGCACCGCTGTTTGTTAGAGGACTTTGTGTTCTAGTAATACCACTAAAACATTGGCCATTTGGTGCTTTTGTAGCAAGTTGAAATTCTATTTCAATATCCGCTGGCATTCCTGCAAAAACTGATTGTACGTTGTTCGCATCAGCATTTTGGAGTCGATAGTCTCTATTCAATAATGCTACCGCATCTTCTATTTGTGCCCTAGAAATATTTTCTGGTCCACCATTATGCAAAACATGGAATACTAGAGGAATCGTATAAATCACTCTATTCTGATTTCCATTAGCTATTTGATTTTCTATTTTTTTTAGAACTATTTGAGAAGCATTGTATTCTCTGACAAATTCAGGATCTTCTTTTAACTTATTCATCAATTTATGAGTCTTACAATACTCCACTGATTCCCCGTCTCTACAATTAGATAAATCTATTTTTTTTGAAATGGAATTTTGACTGAAGAATGATATTTGAAATATCATTAAAAGAAAAGTGGTAATTAGTACTCTCATAATTAAATTTTTAAAGCTTTTTCTAAATCACTGATTAAGTCAGTCACATCCTCAACACCTACACTTAGTCTAATCAAAGAATCTACTACACCAGATTTCAATCTCTCTTCTCTAGGTATAGAAGCATGAGTCATTGTGGAAGGGTGTCCTATTAAAGACTCCACACCACCAAGGGACTCTGCTAAAGTAAACAATTCTGTTTTGCTGACTACTTTTTTTGCCATTTCAATATCATCCCCAACTAATGTAAAAGATATCATTCCTCCGAAACCCTTCATTTGATTTTTAGCAATATCGTGGTTAATATGTGATTGGAGGCCTGGCCAATACACTTTGGCAATTAATGGGTGATTGTCTAGGAAAAGAGCAATTTTTTCGCCATTTTCACAGTGTCTCTGCATACGCAAGTGTAAAGTTTTAATACCTCTCAACACTAAAAAGGAATCCATAGGTCCACATACCGCACCACTTGAATTTTGAATTCTGTAAATTTCATCTGCAATAACTTTATCACTTGTTACTAAAGCTCCCATCACAACATCTGAATGCCCACCTAGATACTTGGTTACTGAATGCATAACTAAATCCGCACCCAAAGCTAACGGGTTTTGAAGGTAAGGTGTGGCAAATGTATTGTCAACACCAACTATTATGTTATTTTTTTTAGCAATTTGACAAACTTTTTTCACGTCTATAATATTCATCATCGGGTTGGAAGGGGTTTCCAACCAAATCAACTTGGTATTAGAATTAATTTTTTCTTCAATGTTGTCAATATCCAACATGTCAACAAAATGAAACTTAATACCATACTTTTGAAAAATAGTAGTAAATATTCTGTAAGATCCTCCATATAAATCATTGGTGGAAATAACTTCATCTCCAGGATTTAACATTTTTATTACCGCATCAATAGCCGCTAATCCACTACCGAAACAAGCTCCGTATTTACCGCCCTCAATAGCCGCTAAATTATTTTCTAGTGCTTGTCTAGTAGGATTTCCTGTTCGTGAATATTCAAAACCTTTATGTACACCAATTTCATCTTGGACGTATGTAGATGTTTGATAAATAGGAGTCATAATAGCACCAGTAGCCTCATCGGGGTGAACACCTGCATGAATAACTTTAGTATTGAATTTCATTATTAATATTTTAGAATGTTTACAAATCTAATAATTTAATATATTCAAACTCATTTGACTAATATACTTTGAAACAAAAAATATTTTATGCTCACCTTGCGATATTTGGAGCCAATTTAATTTATGCGATAAATTATGGTTTTGCCAAAGATGTTATGAATGGAGGGTATGTAAGTCCATTTGCATTTATACTACTAAGAGTTGTTGGAGCAAATATACTTTTCTGGATTACATCCTTATTTTATTATGAGAAAATTTCTAGAGTTGATATTAAAAGGTTTTTATTATGTGGATTCTTTGGAGTAACAGCTAATCAATTAATGTTTTTTAAAGGACTGGAACTTACATCAACCATTCATGCTTCTATTATTATGGTTACCAGCCCAATAATAGTAAGTATACTATCCATGTTTATTTTAAAAGAGAAATTAAAACTCCTTAAGGTTGTAGGTGTCATAATTGGACTTGTTGGGGCAGTAACAATTATCATGGAAAACCCATCAACAACTTTAAATGGAGGCGTTAAAGGAGACATTCTAATATTTTTAAATGCCACTAGTTATGGGCTGTACTTAATCCTTGTAAAACCTTTGATGTCTAAATACAGTCCTATTACTGTTTTAAAATGGATCTTCACTTTTGGGTTGATAGGAGTTATTCCTTTTGGATTTCTTGAAATTCAACTAATAAATTGGGAAATGAGCTCAGAAGTTGTCTTGAAAATAGGATTTGTGATTTTATTCACTACCTATTTTTGTTACTTGTTAAATATTTACGGTGTCAAACATGTAAGCCCTACCGTTGTTAGCACTTATATTTATTTGCAACCTTTACTGGCAAGTTTCATTGCTGTTTTAAGTGGTAAAGAAGAATTGGATACTAAAGGGATTATTTGTTCCATTTTAATATTCCTCGGAGTGTATTTTGTTGGTTTTAATTCAGAAAAAAAAATCAAATGATTACTTTTGTTAAAAATAAGTTTTTATGATTCAATCAATGACTGGTTTTGGAAAGTCAGAAATTACATTACAAAATTTCCATGTAAATATTGAAATTCGATCTTTAAATAGTAAGTTTCTAGACCTATCACTCAAATTACCTAGTCTTTTTAAGGAGTTGGACTTTTCGGTTAGAAAACTTTTAAAAGAAAATCTAAAAAGAGGAAAAATTGAATTAACTATTTATTATGAAAAAATTAACCATAGAAAATCTTCCTCTTTAAATAAAGAAAAAATTATTGATTACCATAATGAATTAAAAAATATTATGGAAGAGCTTCATTATAATTCCGATAAGAACTTATTGGGATACGCCTTAAGACTTCCTGACATTATTCAACATTCTAATGACAATATAGATGAAGAAAGCGGGGAACAATTATTAAAAACGATAGAGAAAGCTTGTAAAGAAATGGATCTCTTTAGAAAAAAAGAAGGTTTAGCATTAGAGAAAGAATTATCAAATTATTTAAATAATATATTAAAGAATTTATCTACTATTAGTTCATTTGAAGAAGAGCGATTACCTAAAGTGAAAAATAAAATTCTAAAGGCCATAGAAGAACTTGAATTAAAATCTAAAGTAGATGAAAAAAGATTAGAGCAAGAGTTAATTTATTATGCAGAAAAAATTGATATTACTGAAGAAAAAGTAAGATTAAGTGAACATTGTCAACATTTTGCAGAAGCTCTTAAGGAAAACGGATCTGGTAAAAAGCTTGGTTTTATTACACAGGAAATGGGAAGAGAAATTAACACTCTTGGTTCTAAAGCCAATAATATCTCCATTCAAAAATTAGTTGTCGGCATGAAAGATGAACTTGAAAAGATTAAAGAACAAGTTTTAAATGTTTTATGATCGAGCCTAACTTTTCAGGTAAAGTAATTATAGTTTCTGCACCATCTGGCGCTGGTAAAACAACATTAGTAAAGAGGTTATTAAATTCCAATTTACCAATTGAATTTTCTATTTCAGCTTGCAACAGAAATCCAAGAGAAAACGAAACTGATAAAAAAGATTATTATTTCTTATCTACTGAAGAATTTAAATCCAAAATAAAGTGGAATAAATTTATAGAATGGGAAGAAGTGTACCCAAACAATTTCTATGGTACTCTTAAAGAAGAAATTAATAGAATTTGGAATTTAAATAAGCATGTGATTTTTGATGTTGATGTTGTAGGTGGAATTTCACTTAAAAAATATTTTTCTAAAAATGCTCTTTCGATATTTATTAAACCTCCATCTTTAGAAGAACTTTCTAAGAGATTGAAAAAAAGAAATACCGAGAGTACACAATCTTTAAAGACAAGACTTGAAAAGTCGAATAATGAGATGAAGTACTTATCTAAGTACGATCAAATAATAGAAAATGATAATTTAGATATTGCATCGCAAAAAATCAGAGAAATTGTCAAAACTTTTTTAGAAAATTAAATGAAAAAAATTGGACTATATTTTGGAACTTTCAACCCCATCCACGTCGGTCATTTAATTATTTCTAATTATATGACAGGTTACACTAATTTAGATGAGGTTTGGCTAGTTGTTAGTCCATTAAACCCCTTAAAAAAGAAAGAATCTTTATTGGAAGATTATCATCGTTTAAATTTAGTTAGAATAGCCGTGGAGAATAATTCAAAACTAAAGGCTTCTGACGATGAATTTAATCTTCCAAAGCCTTCTTACACTATTAACACCTTAACCTATTTGAAAGAAAAATACCCTAGTTTTGAATTTAATCTCATCATGGGAGAGGACAATTTAAGATCTTTTAAAAAATGGAAAAACCATGAAAAAATACTACAATCACATAACTTATACGTTTATCCAAGAGTTTTAACGGAACAAGAGAAAAAAGAGGACACTATTGAAACCATTAGCACTATCAAACATCACAATATCGTGAGATGTGAAGCACCTGTCATGAAAATATCTTCAAGCTTTATAAGAAAAGCAATAGTTGAAAATAAAGATGTCAGATATCTTTTAACACCTGAAGTTTTTAAATATGTTGATGAAATGGGCTTCTATAAGAAGAGGTAATAAAATTAATTATTTATAATCTCAAATAACTCGTCCAATCTTGGAATTAAAACAACCTCAATTCTTCTGTTTTTTGATTTCAACTCTGCATCTATAGGTATATATTGGCTTCGGCCAGAAGCGCTTACTGTTGTTGGATCCATTTTACTATTTTCAAGCATGATTTTTACGACAGAAGTTGCTCGAAGAACACTTAGTTCCCAATTATCAGTTGGATGAGAATTTGATCTCATTTTATCAGTATCAGTATGGCCTTCAACCAATATTTCCAAATCTTGTTGATCTTCTAAGACTTTAGACAGTTCTTTTAGTGCTTTTATACCTTCTGAATCAACTTTTGTACTTCCAGAAGCAAATAATAATTTTGCATCCATACTTATATAAACTTTTCCATCTTTTTCTACAACAGACAATCCTTTGTCTCTAAAACCTAAAAGTGCTTGAGCTACTTTGTCTTTTAATGCTTTTACAATAGCATCTTTATTTGCAATGATTTCTTCTAATTCGTTTACTCTTTGCTCTCTTTTCTGCAGTTCAACTGACATGTCTTCTAATTGAATTTTTTTGTTGTTCAATTCAATTTCAAAAGCTCTCAACTGATCTTCAACAACTAATAAATCTGACTTTCTCTTTTCAAGATCTGCCATCAATCGCTGTTTTTCTATAGACTGGCCCTTTTGCAACATTTCTAACTGATCTTGTATTCTCTGGTTAAGCTCGTCGATTTTATCGTATTGCTTTTCTTTCATTCTCAGAGACTTGCCTAAAATAGTAGTGTCCTCCAAGAGTCTTCTACTTAATTCATTAAGCTGTTTATTCAAAGATTCCAACTCAGTATTTTCAGTCTGAAGCACAGTCTTTAAAGTCTTTAAAGTCTTAAGTTCTGCTGCACAAACCTCTTGTTTTTCAGAAACTTCTTCAAATTTTCTAGCGGGTACACAAGCTTGAAAAATAATTGTAGCTAAAAATAAATATCTAATGTGTTTTTTCATCAATAATAATTACTACACAAAAATGGCTCCAAATTTTATAAAAATATCAAAAGCTGTTTATACTTATAAACAATACGCTCTTAAAACATCTATTTTTAAATAAATAAAAACATTAATAATTACGAATGTTAAAAACAAATCTATTTATCTTTCGTTATCAAATAAAACTTAGGCTGAGTGTCTTTTGAATTTCAATGGTTAAAAATATAATTGTAGGTGTTTTAATTTGTTTTTTATGGGACTCTAATTATTGCCAAGACTTTAACTTTTCCCAAATCACCTTGAAAAAATGGGTTGATAGTGACACACTAATTATTGATTCAAATTCGATAAATCCAAGAACTTTTCAAGTTTTGGATAAATATGAAAAAAATTACACCTCTTATTACAAATTAGATGCTGCAAAAGGTGAAGTTGTTTTTAAAAATCCACCTAGAGATACGCTAATATTTAAGTTCCACCCACTTTTATTAAACTTTAGAAGAAATTATCTAATTCACCCCCTAATTTTAAATAGAAAAAAAAGTGAAAATCAATTATACAACCCCATTACAATCAGTAGTGATAAAAATTCTAATAATTTATTCAAAGGAACCAGGCTGAATAGAACTGGAAGTATTTCCAGAGGTTTAATGATTGGGAATAATCAAGATTTTTCTCTAAACTCCAACCTTAATCTTCAATTATCTGGAATGTTGAGCCCAACCATGAAAATTTTGGCTTCAGTAACTGATGAGAACATACCAATTCAACCACAAGGAAACACCCAACAACTGCAAGATTTTGATAAAGTGTTTATTGAAATTTCTGAAAATAATTGGAATGTAACAGCAGGTGACTTTTGGGTTAAAAATAAGGACGGATATTTTTTAAAGTATAAGAAAAGAGGTCAGGGTTTATTGTACAGAAAACAAATAACTAAACCTAATTTTAAAATCAATACAGAAAATAGTGCTTCAATAAGCAAAGGTAAATTTGGAAGAAATGTTATTCAAGGAATTGAAGGAAACCAAGGTCCCTACCGACTTTTTGGAAATGAAAATGAAGATTTCATCATCATTCTTAGTGGTACTGAAAATGTGTATATAGATGGTAATTTATTGGAACGCGGACAGAACAATGATTATACCATTGATTACAATACTGCAGAGATTAGTTTTACTGCAAAAACATTAATCACAAAAGACAAGAGAATTATCGTTGAATTTCAATATAGTGACAAAAATTTTGCCCGATCACTTTTACAATCTTCTACAAGGTTTGAAAAAAATAAATCTACTTTTTATATATATGCCTATGGAGAACAAGATAGTAAAAATCAACCTTTACAACAGGACTTCGATCTTAAAGATAGAATAACGTTACAAAGTGTGGGCGACAATATAGAGTTAGCTGTTGGTTCAGGAATAGATAGCATTGGTTTTAATGAAAACTTTAATATGTATAGTAAAATTGACTCTTTAGGTTATGAAGTATATAGATACTCAACAAATCAAGAAGAAGCTATTTATCAGTTAATTTTTAGTAATGTTGGAAACGGAAATGGTGATTATAAATTAGAAGACAATAATGCTCTTGGTAAAATTTTCAAATGGGTTGCTCCAGATACAATACCTTCTATAGGATTGGTTAAAAACGGAGATTACAGTCCAGTTAAAAAATTGGTTACTCCAAAAAAAAGACAAATACTTACTCTGGGAGGAAATAGAAAATGGTTGTCTAGTAATTTAAAATACGAGATAAGCAGTTCAAATATGGACTTAAATACCTTTTCGAAAGTTGGTAATAATGACAATTTAGGATTTGCCGGAAGATTCATTTTTGAAAATCAAAAAAAAATAAATCAAAAATGGACAATAAATCAAGAGCTGGGGATTGAAAGTATTTCAAAAAATTATGAGCGAATTGAGAGATTTAGAGAAGTAGAATTTGAAAGAAATTGGAATATCCAACAATTAATAAAGAAACAAGATCAAATTTTAAGTGCTGCAAAAATTGATCTTACTCATTTGGAAAACGGTTTTTTAAAATATGGTATTAATTCTTTTTGGATTAGAGAAGACTTTAATGGTTTTAAAAATGAAATTAAAATCAATTGGAATAAAGATGTGTTTTTAGACTTTGATGCCAGCTTGTTAAATTCTAACGGGACATTTGAATCTAATTTTTTAAGACACAAAACTAAGCTCTATATTCCTTTAAATAAATTTAAAATTGGGTTTGAAGACATTAATGAGAATAATCAGTTTTTCTCAGCTGACACATTAAGCACTAACAGTTACAGATTTTATGATTGGAAGTTTTATCTAGAAAATTTAGATTCTTCAAAAAACTCCATTCAATTTTTCTACCAAGAAAGGTACGATTGGTTTAAAAACAGATCGCTACTGGATAAAGCTACTAAGGCAATTAGTCCTGGCTTGAGTATTGGGATAGTTAATAATAGTAGTTTTCGTTTAAACTACTCTCTATCGTATAGAATACTTCAGATTTTGGACTCAAGCTTAACGGAAATATTACCTGAAAATTCTCTAGCAAGTAGACTTAATTATAATTTGAAAATTTTTAAAGGAGGTATAAACACCAATTCATTTGTTGAAATTGGTTCTGGGTTAGAGCTTCAGAAAGAGTTTATTTATATAGAAGTTCCTGCAGGACAAGGTGTCTATACCTGGATTGATTATAATGAAAATGATATAAAGGAATTAAATGAATTTGAGATTGCCGCTTTTAACGATCAGGCGAGTTACATAAGAGTATTTACCCCCAATAATAACTATGTAAAAATTTATAATTTTCAGTACAATCAAAACTTAAATATAAATTTTAAAAAACTAATTAAGGCACCTACTGTGTTTGGAAAATTGCTACAAAAATTTTACAACCAGACAGCATTAAATACTCAGAAAAAAACCAATGACTTGGATATTAATGTTCTTGTAAATCCACTTGTAAATGCAGATAACCCAATAATTCAACAACTATCTAATAGTGTAAGGAACAGTCTTTTTTTCAACAGATCTAACTCTAAATACAGTCTAGAGTTAGTTTCACAACTTTTTGCCAATAAGAATTTATTAATAAATGGAACCGATTTTAAGTCTACTAAAAAAGAACAACTTAAACTACGCTGGAATTTGAATAAAACACTTATGTTAAATAGTCAAGTTAGTAAAGATTTCAAAAGAAATTCATCTACTTATATGATCAACAGAAATTTTAACATCCAAAACACAGAGTTTAGTAATCGGTTTTCCTATCAGCCCAACACCTTATTTAGAATCGCATTAAAAAGTAGATATTCTGAGAAGGTAAATTCTGTAGAATTTGGTAATGAAAAAGCATTTTTAAATGATTTGGGAATGGAGATTAGAAGAAGTAAAAGAGACAAAGGATTATTTAATGCTGAGATACACTTTGTTAATATAAAGTATAATGGTCAAAGCAATAGTACTATAGGTTTTGAAATGTTAGAAGGTCTTCAAAGTGGAAGGAATATCACTTGGAAAGTTGGATTTCAGAAAAAAATGTCAAATAATTTACAACTTTCTGTTTCTTACAATGGCAGGCAATCAGAAGATAATAGAGCTATTCATACGGGCAGTATGCAAATGAGAGCTTTTTTCTAATCTAACTTAAGGACCGCCAAAAATGCTTCTTGAGGAACTTCTACTCTTCCTACTTGCCTCATTCTTTTTTTACCTGCTTTCTGTTTTTCTAATAACTTTCTCTTTCTTGTAATATCTCCTCCATAACACTTAGCGGTAACATCTTTTCTGAGTGCTTTTATAGTTTCTCTGGCAACAATTTTAGCTCCAATTGCAGCTTGAATAGGAATTTCGAATTGTTGTCTTGGTATGAGTTCTTTAAGTTTTAAACATATTTTCTTTCCAAGGGTAAAAGCATTGGATCGATGGACTAAGGCAGACAAAGCATCCACTTGTTCAGCATTTAATAGAATGTCTAGTTTTATAAGGTCTGACCTCTTATATCCTATTGGAGAATAATCAAAAGAGGCATAACCTCTACTTACGGACTTAAGTCTGTCATAGAAATCAAAAACTATTTCTGAAAGAGGCATTTGAAAAGATAATTCTACTCTATCTTGAGTTAAATAGACTTGATTAGAAAGCTCTCCTCTTTTTTCAATACACAGATTCATTACTGCACCCACATAATCTGTTTTAGTAATCACTTGAGCTTTAATGTAAGGTTCTTCAATCCACTCCATTTTAGAAGGTTCAGGTAATTCAGATGGATTGTTGACTATAATTTCATTTAAATCTTTTTTCAAAAAGACACTGTAAGAAACATTGGGAACTGTTGTGATAACAGTCATGTTAAATTCTCTTTCCAATCGTTCTTGAATAATTTCCATGTGAAGCATTCCTAGGAAGCCGCATCTGAAACCAAAACCCAAGGCAGCTGATGATTCAGGTTCAAACACTAAAGACGCATCATTTAACTGTAATTTCTCCATAGAATTTCTCAACTCTTCGTAATCGTCAGTCTCAACAGGATATATTCCTGCAAATACCATAGGTTTAACATCTTCAAAACCTTTAATAGCTTTTTCACATGGGTTTGTATTAGAAGTAATTGTATCACCTACTTTAACTTCATTTGCCTTTTTAACACCACTTATTATGTAACCTACATCACCAGATCCTAATTCGTTTTTTGGGTTAAGATCCATTTTAAGGACACCTATTTCGTCTGCATGGTAAGTTTTACCGGTATTGAAAAATTTTACTTCTTGACCTTTCTTGATTACTCCTTCAAAAACTCTAAAATATGCTATAATACCTCTGAAAGGGTTAAATACTGAATCGAAAATCATGGCTTGTAAAGGTGTATCGTCACTGCCTTTGGGTGCTGGTATTTTACTTATGATTCTTTCAAGAATATCATCTATACCTAAACCTGTTTTACCACTAGCTTGAATAACATCTTCTTCTGAACAGCCAATCAAGTCTATAATTTGATCCGTGACCTCTTCTGGCATAGCTCCAGGTAAATCCATTTTATTAAGAATTGGAATAATTTCTAAATCATTTTCAATAGCTAAATAAAGATTAGAAATTGTTTGGGCTTCGATTCCCTGAGAAGCATCTACAATTAATAAAGCACCTTCACATGCTGCAATAGACCTGGAAACCTCATATGAAAAATCAACATGACCAGGTGTGTCAATTAAATTGAGCTTATAGGGTTGCCCTAGATGGACATAGTCCATTTGAATAGCATGACTTTTAATAGTTATACCCCGCTCTCTTTCAATATCCATATCATCTAAAGCTTGATCTTTCATCTCTCTTTCTGAAATGGTATTAGTAGACTGTAAAAGTCGATCTGCTAGCGTACTTTTTCCATGATCAATATGGGCAATAATACAAAAGTTTCTAATGTTTTTCATTCGAAGCAAATGTAGCATATAAACACATAGAAGTCTAATATGGCAAGCATATTATTTGGGGATTTCATTAAACATTATTTAAATGTTTAAGATGAATATCATAAGAGAGACGAATAATTTTGGTTTTAAATAATATTAGACTTTATTTTGCCGTGACTATGAAAGTTGTTGAATATATTAAAAATAGTAATAAAACTATTTTCTCATTTGAAATTATCCCACCACTTAAAGGAAAAGGAATTGAGGATATTTGCGAAGGAATTGATCCTCTAATGGAATTTAAACCTCCTTTTATTAATGTAACCTACCATAGAGAAGAGTACGACTACAAAAAAATGGGTAATGGTCTTTTAAAAAAAGTCTCTATAAGAAAAAGACCAGGGACTGTGGGAATATGTGCTGCTTTGATGAATCGCTACAAAGTTGATGCAATTCCGCACATTATTTGCGGAGGATTTACAAAAGAGGATACGGAAAGTGCACTTATAGATTTGAAATTTTTAGGAGTTGATAACATTCTCGCTCTTCGGGGAGACCCAATGAAAAATGAATCTTCATTTGTACCTACTAAAGGTGGAAATAAATTTGCTATAGATCTTATTAAGCAAATTGATGAAATGAATAATGGCCAATATTTATACGAAGAAACTAGAAATAGTCCTTCAAGTTTTTGTATTGGTGGAGCTGGATATCCAGAAAAGCATTTTGAAGCAATGAACCTTAAAAGTGACTTAAAACACCTTAAGGAAAAAGTTGATGCAGGTGCTGAATTTATAGTAACTCAGCTTTTCTATGACAACAAAAAGTTTTTTGAATTTGTAGATAAGTGTAGAGCTATTGGAATACAGGTCCCCATTATTCCAGGGTTAAAACCTATAACTAACCTTAGACATCTGTCTTTTATCCCCAAATTCTTTAACACCAACTTCCCTGAAGAATTTTCTAATGAATTGGAGAAATGTAAGTCTAATGAAGAAGTTAAAAAAATAGGAACTGAATGGGCCATTGAACAATCAAAAGAGTTAATTAATTATGGCGTTCCGGTACTTCATTTTTACACCATGGGTAAAGGAGAGGCCGTGAAAAATATTGCTAGCGAAATCTTTTAAACTATTTGCTTTTAATTTAATTACAAAAATTAATTTTTTTAAGATTAATTATAGAATATATTAGTTCTTTTTAAAGCATTATTCTCTCTAATGAAATTCATTAAAATATTAGCCTTAGTCCTATTATTATTAAAGAGTTGGAGCTTTATTAGCCAAAATAAAGTAAATATTAAACTGAAGATAAATCTTTTACCTGTGGAAAACAGAAAGGGTCGATTAAAAAAATGCAGAGTTAAAATTTACAGAAACAATATAGAACTTCAAAATTATATATTATCTGGCAATAAAATTAAAAAAAAATTAACCACAAGGGGGATTTATAAAATAATGTTTTCTAAAGATAGTTATGTCTCCAAACACTTAATTATTGACGCAGTTAATGTGCCCAACAAAAAAAAGAAACAATTTTTAAAAGCTGATATTACTTTATTTCATAACACTAAAAATGATGATGTTGGATTCCTTGAAAAAGAACCTATTTCAATTGCATATTATGACTATGTAACTAAACAAATAAGATGGGACTTTGAGTATTACAGGGCAACTGTAGAAAAAATAATAAAAGCTCAAATTTCTAATTAGAAATTCTATGTGATTTATTTTTTAATATTAGCAGACAAAAACTCTCTATTCATTCTAGATATGTTGTCTAAAGAAATTCCTTTTGGACACTCTACCTCACAAGCCCCAGTATTGGTACAATTTCCAAAACCTTCTTCATCCATTTTATTAACCATATTCAAGACTCTTTCTTTTGCTTCAACTTGACCTTGAGGTAATAAAGAGAATTGTGAAACTTTCGCAGAAACAAAAAGCATTGCAGAAGAGTTTTTACAAGAAGCTACGCAAGCACCACAGCCAATGCAAGTTGCAGCGTCAAAAGCAGTATCTGCGTCATCTTTTGGTATAGGAATACTGTTTGCGTCTTGGGTATTCCCTGAAGTGTTTACTGAAACGAAACCTCCAGCTTGTTGAATTCTATCAAAAGAGGATCTGTCAACAACTAAGTCTTTGACAACTGGAAATGCATTAGCTCTAAATGGTTCTATGAAGATGGTATCTCCATCATTAAATTTCCTCATATGAAGTTGGCAAGTTGTCACTCTCCTATCGGGCCCATGGGCTTCTCCATTTATATAAAGTGAACACATACCGCATATACCTTCTCTACAATCATGATCAAATGCAACTGGTTCAATTCCTTTCTCTATAAGTTCCTCATTTAAAACATCTAACATCTCCAGAAAAGACATGTGTTCTGACACATCACTAATAGGATATGTCTCTAATGAACCTTTATCAGTACTGTTTTTTTGTCTCCAGATTTTAAGGGTTAATTTCATTTTTTTGTTATTTATAAGACCTTTCTTTTACCTCTATATTTTCAAATTCTAATTGCTCTTTGTGGAGTTTTGCTTCAGAAGGTTCTCCAACATATTCCCATGCAGAAACAAACGTGAAATTTTTATCATCTCTTTTAGCTTCTCCTTCTTTGGTAGCATATTCCTCTCTAAAGTGACCACCGCAAGATTCATTTCTAGTTAAAGCATCTTTTGCAAATAATTCTCCTAGCTCTAGAAAGTCTGCCACTCTACCAGCTTTTTCTAATTCTTTATTCAATTCATTACGGTTTCCAGGAACTATAACATTTTTCCAAAAATCTTCTCTAAGCTCCTTAATTTCTTTAATAGCTTGATTTAATCCCGTTTCAGTTCTTGCCATTCCACATTTATCCCACATAATCTTCCCTAGTTTTTTGTGGTAATAATCTACAGAGTGCTTTCCTTTATTATTTATTAATTGGTCCAATAATTTATTGACATTATTTTCGGCTTCATCAAACTCGGGTGAATCCGTGCTTATGGAGCCAGTTCTAATATCATCGGACAAATAATCTCCAATTGTGTAAGGCAGTACAAAGTATCCATCGGCTAACCCTTGCATTAATGCTGAGGCTCCAAGTCTGTTAGATCCATGGTCAGAAAAATTAGCTTCCCCTATCGCATAAAGACCTGGAACAGTAGTCATTAAATTATAATCAACCCAAACGCCACCCATTGTGTAATGAACCGCAGGATAAATCATCATTGGAGTTTCGTAAGGATTTTCATCAACAATTTTTTCATACATCTGAAATAAGTTCCCGTACTTGGACTTTATTATTTCTTGACCTAGTTTTTTTACGAGTTGATAATTGTTTTCATCTTCGCCTTTTAGTAACGCCTGCTCTTTTCCATATCTGGTAATTGCAGAACTAAAGTCTAAGTATACTGCTTCTCCTGTTTTGTTAACGCCATATCCTTCATCGCATCTTTCCTTAGCTGCTCTGGAGGCAACATCTCTAGGGACTAAGTTTCCAAACGCTGGATATCTTCTCTCTAAATAATAATCTCTATTCTCTTCAGTAATTTCGGTAGCTTTTAAAGTTCCATCTCTTAATGCTTTAACATCCTCCATATTTTTAGGAACCCAAATTCTTCCATCATTTCTTAAAGATTCAGACATTAGAGTAAGTTTAGACTGGTAATCTCCAGATCTAGGAATACAAGTTGGGTGAATTTGGGTATAGCATGGATTGGCAAAAAACGCTCCTTTTTTATGTACTTTCCAGGCAGCAGTAGTGTTACTTCCCATTGCATTGGTAGATAAAAAATACACATTTCCATAACCACCAGAAGCTATTACTACAGCGTGGGCAGAATGTCTTTCAACTTCTCCAGTAATTAAATTTCTTGCTATAATTCCTCTTGCTTTGCCATCTACTACTACTACATCGAGCATTTCGTGACGGTTGTGCATTTGTATTTTTCCTCTAGCTATTTGTCTATTCATAGCAGAATAGGCACCTAGAAGAAGTTGTTGTCCGGTTTGTCCTTTTGCATAAAAGGTTCTAGAAACCAAAACACCACCAAAAGATCTATTATCAAGTAATCCTCCATAGTCTCTAGCAAAAGGTACTCCTTGAGCTACACATTGATCAATAATATTTGTAGAAACTTCTGCTAATCTATAAACATTCGCTTCTCTAGATCGGTAGTCACCTCCTTTAACGGTATCGTAAAACAGTCTGTATGTTGAATCACCATCGCCCTGATAATTCTTTGCAGCATTGATCCCACCTTGTGCTGCTATTGAGTGAGCCCTTCTAGGACTATCTTGATAACAAAATGTTTTAACATTGTATCCTAGCTCAGCTAATGTTGCTGAAGCAGAACCACCAGCTAAACCAGTTCCAACAACAATTACATCAATATTCCTTTTATTGGCTGGATTGACTAAATCAATAGAATCTTTGTATTGATTCCATTTGTCTTTTAACTCTCCTTTTGGTACGCCAGAATTTAATTTTGCCATAATATTTAATGTTGAGTTAGGTAATGAAACAAAGCAATTACTATGAATCCAAAAGGTACAGCTATTGCAAAAATATTCCCGATTTTGTTAAACGTTAATCTTGTTTTGTTTGTGGAAACGCCGACACTTTGAAAAGAGGACTGAAATCCGTGTAATAGATGAAGTGATAGGAAAAAGAAAGCAACTACATAAGCAATCACCCTAGGTAATAATGCAAATTTCTCATGTAATTCATGATAGTATCTAGTTGGATCTTCTGGTGATTGCTGAATGTATTTATAATTAATTTCCGGAATCCAAAAATCTATAAAATGGATTGCTAAAAAAGCTAAAACAGTAATTCCACTAATTATCATATTTCTAGAAAACCAAGAAGAGTTTGCAGAAGGTTTATTGTAGACATAAGAATTAGATCTAGACTTTCTATTTCTTAGATCGAGGAAAAAACCCATAATAAAATGAAAAACAACTCCAAATATTAATATAGGTTGAAAGAGAAATTGTACAATTGGGTTAGTACCCATGAAATGAGAAGCTTCATTAAAGGCATCTGAACTTATAAGTGAAAGAGAATTTATTACAAAATGTTGCAATAAAAAAATCATTAAAAATAGTCCCGAGAGCGCCATCAGTATTTTATATCCAACTGAAGTGTAAAAAGTCGATTTACTCATGTTTTTATTATTTTAACCATTGCAAATGTAATAAACAATATAACGTCAAGGGAGTAGGACAAAAAAATATGATTGAACAACAAATATTTTAGATCAATTTAGAATAATTATAAATAATTTAATAAATTGATTTTGAATTCTAAAGCCTCGTATCTCCAACTACTATTGAAATATTAGCCTAATATCGTCCTATTGATAAAAGTGAAGGTCGAATTGGTTTATTCCCAAGCTTTTCATTTTTCTTTTGTCATTTTGGGGAATAATCAATTTAAAAACTTTTCCAGTTTTACAGTGACAAGCTAAACATAATTCTATTTTAGAGGAATCAAATTGACTGTCTAAGGATATTAAATCTATATTTTCGTTGGATAAATAATCTTCTATGGCTCTCATCTGTGCTTCTTGAGAAAAAGTATCTGCTGAGTAGAAGTCTAACCAAGGATCTGAACATCCTGTTTCGTCCCAATAAAAAGTTGTTTGATTGTTTTTAGTACAAGAAAAAGAGATAGAAATAGTTAATAACAAATAAATAATATTCTTTTTCATAAAAATTGTTTTAACATAAATTATATTTTAAATATAGACTTTTGTAACGATAAAAAAATTTAGTTTTTGACTATATAAATTTTTTAAATCTAAATAAAAACAATTCATCATCTTCATTTGGAAGAACTATTTTACCATTAAGTTCAAATCCTAATTTCTTAAGTAGGTTTTGAGATGCAATATTTTTTTGATCTGTAATCGCTTTTAATTCTTCAATTTTAAACTCTTCAAATGCAGCTTTAATAATTCTAGACGCCGACTCATATGCATATCCAAGACCCTCAAATTTTGGTAAAATACCAAACCCAACATCGATTCCTTCTATTCCAATTCTGTCGTAAAGACCACATATCCCAATTTTACTTCCATTTATTGCATTGATTAATGTATAATTTGAATAACCTTTAGCTTTTAATTGTGGTAGCATTTTAAGCTTAATATAACTTTCTGCACTACTGATTGAATCTAACTGTCTGTCATCTACATATTTAATAAATTTAGCAGTATTCATTAATTGATAAATTAATTCAGCATCTTCTTCCAAAGTAGGCCTAATTATTAACCTTTTAGATTTAAAAACCTTGTATGATACCATAATGTGTCCAAAAAAAATTAAACTCTATTTCTAGAATATAAGTAATGCAGCACTAAAAACCAGAAACCCTATCATCATCATAATTAGGGTGTATGGCAGTATATCTTTTGCCCTTAAACCTGTTATACCCAACAAAGGTAGTGCCCAAAAGGGCTGCATCATATTGGTAAGTTGGTCTCCGTAGGCCATAGCCATAATACTCTTTTCTAGAGAAATTCCCATTTCTAGAGTTGATTGTATAATCAAAGGGCCTTGAATGTACCACTGTCCACCGCCACTAGGAACTAGGAAATTGACTAATCCAGCGCTTAAAAAAGTATAAAGTGGGTAGGTGTATGGTGTAGAAATATTTTGAAAATAGGTTGCAAAATCAGAAACAATTCCCATGTCAGTAACAATACCCATTATGCCAAAATAAAGAGGAAATTGAATTAATATTGCTGCTGTTCCACCAATAGCATTGTCAATTGCTTTTATGAAATTATAGAAACTTTTATGAAAAAATAATGCAAGACCAAGTAAGAATAAATTTAAATAATTTGGATTAATAAACTGCAAAGATTTGGTAGCTGTATGGGTTATTGCCAAGTAGCAACAAAAAAGTAAAACTAATAGTCCTAGAAGCATTCCAGTTAATTTGGAATGGTCTAATTTTTCAAAACCTATCAAATTATTTTTTTTCTGTTCTATCTTATTGTCAAAAACTCTTTCAGGAACTTTTAATCTGGATTTTTTTGCAAAAAAATACATAGACACTGGCAAGATGGTTAGTAAAGAGACTGTCACAAAAATATTCATACTTGAAAATACAGTTAATGAAAAATCTATAAATTGAGGAACACTACTTTTTACACTTTCAGTGGCTAATTCTGTTAAATGTCCGAACTCAGAAATTTTAATTAAAGAAGATCCAGAAATACCTCCATGCCATATCATTAATCCCGAATAACCACAAGCTCCAATTAAACCCATATTTAGTCCAATAGAATTTTTAGCTGCATAATTCATGGTTTTTTTACAAAAAACAGCACCAAAAATCAAGCCTAAACCCCAGTTAAACCAACTTACTATTAAGGTAGTAAATGTGATAATAAATGTGCTTCTAGCATTATTGCTACAAAAGGGTAATAATTTATTAATTACATTATCAATTGGTTTACTTATTGCTAAAACATGCCCCAACAATAGCATCAACATCATTTGTACGGCGAAGGCAAGACCTTTTACATTCCATAAACCGTTATACCAAGATTTGAGAATATATTCCATCTTATTTGAAGAAGATGGGGTTTCAAAAGAGATGTTAGTGGGCCAAAAAAAAGCAAGTACTAACGTAAATAAAGTTAATATAATCGCAATTGAAAATGGAGATGGTAATAGAAAACGAATCCCTTTTATATATTTTTCAATTAGGGACATTTAAAAATTTAATTAAAATGGCAGGTCGTCATCATCGTCTCCTACAGGTTCAAAATCTGGTTCCGCTGGAGCTTCTTCTGTAGCTGGAGCTGCACCACCACTTTTATTAAGTCTCCACGCTTGTAGGTTTACATAATACTTACCATTGTACTCATTTCCACGTACATTAAAGGAAACTTCTACGTCTTCCCCCTCAGATAAACCATCCAATAAACTGGTTTTGTCTTTGATACACTCTAACTTCACATCTTGAGGGTATTGTTCATTAGTTGTAATAACAAATTCTCTTTTAGTAAAACCCGAATCCCAAGACTGTAGGTCCAATATCAACTTCACTTTTCCATTTAATTTAAGTTCCATAGCTTTTTTTAATTATTAAACGAAAGTAATGTTTTCCATGCTGCTTCCAAATCATTATTAAGTAAAAATTCTTGTGCTATTTGTTGAAGCTTTAATTCTAATTTTTCTGCATCATCTTCCAATTCTAAAAAAATCTCACCTAATTCTATCAACTTAAAATCATTGACTGATGTTTCATCTGGTAAAAACTCTACACCAGCTAATTTCCCCAAATCGTTTCCAGTCAAAATTTTACTATTTAAAACTTCTTTAGGTATCTGGTCAAAACCTATTCCAATTGTAGAAATTGGTTTGGTAATTTCAAACATCGAGTTTTTATTTGTTTTTGAGTACCAATTACCTCCCATTCGAGCAACTAAATCAATTTTTTGTTGGTCAATCATTTGATTGGCATCTAATACATTATCACAAATATGAATTTTTAGAATTTCACAAATGATTAAATTTCCTGCACCTCCCTTTTGGCCCAATTCCTTTATTTCTATTACTTTGCATTCCAGTTGTACTGGCGATTCTTTCAATCGGTATGGTTGGACTAAATCTGATTTTAATTTGGTAAACCCACTTTTTATAAATTCATCCACTTCTGGCGAATAAGGAGAACTAGCTAAAGACATTTGCTCTGCCATTTTAAAGTTTACCATATTTATAACAACTTCCCGTACCTTTTGAATGTTGTTAAATGTATCTTTATGCTTTCCTGTTCTGCCGCTTCTTGATGGTGAAAAAACTGCAATTGGTGGGTTAGAGCTAAATACATTGAAAAAAGAAAACGGTGCTAAATTTGAATTCCCATTTTCGTCTACGGTGCTAGCAAAGCAAATTGGTCTGGGAACTACAGCACCTAATAAATAATGATGTAGTTTAGGAATCGGAAGATCTTTTGGGTTTAATGAAAGCATTTTAATTATTTATACTGAACAAAGGTAGTAGAAAAAAAAATTTGAGCTTTTCTATTTCATAAAATTGAATAAATTTGCAAACTGCTTTTTCAAAACAAAGCATTTAGTAATGCGGGTATGGTGGAATTGGTAGACACGCTAGACTTAGGATCTAGTGCCGCAAGGCGTGGGGGTTCGACTCCCTTTACCCGCACCAACATCTTAAATGGCATAAGCATAAGCTTTATGCCATTTTTAGATTAATAAGAAAACAAAAATATGGACGTTAGTATTAAAAATACAGATGCTTTAAACGCAGTTTTAACAGTTAAAATTTCAAATGATGATTATAAGGATACTTATAATTCTTCTTTAAAAAATTACAGAAAGCAAATGCAGCTTCCTGGTTTTAGAAAGGGACATGTGCCAACAAGTGTAATTAAAAAAAAATACGGCCCTTCTATTCTTGCAGAAGAAATTGATAAAATTTTAAATAAATCAATTTATGATCACATCACTGAAAATAAACTCAACATTCTGGGAAATCCACTTCCAATTGAAGACGATAATGTTAAAGTAGACTGGAACAACCCAAGTGATTTTGAATTTAAATATGAGTTAGGAATTGCTCCTGAATTTACACTGGAATTACCTGGCAGATATAAATTCACAAGATATCAGCCAAAAGTAGATGATTCGCTAATTAATAAGCAAAGTGATGATTATGGGAGACGATACGGAAAGCTAATAAACGTAGAAAAAGCTGGAGAAAGAGACATGATTCTTGGAAATTTCAAAGAATTAGATGAAAGTGGTAATGTTATTCCAGAAGGGTTTAACCACAGTTCTACCATCTCACTAGAATTTATAAACGACAAAAAATCAAAGAAAAGATTATTAGGAAGTCAACCTAAAGATACTTTCAAAATAGATCCTGTAAAAATATCAAGAGGAGAAGCTGATATGGCTGCAATGCTTGGTATAGATAAAGAAAGAGCAAAAATTTATAAACGAGAGGTTTTACTAACTGTAAATGAAGTAAAAACACTAGAACCAGCTAATTTAGATGTTGCCTTATTCGACAAAATATATGGAGCTGGAGAGGTGAAAACTATTGAAGAATTTAAGTCAAAAGTAAAAGATGATTTAAATAAAATGTTTATTTCCGATATCGACAGACTGCTTAAAGGTGAGATATCAAAAACCCTCATTAAAAAACTTAAGTTAAAATTGCCCGATCAATTTTTAAAGAAATGGATTTTGTCCTCAAATAAAGAAGCAAAGCAGGAAGATATTGATAAAGAATATGAGTCTTACTCTGACGGTTTAAAATGGCAATTAATTGAAAATTTTATTATTAGAGATCAAAGTATTAAAGTGAGCGGTGAAGAATTATTAAAATTTACAATGGATTTAATGGGTAACCAATATATCCAATATGGCATGATGATTCCTGAAGAAGAAGAGTTGAAAAAAACTGCTGAAAAAGTTCTTTCTAACAAAGAAGAAGGGAGAAAAATTAATGACATGATTTATGATAAGAAAGTCATGGAATATTTAAAAGACACTTTAAGAATTAATGATAAATTCGTGAATCATGAAGATTTTACTAAAAAGGTAGCTGAGCTAACTCAATAAATTCCTAACTTTAAAAAAAGACTAACAATGTACAACAGTAGTGATGAATTCAGAAAATTTGCAACAAAGCACATGGGCATTTCCAGCTCATCTTTAGACAAATACAGTTCTATTTTACCAAATATTCCTGTTGGGATGACCCCAAATATTATTGAGGAAAGACAAATGAACATAGCTGTAATGGATGTGTTTTCTAGATTAATGATGGATAGAATTATCTTTCTTGGTACTGCAATTGATGATTATGTTGCCAATATTATTACTGCACAATTACTTTTTTTAGAGTCTATGGATGCTAAAAGAGATATTCAGATATACATCAATTCACCAGGTGGATCGGTCTATGCTGGACTAGGTATTTACGATACTATGCAATACATTAATCCAGATATTTCCACTATTTGTACCGGTATGGCTGCTTCTATGGGAGCCGTATTATTGTGTGCTGGAAAAGATGGAAAAAGAACAGGTTTAAAGCATTCTAGGGTCATGATACACCAGCCATTAGGTGGAGCCCAGGGACAAGCATCTGATATAGAAATTACAGCTAGAGAAATTCAAAAATTAAAAAAGGAGTTGTACGAAATCATTTCACATCATACCAAAAAAGATTATAAAACTGTTTGGAAAGATAGTGATAGAGATTACTGGATGACTTCGGAAGAAGCCAAAAAATACGGCATGATAGACGAAGTGTTAATTAGAAAATAACAGATGTCAAAGACTTCAGAAGAAAGTATTAGATGTTCCTTTTGCGGAAGAGAAAAAAAAGAAGTTAATATACTAATTGCTGGTATTACTGGTCACATTTGCGACTCTTGTATTACACAAGCTCATTTGATTGTCAAAGAAGAAGGAGGCTTAAAGTCAAAAAAAGAAATTGAAAAATCCTTAAAACTTTTAACACCAAAAGAAATTGTAGATAAATTAAATCTTCATGTTATTGGACAAGATGAGGCTAAAAAAGTTTTGTCCGTTGCTGTTTACAACCACTACAAAAGATTACTTCAAAAAAATCAAGTTCAAAATAATATTGAAATTGAAAAATCAAACGTCATAATGGTTGGTGAGACTGGAACTGGTAAAACACTCCTAGCTAAATCAATTGCTGATTTATTGAACGTTCCTTTTTGTATTGCAGATGCAACCGTTCTAACGGAAGCCGGTTATGTTGGAGAAGATGTTGAGAGTATTTTATCTAGGCTATTACAAGCTGCTGACTATGATGTTCAAGCTGCTGAAAAAGGAATTGTCTTTATTGATGAAATAGATAAAGTAGCTAGAAAAAGTGATAATCCGTCGATTACAAGAGATGTTTCAGGTGAAGGTGTGCAACAAGCAATGCTGAAATTACTAGAGGGTGCTCAGGTAAGTGTCCCCCCTCAAGGTGGAAGAAAGCATCCTGAACAAAAAATGGTTCAAATTGATACCAAAAATATTTTGTTCATATGTGGTGGAGCTTTCGATGGTATCACTAAAATCATTGGTAGACGAGTAAAAAGCCAGTCGATTGGATTTAATGCAGCAACTGGTGAAGAATTTACCACTGAAAATATATTATCTCATGTCAACCAGCTTGACATTAAAAAATACGGGCTAATCCCAGAACTAATTGGAAGGTTTCCAGTCCTAACTTACTTACATCCTCTTACTAAAGAAACTCTGATAAGTATTCTTACAGACCCTCAAAATGCTTTAATAAAGCAATATGTAAAGCTCTTTGAGATGGATAATATTCAACTTACGATCAATGAAGATGTTTTAAATTTCATTGTTGATAAAGCTATATTATTAAAATTAGGAGCCAGAGGTTTACGATCTATTTGCGAGGCAATTCTTACGGAGTCCATGTATAATGCTCCTGAAAACGATTCAAAAGAATTAGTTGTAGACCTTTCTTATGCTGAAAAACAATTTTCGAAATCAAAAATCAGCCAACTTAAAGTAGCCTAATCTTTTTAGTATATTCTATTACTTTAAAGTCGTGAGGGTTTTCGACATCCTTCTCATAATTAAATATTTCCTTTGAAATCCACTTATCTAAATTGAAATCTGGGAAAAAAGTATCTCCATCAAATAACTCATCAATATGGGTAATATACATTTTGTCTATTAGGTCCAGCTCTAAAAATTTTCTGTAGATTTCTCCACCTCCAATTACAAATACTTCTTCTTTACCAAAATCCATACATTTTAAACTTTCTTCGATAGAATGGACTACTTTACAATTAAGGGCTTCATAATTTTTATTTCTTGTAATTATAATATTGGTTCTATTTTTAAGAGGACGATATTTTTCCGGTATACTTTCAAAATTTTTTCTTCCCATTATTACTGGGTGCCCTAATGTAGTATCCATAAAGAACTTCATATCCTTAGGGAGATTCCATATTAGCTGATTATTTTTTCCTATGACTTTGTTTTTGGAAATCGCTACAATTAAAGAAACTATCATACAGACACAGCAGCTTTAATATGTGGGTGGGGGTTGTAGTTTTCAAGTTCAAAATCCTCAAACTTAAAATCATTCAAATCTTTTATTTCTGGATTCAATTTCATTGTTGGTAAGGATCTTAATTCCCTAGATAATTGTTCCTTCGCTTGCTCTATATGATTATTATAAAGGTGCACATCTCCAAAAGTGTGAACAAAATCTCCTAAATCTAAATTGGTAACTTGAGCAATCATCATGGTAAATAACGCATAGGAAGCAATATTAAATGGAACTCCTAAAAAAGTATCCGCACTTCTTTGATAAAGTTGACAAGACAACTTGCCTTCGCTAACATAAAATTGAAAAAAAGCATGACATGGCGGTAATGCAGCTTTGCCATCTGAAACATTTTCAGAAAAACTTTTTGAAGTATCTGGTAAAACACTTGGGTTCCATGCAGAAACGATCATTCTCCTGCTGTTGGGATTGTTTTTAATTTGATGGATTAGTTCTTCAATTTGATCTACATTATCTGAATTCCAATTCCTCCACTGATGGCCATAAACGGGACCTAAATCTCCATTTTCATCTGCCCAAGCGTCCCATATTTTAACATTATTTTCTTTTAAATATTCAATATTTGTTTCTCCTTTTATAAACCAAAGAAGTTCATGAATAATAGATTTTAAATGCAGTTTTTTAGTAGTCAAAAGTGGGAAACCTTTAGAAAGGTCAAATCGCATTTGATATCCAAAAGTACTGATAGTTCCAGTTCCAGTTCTATCCCCTTTTTGGGTGCCATTTTCAAGTATATGATTGAGTAATTTATGAAATTGTTCCATGGGTTTTATTGATGTCTAAAAATAGAATCAATTTCATCAAAAAGATAAATAAAATGTAAAAACTTTTCAACCAATAGTTAAAAAGTCATACCTACAATTGTAGCAGACAATAGAGATGCTAATGTCCCAGCTAAAAGGGCCTTTAGACCCAACTCTGAAAGTAGTTTCCTTTTGCTAGGAGCTAAGGCTCCAATACCACCAATTTGAATTCCAATGGAAGCGAAATTAGCAAATCCACACAGCATGTAGGTTGCCATAGTAATAGATTTTTCTTCCATAAATGCTCCAGCAGTTTTTAATTCACCTAAACTAATATAGCCAATGAACTCTGTCATTATCAACTTTTCTCCTATAAGTCTACCCACAAGAGTAATGTCTTCTGTACAGACTCCTATTAACCACATAAGGGGAGCAAATATATATCCAAGAATTACTTGTAAAGAAAACTCATTGAATTGGCCATCACTAATAGTAGTTATAAAGTCATTTAAGCCTGTAAATGACCCTATTTTTATGAGAATAAAATTACCCATTGCCAGAAAAGCTATAAATACCAATAACATAGAAGCAACATTAACTGCTAGTTTGAGTCCTTCTACAGTTCCATTAGAAATAGCGTCTAAAACGTTACTACCAATTTTATCTTTAGTTACCTCAACATTGGAATTAATTTCTTTTGATTGAGGAATTAAAATTTTAGATATTATTACTGCGCCAGGAGCTGCCATAAAAGATGCTGCTAATAAATGTTTAGCAAACTTCAATCTTTCTACAGTATCATCTCCTCCTAAAAAAGCAATATATGCTGCTAAAACCCCACCTGCTAATGTAGCCATTCCACCAGTCATGACTAATAAAATTTCCGATCTATTCATTTTGGATAAATAGGCCTTTATCATTAAAGGAGATTCTGTTTGTCCAAGAAAAATATTACCAGCAACTGATAAGCTTTCAGCCCCAGAAAGCTTCAAAACCTTAGTCATTAAAAGTGCTAACCAATACACTACTTTTTGTATTATTCCTAAATAAAAAAGGAGACTTGTAAGAGCAGAAAAAAAGATAATCGTTGGGAGAACTTGAAAAGCAAAAAGAAATCCATGTTTATCAGCATCTAAAAAAGATCCAAATAAAAACTCTGCACCAGCTTTACTAAAATCTAAAATCGATACAAAAATTTTTCCTAAAAAGTCAAAACCTAGTCTAAAATAATCTAAGAATGCAATATTAAATGGATTTAATATGAGAAAAGCTAATACTATTTGGACTCCCAACCCTAAACCTACAACTTTCCATTGCACATTATTTCGTTTTTCGCTAAATAGAAATGCGATTGCAAGAATAAAAATTATTCCTAAGGATCCTCTGAAAATTGAAATGAAAGATATATCCAATGTGTTAATTTAACTTTACATATGTATGAGTGTCACCATCAATCAAAAGATTCAACTCTTCTAAGTTAACAGAAATTATCTTCATTTTAGAAATTACTTTTTCTGGACTGAGGTTTCCATCTATAAATGTTGCTATTTTTTGTGCTCCATTTTGGAATATAATTGAAGAATTACCAAAACTATCATTAACAACAAAAATAGAATCTATAAATGTCTTAGAAATTGGTATATTTTCGAAATAAAGCGAAGAATCCTTAAGTGTCCAGGTGCCAATGACTTCGTCAATTCTGAAAATTTTTTTTGACTTCTTATTTTTTAAATTAATCTGGTACTTTTCTTCATCCGGAACTTTAGAATAGAAACCATCTGAATACGAAATATGATCTATTTCCCAGTTTCCCAAAATTTTATTTTCGATTGAAGATTTACAACCAATAAATAAAAAAAATAAGTAAAATAAAAAGGCTTTATTAATTTTCTTTCCTTTTATTAATTTCATCTCTGAATCTAGAAGCTGCTTCATAATCTTCATTTTCAATAGAATTTTTAAGCTGTTTTTTTAACTCTTTTAGAGTTAATCTTTCTGCAGGATCATTGGTAATATCTTCTAAATTTATTTCTGGTGTTATATTATCATTTTCACTCAACTCTTCATCATCTAAGATAATACCGGCTGAATTCAAAACAAATTCATATGTATATATTGGAGATTCAAAACGAACAGCTAAGGCAATAGCGTCTGAAGTTCTGGAGTCGATTTCAACTTCTTTTCCATCTAGCTCACAAATTAATTTAGCAAAAAAAATTCCTTCGACGAGATTATAAATAATTACTTCAACTAAATTAATTTTAAAATTATCAGCAAAATTTTTAAATAAATCATGTGTCAAAGGTCTACTTGGAGTCATTTTTTCTAGCTCAATTGCAATTGCTTGCGCTTCAAAACTTCCAATAATGATAGGCAACCTTCTTTTTCCAATGACTTCTGAGAGAACTAATGCATAAGCACCTGACTGCGTCTGACTATAAGATAACCCCGCAATATCTAACTTAATTTTCTCCATAAAATAATAAACAGTGAATTCCTCTCTTAATTATAAAGATAATTAAAATCTATTATTTCTATTGTGAAGATTTAAAATTATTGATTGAAGCTGTTAGTCTTGGTAAAACTTCAAAAGCATCACCGATAACTCCATAATCTGCCGCTTTGAAAAAAGGTGCTTCAGGATCTGTATTCACAACAACTATAACCTTACTACCATTAACACCTGCTAAATGTTGGATAGCCCCTGAAATTCCAGCAGCTACGTATAAGTTTGGTCTAATAGCTACACCAGTTTGACCTACATGCTCATGATGTGGTCTCCAACCAATATCAGCTACAGGTCTGGAACATGCTGTTGTAGCACCCAAAGATTTTGCAAGATCTTCCACTATTCCCCAATTTTCTGGTCCTTTCAGTCCTCTTCCTGCAGAAACTACTAACTCTGCTTCAGGTAATGGAATTCCATCTCCAAGCGGTTTTAGTTTAGCAACTTTTATTTTTCCTTCACCTAAATCTTCATTGAATTCAACTATAGATGTTTCTACTTTGTCTTCTTTTGGAGGAATAGAATTTGGTAATACAGATATCACTTTTTTTTCTGAATGAACACTTACATAAGCAATCGCTTTTCCTGAAAAAACATTTGTTTTTACAGTAAACTCATCAGAAGGCTCCGGAACAGCAATAGCACCTGAAATATGACCTGCACCTAAATTTGCAGCTACTCTTGGTCCGACAGCTTTTCCTGTTTGATCTTGAGAAAGGATTACATACTCTGCTTTGGTTTTTTCTACAGCTTTTACTATAAGTTTAGAAAGTAATTGCTCGTTTCTTTCTTTAAGGTTTCTACAAACAAGAATATTCTCTGCTCCATAATTTCCCATTTCTAAAAGCAATGAGTCGTTGACATCTCCATAGGTTACAACGGTAACTGCGCCTAAGTTTCTACCGTAGGTAACTGTTTCCTGAACTGATTTTGATAATTTGTTATTGATTTCTACAAATACTAATACTGACATATTTAAATAACTTTTGATTCATTATGTAATAATTCTACTAATTCGTCCATATTTTCAGGATCGATATACTTACATCCTGTTTTAGGATTCGGCAATTCAAACTTGACAACTGTAGTTAATTTTTCTTGTTCAAATGGAGGAACTACTTTCAAAGGTTTTGATCTTGCCGCCATAATGCCTCTCATGTTTGGAATTCTTTGTTCTGCCATTCCTTTAGCTGCGCTGAGAACAATTGGAAGTTCAACTTCTACTACTTCTACTCCTGCTTGAACGTCTCTTTCTAAAGTAGCTTTAGTACCCTCTATATCTAGTTTAGTTGCTAATGAAACAAAAGGCATATCTACTAATTCTGAAATCATTGCACCAACTTGGGCACCATTATAGTCAATAGTTTCCTTACCAGTCATTATTATATCATAATTTTCATTTTTTGCATATTCAGCTATTTGCTTAGAAACAAAGAATGAATCTGTTGGTTCTGCATCTATACGTACTGCATCGTTTGCTCCGATTGCTAATGCTTTTCTTATGGTTGGATCATCTTTAGAGGAGCCGATAGTTATAGTAGTGACAGTACCTCCATTTGATTCTATCAATTCAAGTGCTCTTACTAATGCATACCATTCATCATAAGGATTGACAATATATTGGACACCGTTTTCATCAAATTTTGTATCGTTGTCAATAAAATTTATCTTACTCGTCGTGTCAGGAACTTTACTTATACAGACTAATATTTTCATAAAAAAAATAATTTTTATTTGCCTTTCAAAGTTATGTATTTCTTTGTAATTGAGTCTAAATTAATTTCATTTTATTATGCATGCATAATAAAAGTTTAACAATTTTATTTTTTTAATACCATTTTTAGAAAAAACCCTTTAAATATTTAAAAATTCTCATTTTATGATTTACTTTTGGCGAAATTTAAACTATGAGAACAGTTCAATATAGAGAAGCTCTAAGAGAAGCAATGGTTGAAGAAATGAGAAAAGACGAAACGGTCTTTCTTATGGGTGAAGAGGTTGCAGAATATAATGGTGCTTACAAAGTATCTCAAGGAATGCTGGATGAATTTGGTCCCAAAAGAGTAATAGATACCCCTATAGCAGAACTTGGTTTTGCTGGTATTGCAGTAGGTGCAGCAATGAATGGTTTAAGACCTATTGTTGAATTTATGACCTGGAATTTCGCTTTATTAGCATCAGATCAAATTATCAATAGTGCAGCTAAAATGCTTCAAATGAGTGGAGGGCAATATTCGTGTCCTATCGTATTTAGAGGAGGAAATGGTCCTGCGGGTCAATTAGCTGCTACACACTCTCAAAGTTTTGAATCATTTTATGCTCATGTACCAGGATTAAAAGTTGTAACTCCTTCAAACCCATATGACGCCAAAGGACTTTTAAAATCTGCCATTAGGGATAATGATCCTGTTTTAATAATGGAATCTGAAAAAATGTATGGTGACAAGGGTGAAATACCAGAAGGTGAATACTTGATTCCCATTGGAAAAGCTGAAGTTAAAAAGAAGGGAGATCATATAACTATAGTTTCTTTCGGAAAAATTCTTAAAGTGGTTCAAGAAGCAGTTGATGTTTTAGAAAAAGAAGGTGTTTCATGTGAAGTAATCGATCTAAGATCTGTTAGGCCAATAGATTATGATTGCCTAGTAGAGTCAATTAAAAAAACAAATAGATGTGTTGTAGTTGAGGAAAGTTGGCCATTGGCATCAATTTCTGGTGAGATTGCATTCCATCTTCAAAGATATGCTTTTGATTATTTAGATGCCCCCGTTATGAGAGTTATGCAAGCAGACACTCCATTTGCTTTTTCTAAAGTATTAATTGAAGAAGCACTGCCAAGTGTTAAAAGAATTATTGATGCTGTAAAATCTAGTCTTTACGTAAGATAACAAATCTATTAAAGAGCAGATATTAATAAATCCAAGTCTTTATAAGGCAATTGAAAAGCCTCTCCTAAAATAGATGACGTAATAGTTCCGTTGTAAATGTAAACACCATGTCTAAATCCTTTAGATTTTTGAATGAGTTTTTCACAACCTCCAGAATCAGCAATCTGAATTAAAAGCGGTGAAAATATATTACTGAGGCTGTAGCTTGCAGTACGAGAAACTCTAGAGCCTATATTAGGAACGCAATAATGAATTACATCGTGTTTTAAAAAAGTTGGATTTTGATGAGTTGTAATTTTTGAGGTCTCAAAACATCCACCTTTATCAATGCTTACGTCAACAATTACTGCTCCTGCTTTCATTTTCTTAACCATGTCTTCATTAACGATACAAGGAGTCCTTCCATTTGGGGCACTAATGGCACCAATTGCTACATCACATCTTCTTAAAGCTTTTTCCAAAACTTTTGGTTGTATAACAGATGTTGAAACCTTTCTACCTATTTCATTTTGCAATCTTCTTAACTTATATAAAGAATTATCAAAAACCTTTACAGAGACTCCTAATGCTAAGGCTGCATTAGCTGCAAATTGTCCAACTGTTCCAGCTCCTATTATAACTAATTCTGGTGGAGATATACCGGCAACACCACCTAACATCAGTCCCTTCCCATTATTTGCATTGCTCATTAATTCAGCTGCAATTAAAAAGGAAGTAGTACCTGCAATTTCTCCCATAGACCTTATAACAGGAAATGAACCATTTTCATCTTCTATATAATCCCAAGCAATGGCTGTGATTTTTTTAGCCATTAATTTTTCTAAAGTATTCTTAGGTTGAACAGTAAATTGTAAAGCAGAAAATAATATTTGCTTGTATTTCATTAAAGAAATTTCTTCTTCGTTTGGAGGGCTCACTTTTAGAATTATGTCAGCTTGATAAACTTCTTTAGAATTATATAAAATTTCTGCTCCTGATTCACTGTAGTCTGAATCTGAAAAATTAGCTCTTTCTCCAGCGCCTGATTCCACGACAACTTTGTGACCATTAGCCACTAAGAAACCAACAGATTCTGGAACCAAAGCTACTCTTTGTTCCTGCAATTCTGTTTCTTTTGGAATTCCAATAAATAGGTTTTTATTTTTAACTGTTGTTTCCAGCATTTCTTCCTGTGGAGAAAGTGATGCCTGAAGGGCTAAGGACTTTAACGCGTCTTTTGATAAACTCATGACTGAATTAATATTTTACGAATGTCTTCTTTTAAATTTATAATAATTCTTACGCAATTATCAGGTAAAAAGTTATGAATTTTTTTTGGCCACTCAATAAAACAAAGATTTTTCTCATTTAAGATCTCTAATAAACCAATATTTTCAACTTCACTTTCATTTTCAATTCTGTAACAATCAACATGATATATTGTTTGGTTATTGCTACCTAAATAGGTATTTATGATACTGAAAGTTGGAGAGTTGGATTCATATACTCCTAATAACGCTACAATTTTTTTTATCAAAGTTGTTTTTCCACTTCCCATTTCTCCTTCAAATAGGAATATTTTATTTGTTTTACTCATTTTCTGGATTTTATGAGCAACATGATCAAGATCAGAAATATTATTTACAACAAAAGAATATGAAGACATTATTTAGAAACTATGTAAATAAGTTCAGAAGGATTTAGTCTCAATTTTTCATAATCGTATTCCTTTAAAGAATGTTTAGGGTTAAAGACTGTGATTTTAAAGCCTACTTTTTGTAGTCTTTCTGGATAATCTAAGCCGTAAAGTCTAAGATGATCTTTCTGCCAAAAGTGAATTTCCCTTTCTTTAGGATCTGTTATTGAAGCATCTTCGTAAGTATTTTTATTATTATAATCAATTGGGACTTGAAAAATACCCCATCCCCCTTTTTTCATAACTCTGTATAATTCTTTCATGCATTGATGGTCGTCATTTACATGTTCCAAAACATGGTTGCAGAAAATAACATCAAAAGTATTTTCTTTTAGTGGGATTTTGTGCAGATCAAAATGTATATCCGCAATGGGAGATTCCATATCTGCAGTTAAATAGTCCAAATTTTTTTGTTTTTTAAAAATTGGATAAAAACATTGTTCCGGAGCAATATGTAAAACTTTTTGTTTAGAATTGGTGAAAAAATTACTTTTTTTTAAATAAAGCCACATCAGTCGGTGTCTCTCCAGTGTTAAATCATAAGGACATAATACGTTTTCTCTGTGTGCAGTAGCTGATCCATAAGAAAGGAATTTTCTAAAATCTTTTTCACAGACCGGACAATGAACTTTAGACCCATAATACGCAAGTGGAGCAAATAATTTAAAAATATAACTAAGCCTAATTAATAACGGTCTTGGTAAAGTATTTAATAAGAATTTGTAGAGCTTTTTCATTGAAGGAGTTTATCAATTTCTTGTGCATAGTCAAATGAATCATCTCTGTAAAAATGTAATTCTGGCATTTTCCTTAATTGATTTCTTACAATTTTACTAATCTCGTGTCTTATTAATTTAGATTGATTAACAATATTCTCAAATGAATCGTTGTTATTTTTGCCTCCAAAAATACTAATGTAAACTTTAGCAATTGATAAATCGGGACTCATCCTTACTACAGTAACGGTAACCATAGCACCTTTGGCAACAACAACAGCATTTTGTTGTAAATATTTACCTAATTCTTTTTTAATAACACTAGCAATTTTTTCTTGTCTTACACTCATATAGATTGCAAATTTAGAAAAACACAGCAGTTTAACACAATCGTATTGTATATTGATTAGAAGATACTTAAAAGTCAGCTAAGTATGTTAACTTTGAATTGAATCCAACAAGGGTTATAATTAATAAATCTGAAACTTAAAAAAGTACTTTTAGATAATGGATGTAAAACCAAAAAAATACTTAGGACAACATTTCTTATTGGATAATACTGTAAGTCAAAAAATAGCTGAGGCCATAAAAATTGAAAACAAAGTCAATTTATTAGAAATTGGTCCTGGAACTGGTGCACTAACTCAGTTTTTAATGGGAGAGAATATCAACCTTGTTGCCTACGAGTTGGATAATGAATCTATTATTTATTTAAATAAAAATTTTCCTAACCTTATCGTACATAACCAAGATGTATTAAAAATTGAATGGAAGAGAATTTTTAATTATAATTTTTCAGTTACTGGAAATTTCCCATATAATATTTCATCTCAAATTATGTTTAAAATTTATGAGAATAGGGATATCATTGATCAAATGGTAGGAATGTTTCAAAAAGAGGTGGCGGAAAGAATATGCTCATCTACTGGGACTAAAAAATATGGTATACTATCAGTATTAATACAAGCATTTTATAATGTCGATTATTTATTTACAGTTAATGAAGATGCTTTTAATCCTCCACCAAAAGTCAAATCAGGAGTAATAAGGATTGTAAGAAATGATATAATTAAATTAGACTGTGATGAGAAATTATTTTTAAGAGTTGTAAAAGCAATTTTTAATCAGAGGAGAAAGATGGCAAGAAATTCCTTGAAATCAATGCTAGGAGACTTGAAAATTGATCATGTTTTACTCACTAAAAGACCTGAACAATTATCAGTTGAGAATTTTATTGAAATAACGAAGTTATTAGAATCCGAAATTAAGTAAAGGTATTCCAGTTTATAATTCATATTTTAGCTAATATTATTACCAATACCAGTTCTAATGCAATTTGACCTAACTAAAGAATTTATAGATCAAATAATAATTGCTCTTGAAAAAGAGGATAGTAAATTTATAGCAGACGCTATTCTACCACTACACCCTGCAGATATTGCTGAAATTCTAGAATTAATAGACCTTAAAGGTGCACAATTTTTATACCGTCTTTTAGACCAAGAATTGGCTTCTGAAGTTTTAGTTGAAATTGAAGAAGATACAAGAGATCAATTCCTTGCCTCTTTCTCTTCCGAAGAAATAGCTTACTCTGTAAACAAAATGGATGCTGACGATGCAACAGACATTATCCAAGATTTACCTGAAGAAGTTCAAGAACAAGTCCTAAATGTATTAAAAGACAACGACCAGTCTTCTGATATATCGATGTTAATGAACTATGACGAGAATAGCGCTGGAGGTATTATGGATGTCGATTTTGTTGCAGCAAATTGGAACTGGACTGTTAAAGATGCTCTTAACAAATTACGAGAACAAGTAGAAAACGTAGATCAAATTTACACCATTTACGTAGTAGATTCCACCAAAAAATTTAAAGGTATTTTATCTCTTAAAAGGTTTTTATACGCAAAAGACGACACATTAATAAAAGATATTTATAAGAAAGATTCCATTTCTGTTTTAGACATTGAAGAAGCTGAATCTGTGGCTTCTAAAATGGAAAAATATGATTTAGTAGTTATTCCTGTTCTAAGCGAAGACAAAAAGCTTTTAGGAAGAATTACAATTGACGATGCTTTAGACGTAATTAAAGAAGAAGCCGAAAAAGATTACCAAATGGCTAGTGGAATATCAGAAAAAGTAGAGTCCTCCGACTCCTTATTTGTGATTAGTAGGGCTAGGCTACCTTGGCTATTAATTGGGTTACTTGGAGGGATATTAGGGGCTTACGTCATTGGCTTTTTTGAAGAACATCTTAGAGAAAATGCTGTTATGGCTTCTTTTATACCCTTAATTTTAGCTATGGGAGGGAATGTTGGGGTTCAGTCTTCTGCAATTATAGTTCAATCTCTAGCCAACAATACTTTAAATTACGAATCCATTTTTAAAAGGCTCTTAAAAGAACTAACAGTTGCTTTATTCAATGGATTTATCTGCGCTATTATTGCATTAATTTTTTGCTGGATAACTAGAAGTGATTTTGCGCTAGCCCTCACTATCGGGGTTTCATTAGTAGCTGTTTTCACCTACGCTGGACTCTTTGGAACTTTTGTTCCTCTAATTTTAAACAAATATAAAATTGATCCGGCATTGGCTACAGGTCCATTTATTACAACCACTAACGACATAATTGGCCTACTTATATATTTTCTCATTGGAATGGCCCTTTACTTTTAAACTATGAGAGTTGTTTTATTAGATGATTTTCATGCTGTTATTAGTGATTCATTAGCAAACTGGGATTGGGATATTCTAGACGGTAAAAACTGGTCAGTTGAAGATTTTAAAAAAAATGCATCAACTTTAGACGGACTGGTTATTAGATCCAGTTTCTCTTTAGATA